>ERZ782914.97-NODE-97-length-36940-cov-7.660756_pt1 | contig 36940 bp, 23 predicted proteins | sample MGYA00375948_ERZ782914 | MGnify/ENA primary metagenome ERZ782914 (study PRJEB29894, sample SAMN03576417) | human skin metagenome | biome: human skin; feature: left retroauricular crease; material: organic_material | host: Homo sapiens | place: Italy: Trento...
GAGGAATAATCTTTAGCCAGGTCAGTCACGATCGAGGCCCACCAGGTTCGTTTTGAAGTCACTTCTTCACTTCGCCATGCATCGTGAATAGGAACTTCTGTTTTCGAATTGCGCCTAGCAGCCAGAGAGATCTCTGTAAAAAGGACCGGATCAGAGAAAAAACGATCGAAATAGTGCAATAGATATATGCCACAGTCACTAAAGTTCGGCTGGTCAGGCACACGAACATCCACATGCAGAGGATCCCCGAGTCGTTTTAAATCCACGTCTGGTCTTACATGACCTTTATCACGCGCCTCAAGGCGCAAATAGTCTCGCAAAGCTGTTTTGACAGGACCGTGTGTGATTCCTAGACTGTCAAGCACCATAACATACGATTGCTCTTCCTTGAAGTCTGAAGGATTTTGGTCGACCTTGTCTCCATCTTCTGACGCATGATTTACAGAGCAGCTTCCCAATTGGGGGCCTGAAGAGCCCGATACACCTGAGGCTGCGGAATCTTCTGTCGATGTGCGACTAGAGCGACGAATGGGTGAGCCTGCCAGCGACACTGGACGCTCGTTTATTATCGCTTTAGGATTTACAATTATAGCCATATACCAATGCAAATGCTCATTGATGGGTACGACAACATACATCTTATCGAAAATGTTTACCTTGTTTGTCCATTTTCTGAGATGTTCATAAGTCTTGCTTCGATCGCGACTTTCTGTAAGTTTATGATAAAAAAACGTGTTGAATACATGGATTTGCTGTACAAGTGAGGGATTATTTTGTTTAATTCGCTCCAACAGATAACGAAGTCCAAATTCAATCATCGTGTCATTGAGGTATTCTCCTTCTTTAAGGCGTTCTAAGTCGCATTGTAGCAGCGTCACTGCAAATGGTCCAGAGGTAGGGTATCGAAGAATAGGTTTCGTCTCTTTGGCTTCTTTAAGCGATTGTTCGGATCTTACACGAGCGCGGGTTTGATGGACAAAAGATGAGTCTTCTACTGCAGGAGCCATTGAACTAGTGATTTCTCGTTTTTCACCGATCACGATAGGGGTGGGTTTTCGTGGCGCTTGTCTCGACTGGCTCATTCCAGATATATGAAACGGCTTAGTGTTCGATCGTATCGCGTCATTATACAAAGAACAACATGCTCTCTCGTTCAAAATTTCTGCAGAAAAGCAGGAATTTAATCTTTCATACAAAGCAGGCCATTTTGGATCATTGGGCTGCACAAAGACCAATAATGCATGTGTGTCCAAATGTATTTCACCACACAACGACGCGATACTACGCGCACTAGTGCCTTTTGTTAATACATGTAATGCCAATAAAGCATGTTCTGTTCCACCCAATTGTATTGCTTGAATATCACGAAGTGATACCTTTGCACATTCTGTCATGTCGTGTAAAAGAGCCATGTGGGACTGAAAGCAAACAAGCTCTAGGCCGCTTGAGGTAGAGCCATAGGCGCTTGAAACGAACAAAGCTCGCAATTTGACACGAATGCTTACAATCGAATCTGTTTTTTGAATCGTTGGGGCACGTTTCGGCACCTTTCCACGCATACGCTCGTGTAGACCTGGCCGGGGTGTCAGAAAGTCAATTTCGTCATGACTATCATCAGCGCTGTGCATCAAACGTCTCCATTTCGCTGATTGCGATTCAGAGAATTCATTATTCGTGCGTTTCTCTTTTCCTGATTGCGTGGGACTTTTATAGAAGGATGCGGGGGATATAGGCAATCGATATGGCGAGGCCGTCAACGGACTCCGTGAGGGACGCGCAGGCTTTTTTTGTGCTTCTTCACTCCCAAATGAGTTTGCAACCATGCTTTGTTGTACGTATGCTGCACGTCTATCAGAGTGTAGGTTTTTTCGCTCCATTTAGAGATGCAGAGGTTGAACTACTGCTTAGTTGTTGTGCAGGACTAACAATAATGAAATTCCACGGTGATATGCCTCCACTAAAAGACTTTCATAGCTATGCATTCGCCGTGACAGATGCTTTATCGTAATCGACACCTCGGCCCTTCCAAAGTGTACGGCGCTTTTGAAGCAGTGCTGTAAGCCATCTTTTTATTTGCGGGTGCTGAATTTTCGGTGCAGCTCCATTCCAGAATTGCTGGAGATCTTCAATATTGTGTGTCTTCTCATACTCATAAGCCTGTAGACACAGTTCAAAGCAGTCCAAGTCCTTCACAAGCTTGGACTCGAGTGACTGACGCTCTTCGTATTCAAACCACAGCTGGAATATTGTGTTCGAAGCATCTGTATCACCAAGGAGATCATAAGTGAGAAATTGAATCGCATCAAGTTCACGACGTGTCTTCTCATCCTTGTCAACTTTACAATGTGGTGTCAAATCACCAACGCGTGCTTCGGCCAAATCATGTATAAGTGCCATCATAACACACTTTTTTACATCGACTTTGTCTTCCTTCAGCAAAATCGCCATTATTGCCATGCGATACATGTGGTCAGAAATCGATTCAGGCTCAGGTACCCTATGATGATACCAGCCTGTCCGCTTACAGATCTTCAGATTCTGCAGGTGGTGCATAAAATGCAAGACTTTAGTTAGCTCAGCATCATCGGGGGTTGGTGAATCTAGTATAGTCGAAAGAGCATGCGGAGCCGCTTCTTCCAATGGCTCGAATCGTAAACTCCGACTAGGTGCTAGCGGAACCGGCGGCAGATCCTCTGTGATAGCCATATTTGATGCTCTGCTTGGCTTTTTTGTTTGAGCTGATGACCGAGACGATGTCACATTGAAACCCACTGTACGTTTCGCTGAAGATGAGGAAGGCGAGTTTTTTTCGCGCAGAGCCTGCAGCAACGATGGCACCATGCGATTTTCGTTGCATGGCAAGCTTGTCTTTGGCTCATGGTCGATGCTTTCCATGATTTCCTTGTCCTTATTATTGTGAACAGGAATCATAGCTAAGCTAGGTAGTGACAATGCCAAAGTCTTGGTGTCCTTCAAAGGTGCGTGCTTGTGCGTGTTCTTGAACATTAATGCAAACTGTTTGTCTCGATGTGACGGTGCGTTAGCAAGGGCAGCACCAGCCAAAACAAGTTCTTCGTCGTGTTCATGTGATTGCCGCATAAAATTGGGCCTATTACTACGCCCAAATTGTTGCGGTCCAACTGTTTCATATCTTTGGACATCATAAACACTCTTCGCTGTAGGCAAGTTGTCAAGTGGTAATGCGATATTATTAGGTTTCCGTTCAGCAAGAGTCATGGCGGAAAACGAAGTGGCAATACCACTACTCAAAAGATCAGAAACCTTTTCAGTGCGATTTTGATGTTCATTTATGACAGACAATTTTGATGCGGCGTTTCTGCGATTTGTGACAGGGTTAGGGTTACCAGTCTTTATGTCTTCGTCCGTTTGAAAAATTTGATCTTCATTTGTGAACTTGAAATCATCTTCCTCTGGCACATTTTCTTTTTCAAGCGCCTGTTTGCACGAGTCAGGCGAAGGCGATGGCGGAAGTTGAGATTCACGTGTTGCCAAAGTTACTGGCTCCAGCTCTTCGAACGTCAAGGGTTTTCTTAGCGGGGCCGACAGCGTTGCGCTATCAAATCGCGCGAGTGACGCTCCTAACTCACTTTTTGAAGAATGCGCATCATTTGCCTCCCCAACAAATCGCTTTGAAAACAAACCGCTGTCTGTTTTCTTTTCGGAGAATGATGCCGTCGATTCAGTCTTGTTTGTTTTGTTTGCATAAATACTCTTAGCTAGAATGTGCAAGTCCATCCGCGTTCTCTGAACGGTTTCAAACCACTCTTCCTGCTTTTTGCGCAAAATGAAAGCCATGTCTGCCGCAATTTCTAATCTGGTGTCCTCCAGAAGTTGCCAGGCGTGCTCGTCAACGGATTCTGTTGAGACGTTCGAAGTATTCAACAGCTCTGTGTTGTCAAAAGAGGAGCGTGGTATAGGAGTGAAAAATGATACAACATCTTTGGAATCTTTAATGTAAGGAAAATTAATAGGTTGAGAGGGACGGCAATCATCAGAGCGAGGTAGAACCACATGAAATACACGAGAGTATGAAGGATCCTGTTTTCTTTCGTCGATAAGATTCCCAGAAATGCATTCTTTCGTTAGAAAAATTTGATGATTTTTGGGAATGAAGTTTTTCTGCATCCTTTCGACTTTCGCTCCTTCCTCCTTTTTGAAAGCGGGAGGCGTATTCGACTCTTGCATAGTGTATACGAGCTCACGACACAAGTTGCACCTGATAGCAACATCAGATTCTGTGTGACTTAGCGTCACGCCTCTCAATGAGACAGATTCACGAGATACGAGTGGTGGGATAGACTATCATGTTAGTGAAATCACGTCACGTACAAGCCTCAAGCCATTTTTCTGATCTAGTAAGACCTTAGTAGGCGATGTTTCTGCCTTTTCATTCAAAGCAATACCGTGCAAGCGCACATTTAAACAAGGGCATGCCCATACGTTCTGACTGGGCATCGGACCCAAATCAGTCATTGCTGCCTCTAACAGTGAAACGAGGTCGTGTCGAAACCTTGCAACAAAAATTTCACCGTTGCGATCGGGACGCGATCGGGCTAAAAAGTGACTCGAAGATTACAGATGTATCGCTCGCAGATAAGGTTAAGAAACATGCATATATCGGTTTAAATGACGTTATTTGTATCGCTTACCCAGCCAAAGGGCACGACTATGCAGCTATTTTAGACGATGCATGCGGAACTAACTACGGATGAGAATGCATCAAGTGCTATGGCTAGGTCATTATACGCCCGAACTTTGGTGTTACTAAGTCAATGATGATGTGTAGATTGACCTGCTGACCAGACGTCAGTAGGTCGTTTGACCATGCCACACCAATCAAGATTCCATAGAGTCCTGTAATCTCGCCTAAACTGTATTCTCTGCGAAAGCCCAGCTCTTTCAGCCAGACACAGAATCGTTTGAATGTCTTCAAAAACATCGATATCGTGCTTTGACAAGAGTAGCCGCTCAGCGGTCCACTTTGCCTGCACGGCTCCAAGCACCCGAAGCTCTTGCGAAGATTGAACTGTTACATGAGGCTGCTTTAATTGTGCTCCGACGACAACGATCCAGACCTTTGATAATAGCTTTAAAGCATTACCACGCACCGCATGTGGAAGCAAATTCGGTAGTACTTCTCCAATACCGATATAAACGGCTCTTGTCGAAAAGGCATTCATTTTCCAATAATAGATGCTGAGAATGAGGCAGTATCTATGCCTTTTCGTTGCTTTTCCAAAGTGCAACAAGCAGGATCGCGCCTAACGCTCTATCCAGCACATAGTAGAAAATATGCAGTTCAAGTTTTAGTTTGGAAGGGTGCGAGAAGTCGCGCATCAAGTACGATACTGGGCGCAACGCAGGATCTAACATTGGTTGCGAGTAATACATCCTAATCATCAGTAAATATGGTGGCAAGTTTAGCTGCGACATTTTGCATAAAAGAGTACGTCTTCAACAAACATTTCTCTTGAATACTGGATAAACTTGGTACCATTGCAGGAAAACACCAGTTGGCTTAATATTGTCGCAGCGTGGAACAAGACGATGCTTTGTGATGCAAGTTTTTGGAAGATCGCAGCATTTGCAGGAAAATTAAGAAACCCAATGCATGAAGTATGCAACATTTTTATGACTGCACCCAACATGATGGCCGCTTAGGTAGGGTGAGACTCGTGCGGACAAGGAAAGCGCTCGTGCGGAATGCCTTGTGAGACGCAAAGAAGAGAGTGCTCATGTGAGCTATGTCAGTTTCCATCATTGAGAGCGGCAAATGACATCGCATGCTCAGGCAGGGCGTCTCTCTATGAATGTCGGCGCATCAACAGGGATGTAGCTAGAAACCAGGAACAGACCCAGCATTTCCAGGTGCCTTAGCACGCCAATGATAGAGGTGTGTATCCATAATTCCACATTCACTAGGCGGCCATAGCGAGACGAACAATTTTAACACTTTTTTCTTAGTCAAACGTCATGTTGCACTCGGCCCACGCCGAGATCCGGATTGTGTTGGTCGGTGATGTCGGCGTTGGAAAATCATCACTTATCATGGCGTTACTTAAAGAAGGTTTCGTCGAGGACGTGCAAACCGTCGTACCGGAAGTCACGCTGCCATCTGAAGCCTCGCCGGCAGGTGTGACGACCAAAATTCTAGATACAGGCTCAGGTTTCGCATATCAGGAGCGATTAGAGACGGAGTTACGTCGTGCTAATGTGGTGGTTTTGGTGTACAGTGTGACTGATCAGGAGTCGTTTGAGCGCATCACGTCGTATTGGCTGCCCATGATGCGCTCGCTTGGCATCAATGTGCCGGTGATTCTGGTCGGTAATAAGGTTGATCATCGCCCCTCAGATATTGAAGAAGATGCGCTGGAAGATGAAATTGCACCTGTTATGGCTGAATTCAAGGAGGTCGAAACATGCATTGAGTGCAGTGCGAGTCTTTCACTCAATGTTGGCGAAATTTTCTTTTACGCTCAAAAAGCTGTGTTGTATCCCACAGCACCACTGTATGATTCACGCTCACACACTTTAAAACCAGCTTGTATTGATGCTTTGCGCAATATTTTCCATCTCTGCGACGCTGACAAAGATGGCGTGCTGAGCGACGAGGAAATCAACAATTTTCAGTATGAATGTTTTGATGCTCCGCTTCAACTCCAAGAGCTCTTAGGTATCAAGCAACTTGTCATGGAAGGTTCTACGCCGTATGATTCTGCGCATCTTCGTGACGATGGCCTCACTCTTGCCGGCTTCTTGTACCTCCATACGCTATTTATCCAGCGTGGCCGTCTTGAGACGACATGGACTGTACTATGGTCATTTGGATACAGCATGGACTTAACCTTGTCCAACACGTATGTGTATCCTCGTTTTGATGTACCGAGCGGTATGAACGTGGAATTATCCCCTCTTGGATACCAGTTCTTTACTGAGGTATTCAAAGCACATGATAAAGACCATGACGGTGCACTGAATCCCCATGAGCTCGAACAATTGTTCCAAACCGCACCAGGTGGGCAGCATCCGTGGGGGTCATTAAACTTTCCGTCTGGAACTGTTACAGACGAGTCAGGTGCTGTGACACTTCAAGGGTGGCTTGCACAATGGAGTATGACAACGCTTCTTGAGCCACGCACAACTCTTGCATATCTTGCTTACCTCGGGTATCCGCTCTTTGCACATGGTATCAGGGCTCATGGCACACCATCCTCTTCTGGCATGTCAACACCGTCTTGCGCGAGTGCTGCACCTGCTTCATATGCTTGGCTGGATGGAACAGCTGTAGGCGTGCTGTCCGGAAGTCAAGCTCGATTTGTGCCCACGACATCCGCTCTGAAGCTTGTCCGTCCACGTCGGCCAAGCGAACGTCGGCGCTCAAATACTGAACAATGCAGCGTATTCCTTGCACTCGTTTTGGGTGCTCATGGAAGCGGAAAAACCGCATTACTTCGCAATCTCGTTGGAAAACCTTTTCAGGGCAAATATACTCCAACGCACCGACTTCAACGTGCTGTAGCTGCCGTCGAACAAGGTGGTGCTGAACGGTACCTGGTCCTTCAGGAATATGGTGCACACAATGAAGCTGAGGCATTGCGGAAACCATCAAAGCTAAATAATGTGAATGTCATCGTGTTCGTGTACGACTCTAGTGACACAAACTCGTTTTCGTACATTTCGAACCTGAGGCAACAATACCCCTACCTCGCCTCATTTCCAACGCTATTCGTCGCAACAAAGTCTGACCTTGACCTTGCGCGACAACGGCATGAGGTTCAGCCGGATATGTACTGCCGCAAGCTTGGGCTCAATATACCGCACCTCGGAGCTGGACCGCTGAATGTTAGCGCCTATTTGGATGAGATGGCTCAGCTGTACAATATCCTTCTTAGCATTGCCATGGATTCCCGTGGTGCTGTTCCAGCGCACAGCGGCTCGCTGAGCCCTGTGCGTTTCCGTTGGCGCATTATGGCGCTATGGTTCGCCGCTGCCACTGGATCCACGGCTTTGCTTTGGGCTGTGTGTCGCATGCTTTCCCCCCGCACAGGCTCAAGTCTTGTTGGCTCTTCGCGTGTACCATGGAGCCTATGGTGGAAAGGCTCAAGTAGCGGGGCTTCGAGCTCGGCCACACTTGGAATGGACCTGTGATCTCATCACCAATCCTGTATCAATAGCTACCATAAGTTCACCTCTATTCACCATCCTTTATGATGGAATGATCCTTCATCATCATGCGGCCGGAAGTGCTCCAGATGCAGAACGCTCATTGATCTGCGCTGAGGATGTGCGGTTGCATTAGTCGAAGTTTCTGCTTTCGACTTCACACATCTATTTCGCAGACCCAGCATACGTTCGCGCGACTCGCGCTGCCAGATGAGATTATCGCGTACACTTTGTGAGAGCTCATCATGAAGCAAGGCTTGTTGCGGATTATTTGCGACTTGTGGCAATACTTGCGACATACGCTTAGGGGACAAGGTCTCGTCCATCGGACCTGATTCCATAGAAGGTTGTGGTACTCGTTTAACACGCGGGGCCTGATAGTCGTCTGCCCTTACACCAAGCGAAAGGCCGTCATCATTCTCTTCATCGGCTGTAGACATACACTGAGGCGATTCGGAGCGCGTGGTCGGCGTCATCAAATTACCGATAGCGCTGTATGAACGCACAAGAGATGAAATTTTTTTGTGATCCGTTTCTGACGATCCACGCTGCGCAATGGCCGAAAGACGCGTCAAGGCCAAATTGCTTTTTGCGCGCTGAGGACCCGAAGGTGCACCTGCTTCGCCATTAGCTTGTTTTGTCATTGTGCGCGAAGACTCGGACAGGGTGGCGGTCACGGGAGAAGGTGGACGTCCAGATGAAGTACACGAGTGTAAGGATGTTAGATTTAGCAACGGAAGAGCCAGCACACTCTTGCTGCGGTTCATGGTGTCCTTTGAAGAATGTCCAAGACATATGCTTTGATAGCTCGGTGCGCGTGGAACGCAAGTGGGCATGGATGTATGGCCTACACTATCATTCATATCGTTTTGATGGGCTAATGCAGAATGACTTGTTTTATTAGCCAACGTGCGCGTTCGCGCCGACAATGTGGAATCTGGATCGGACGGCTTTAGAATGGTAGAAAGAAGACCACGTGTTGCGGTTGCTTCTAAAGGAGGCACCAAAGAAGATGTAGCACGCGGCAGATCCGCGAGACTCACTGAACGAATTGGCCTCTTTTTGAACATATCTTCGCGCTCGCGTTCCTCTTCCTCTGCTTTCCGTGCAAATTCAGCCTCGGAGCTGGTCTTAACTCGGGAAGTGTCGTCTTCCTCTTCACTCGACCATGCATCGTCATCGTCCTGTGGTGTTTCATCTTCCTCGGAATCGCCACCCACCATAAACACAATTTTTCCTTTCTTTTTTGGCTTTTCACTCTTAACATCGGGATTAGTATTGTTTAAGAATATATTTGCACATCCTGCTTTTGCAATAGCGGACTTGGACTGACGAAGGCCAGGTATGTTGTCCATACTCTTGAGAGAGCGCTGTCTCCGTGAGCGGAGCTGTGGCGGCGCGAGCTGCTGTAGCTTTGTCGCAGAGCTCGAATTTTCCTCACGTTGTGAAGCATTAGCGTTTACTGATCGCTCTTGAATAGGGTCATTGGCAGAAGGCATACCTCGGGATGATATACGCTTTCCACCATCATACAACTTTCCAGACGTGAGAGCACTCGCGCGGTTGTTTTGCGAAGCGATTGCATCGTGGGCCTCATTCAGCTTAGATCCAAAGTTTTGCGGCAGAGGCGATAAACAAGTAGAGTTGGCGCGCGAGCGAATATGAGGAGTAATAGTCCCAGTCGTAGAAATCGGAGTGCCTGTCCCGCGGGATTCAGTCTCTTGGATTGTTTCCTCACCGTCACTGAGCTGCGTACAATATGATAGATCATGCGCATGTGACAGAGATGAAGAATCCCAACAACAATTTACATCATGCGCAAGTCTCTCAAGTTCAGTGCCTTCTTCCGTTTGACTACATCCCGAGCGAGTGAGTATGCTAAATGCGTTGTCGGTGCAGGAAATCATGCTATTCTTCCCAGCTTTGCATACATCTTCATCCTCACTCGAGACTGATTCATCAGTGGAAAGTTCCGGTTCCGACAAAGGTGCCGGCACAGCATTGAATCCGGATGTCTTGGTTCCCAAGACATCAATCTGGGCGATAGGCCCAGAGATCCTTATTTTTTGCAAATGACGCGCCCATAAACGCCAAGACAAATTTTCATAGCGCTCCCCATTCTCAAGCATGTATTTACAATTCGTGAAGGCTGAGGCGTAAGTCGGGTCATCTAGAACGTACTCTTTAGTACGCAAGCCATTTCAAAGGCATCGTCAGTGTCCACCTTATCTAGCCTGCCTGGAGATAACGCAAATATTGGCTCAATATATGTATCCAAATTTTTCTTCAGCATCAGTGAGGTCAACAATGGTGCATAATTCTGCGTCACGGAGGTGTGCTACCAGGCGTAGATGGGCTGGATGGCTATAACTCGGAGCCGGTAACTTGAATCTCCACAAAATAGCTCGTGGGAATTCAAACACATTTTGCATTCCATCGTCGATTTCATTGGCTGTAATCATTACGGCATCTAACATCGAGTCCGATCATATTTTTAGCATCATATCCCCGCATTTCGAATTCGTGGGATGAACGAAAACGTGATGCTCTTCTACCATACCAATGGGCCTATGACAAGTCGAATCCTGCACCTGAGTATATAGCATACTTTAGTTTTTCAAGGCACTGTGCAGTAGAATTGTAGGCAGGTAACTTTAAAAGGTTGACACATGTGCTAGCTGTAGGTAATCGAGTGATGTCATCACCTGCATGTCGAATAGCAAATTTAGGGTTTAGCTCACTAAAGCCCAGGAGTGGGGGATTGGGCGAAGACGTCACGAAACGAAGAAAAGCTTTAAGCGATGCTTGATCCAACAATGAAAGTGCCTCCCAGAAGTACTGTACAGCCATGTCTTTTTCATGGTAGCCCCCATACACCGTGTTGCGACGTAAATCTTCCACATCAATCGGCGTATCGGCTCCCGTGACCAAAACGCGCAATTCTTCTGTGTTGAAGAGGCGGAGCCAACGTGGACTGATCAGCTCAGTCAGACCTTGAAGGAATGCGCGACATTGATCTTCAATTTGTGTGCTCAAACGGTACCGTGTAATCAAGTAAATATAAGAAAGACGATTTTCGCGCGTAACCGGGATATCCGTTCCCCCTGGGACAAGTTCTCTGCTAGTTCGAATGCCAAACTCATCGTCAGTCACAGTGAAATTCAAGGCAAAGTCACTTTCTACATTGCCCGAATAGTTTTTGAGTGCGATAAGTCCGCGATAAAGCTCGCTATCGAGGCTCTCCAGACTTGCTAGGTCGTCAATGTAACTTTGTTGACCCAACCACTTGCTCAGGAAAAAGTCAGCAAACTTGACGTCTACTAATATGCCTTCATATAGCGCTTTTCCTAGTATGCGACCCATAAAAAGATACCATATGAGTTGTTCGCTTGCATGTGCGTAAGAATGTGGGTTCGGATAAAGCTCATGTATTTCATTCGAACACCACAAGCCACGGTCTGTGTCAAAGACTTCTTGAATCATAGAAACCAGAAATTCTTTAAATAAGCCGCTGCCATCGATACCGGCTTCTGGCATACCCCATTGATCCACAAACATGATTTCCAAAGGCTCTTTCAAGTTCGAACCTAGCCCGTTTAGCTGGGCGATACCATCTTCAGCCACGTGGCCACGTCGTATAGTAGCACGGTGCCGACGGGTTGGAGCGAACATATCACGCGAAATACCTAGCCTTTGAATGTCATTGCGGACAAACTGACGGAAGATTTCGACTCGAACATCGAATGGAATCACAAATGGTATGTTGTTCAAGACCTTGAGACGCGGTGTCATGAAATCACGCTTACGCTGTGAAAAAGCAGACAAGGGAGCACGATGATTCTCCCGATCTTGATCCTGCGACACAGCAAGCTCGCGCTCTTCCAACACCACTGCTTGAATAAACGAAGTCAAATCGTTTTCATTTAACATGAGCCAATGCGATTCGGGAACAAAGCGGTGCCGGGAATCACGCGTATGAAGTTGTTGTAAAAGGCGCGTACAAAGCTCACGTACTTGATCCACACGCATTCGGGTTCCTGTGATATACTCTGATTCGCCTGTCATGCCCACATTATCCCAATGCATGAAAAACACCAAATTCCGCAGCAAACCACTTAGCACTACTAGCTCATCCATAGTCAGTGGGTTTCTCGTTGGCATACTTGCGTCCATACTCTCGCGTGGATAAAATTCATCGTCACCAAGAATCACCAGGCAGCGCCCATACACAATGCACATGGTAAGAAACAAGGTCCAGTCTTGCGCATAAGCGGTATTTGTCAATGCATCACGCATAGCCACCACATTTGTACTCGAATTCTGTTCTTTTACAGCCATCTTTCGAGTCAAAAAACTGGATCGAATCCATCCTCGCCATAATTCACGGACTAATGAGCCAATCTGCATGGAACGAGTGCTTCCTTCCTTGTCATATGCATACAGCAGCGATATCAGCAAAGTATCCCGAACGGATACAGGCCATGCGCACAATGTAGCGATGAGAAATGTACATAATGCAGGCCGGGTGCTGTGAGCAAAGCGCGTGCTCGTTGCGAGAACAGAGCGAATGTGCTGATCTGATATCAGATTATCAATCTGTTTCTTCGTTTTAGGGTCGACAGTTGTATTGTGGTCATCGAAAGTAGTCGTGGGAAGAGCATTTTGAAGTGTGGCAAGCATGTGTAAGTAATGACATACATCGGTTCCTGACTGCATGGTGTTGATTCTTCTGCATGCGATCGTAAGGATGTTGGCTAGTAGGAACGGTGAATGAATTGGATTATGCGCCAAAACACTGTCACCGGAGACGACATCATAATAAGCACCAAGTGTTTGAACATGGATCATAATATCCAGTAAAGGAAAGGAAGATGCAAATAAACTCACCGATGAGATAGGTATACGATAAAACAAGTGTGGAAGAGTTAAGATATCACTCACAAATGACCTAATGAAGATCGATCGTGGTGATACCGACGCACTTTCATCTAATTTTTCCGCGAATTCAGTCGTGGGTTCAGGAAAAAGTACCAAAGGGCGTAGAGACAATGCCACACACTCTTCTGTCGCTTCTTTCGGAAATGTTAGGATGCATTGTCGAATGGCACTATGCAGTCCAAAGCGTAGCATATATAGAGCAGCACGCCGCTGCTCTTCCGTGGTATATGAGTCGCTTTGTAGCCAAAGCAGGAATAGAATCATGGCTCGTGCATCTGACACATCTAAATCAGGCGTATACTGCAGCGCGAATATCATTCGTCTTGCGACCATAAAGAAAAGCACGTTACATGCATGCAGTTCTGGCTTGGTCCATAATGATGCCCCACACACATCGTTGGCCCAAGCGGCCATTCGATGCGCATGTAGTTTAGAAGGCTGCCTACTGTGTGCCATCACCAAACAGCGGGTCAATCGAATCCAGTCTGATGGATCCCGTTGTGAATTTTGCCACAATCTGTCAAATTCAGCTGCAAAAGTATTCCTCATTGCTTTGGAAGTAGCATAAGCTCGGTATGCGGCTTGAATACGTGTGGCGGCACTTGCGCGAAGCTTTTGGCGCCGCCGATCTTCTCGCTGAGAACGCGCATCTGCAGCTAAAGCTGATACAGGCTTCTGCACCTCACCGCTTAGATTTATTGTTCTTCGGGGTTTGGAAGATCCTGTGAAATTAAATTCCATGGTATATATCACAAAAGGTGTCAACAGATGTAGGCTATCTTGTATGACGCAAGCGCTTATTCTAAATGAGCAGTCGCATTCAATGTGGAGGTATATGCATTGTGCCCACGGCCTTGGTCTCTGGCGACCTACGGCGAGAGCGGCGCTGTCCATGAATAAAGCAGAGAATGCAGCGAGCATGCTGCCTATTTGGGCAGGAAAAGATAAAATACTAGAAAGGATACGCGAGAATGACACAGTCGTCCTTATTGGTGAAACGGGTAGCGGTAAAACGACTCAATTGCCTCAATTTCTTTGGCAAGAGAAATTGATCGTGCCTGATGTCCCGCTGATGGTTGGTATAACGCAGCCACGTCGTGTAGCCGCCACTTCCTTGGCTAGACGTGTTGCCTCAGAAATGGATTGTGCTGATCCAAGCACAATTAAGCCCCGCTCCATTGATACCGACAACCCAGCGTATGTTGGATACACTGTGCGTTTTGATGACCGTACCACGCGACAGACCCGTATCAAATTTTTAACTGATGGTATGCTTATACGTGAAGCTCTTGGGCCTCATACATCGAAATCGAGCGCGCCGCGCAGAAAAAGTGCTCATGCTTCTCTACTGAAAAAGTATAGAATCATTGTCATCGATGAAGCACATGAGCGATCTTTGCGAACGGACATGGTATTGGGCCTCATGAAGCGGATACAGAGTGAGCGCAAAAAGTTAATAACTGAAGGCCATACGGATCTTTGCCCGCTGAAGATTGTTATCATGAGTGCCACAATCGATGCTAGCGTCTTTGCTCGATTTTTTGCTGATCCTCTTAGGGACGTCCCCATTCTATATGTGGCTGGACGGCAGCACAGTGTACGCATGTATCATACACAAGAAAGTTGCCAGGATTGGACAGACGCAGCTGTACGAACTGTGATGCAGATCCATGTTTCCAAGCCACTGGGCGACATTCTTGTATTTGCCACAGGACAAGAGGAGATCGAATCCATGGCCCAGTCTTTGCAAATGTTTGGTGCTCAACTAGAGCCTTGGTCTAAAGAGGTTGGCTTCGATGATGTTCCTGCCCTACTTATCCGACCCTTATATGCTGCGCTTGGCCCTAATGCTTCTGCTGCTGTGTTTGCATCTACCCCAAAGAATACCCGGAAAGTCGTGTTGGCTACCAATATTGCCGAAACAAGTATTACCATTCCAGGTGTTCGTTATGTGATTGACTCGGGTCTTGTGAAAGAGAAAGTATTTTCACCTCTAACAAGTATTGAGACGCTACAAGTGCTCCCAATTTCCCAGTCATCAAGTTTGCAGCGAGCAGGTCGGGCAGGCCGAGAGGCCCCTGGTGAATGCTATCGGCTTTATACGCGTGAGGCATTTCAAGCGCTGGAAACCATGCCAGTTGCAGAAATACACCGAACAGAGCTTTCTGGGGCTGTTCTGCAACTCTATGCCATGCATTTAGATCCTTTCACTTTTGACTGGATTGATCCGCCCAATCAAGCTCTTCTTCAGGAAGCTGTGCTACACTTGGCAGAACTCGGAGCAATCCAGTCGCCCAAGGATGGAATTCAGCTCACGCCCCTAGGACATCAATTGGCTTCTCTGCCTGTGACCCCTTCCTATGCGCGTCTCCTTTTGGCAGCTGCTGAGCGAGGCTCGCATGTTGCAAGTCAGGCCTGTGACCTAGTTTCGATCTTATCGGCTGACCGGGGCATTTTCGTCGAAACAAGTCATCCTGACAAGCGTGAGCAGGCAGAAATGGCTTGGGAAGTGTTTTACGATGCTACAGGCGACCATGCCACGATGCTCAATGCATTCCGAGCTTATCTCGCCGTTTTCAATCATGCCATGACTACACACGCCTCTCCTGCAGCTGCACGCCAAGAAGTCCGCATGTGGTGTCAATCGCACTATGTACATGAACGCACAATGAAAAATATTCTCGCTATTCGAAAGCAACTTTCGCGAATTTGTGCGCAGCATGGAATAGAATGCCACGCGGGTGCACCAAAGAAGCGCTTGTCTGTGTCTAGCACTGAGAGCGAGTCGTCCGAGGACGAAGGCCGAGATGCATTGGTTGTGACGAAAGGGGGATCTGAGCCTTTAACAGATATGAAAGAAAACTATTATGAGCTAATGCAGTGTCTTGGATTGGGTCGGTTAAGCCACACGGCGCTCAGACAGCCAGACGGGAGCTTCAGGCGGGTTGCCGGAGGGCAGACCTTCAAACTGCATCCATCTTGTGTGCTGCATCCGTCCCGTCATGGATCACGCGGTACATCCAGTGATAATGTTCAAGTAATTGTGTTTGAGGAGCTGGTGCTTACATCGCAGACCTTTGCTCGCAACGTTTCGAGAATGCAGCCAGACTGGCTCCAGTCCTGGCTCGCCCACAAGTCGTAAGGATATGCCTCCACATAGCTACTTTTCTCTACCATGGCCAAACGGTTGCGAAAGCGTACCTCGAAAAAGGCGCGCCTGAGTCAGGCCATAGAGCAGGATGATGATCGCGGAAGAGAACATGTCAATGAGCAAACAGCTCGAGAGCAGCCAGAAATTCGTAAGGAATCTTCGGCGCAGGCCTCTAAGCCGAGCCACGAGCCTCAGCAGGAAGCAGAGCCGCAGCACGGCACTACTTCCCAAGGCCCTCCGATTCATGAGAGCAGCGACGCTTCGAAGAAGCGGAAGCGCTCTCGTAAACGCAAGCGTTCGAATGTGCCGCACCCTGGCCCAGATCCCGAAGGTATGGAGGAATTGAGTGAGCCTGCCAAAAAGGCCATTGCTTATACCCAACAATATCTTTGTGACAAAGATGCGTGGAAATTTTCCAAGCAGCGTCAAAATTGGCTGCTTCGGCATATGATGTGGTCTCCGCAGCTATACGAGATCGGTCAAGAGCTCTCTGGTGCTTCACAGGCTCATGTGGAAGAGAGTATGCGGCCACTTATTCCACCCACGTTGCCATTACCGGACGCCGGCTCATGGATTGCGGATGAGCATGTATCTGTGGTGGCTGCTTATCTCGCGAGTATTATGGGACTAGCCAAACAGCGCATGGTAGAGTCACTGCAAGCTACTGCGCAAGCTACCGCAGCATCTTCTCTCGACATGGCTCCCCCAGCTGAGGGTGACCAAGAGGTGGGTGAGACGCAAGAAGCAGCCTCCAGAATCTCTTCACTCATGGCTTCCTGGCAGGAGCTACGAAAAGTGCGTGCCACACAATTCTTAGAATGGATTCAGGCGCTAGATCAGGCCTAGACTATGGATGAAGCATTTGGCGGAATGCATCCTGCCCTTTAGGCGTGGTATCAGTGGACTCTGATGAATGCACCCGGGCAAAGCCAAGTGCCCCGCGTCGTCGATCGCGCATCGAGGTCGCTGCTGATGTTGAAGATGTCACTTGCTGCTGGTACATACTCAATGCCAGCGGCATGGTCCCATACGTGACATCGGCTGACAACACAGCGCGGCCTGCCGCCTCTTCATCCACCATTTCGACCATGCTGTCGCACAGGCCTTGGCTATTCGGAGGACGACCAGGTGTCCAAAACACACGTCGCACGGTATCAGGCCCAATTGCCATCTCAATGGCCTGCTGGATCAAGGCTTCCTGAGCATCGGGAGGTAAGCCTGCCACATGGATGGTTCTTGCACGCCGATCTGCCTCGGGTGCAGAAGAATTCTTCGATGACCGACCTGCGTCGGCCATAGTCACGGCAATGAGTCTTCCATGGAACTTGGTGCTATTCGTAGCTTGCATCGCTCGACGAGCATCTAGAGGTGTACGACATTGGATGAAGGCAATACCGCGAGCTTTACCGTCGGGGCGCAATGGCATGCGCACATCTTCGACATGTGTATGAGGCAGAAAGAACTGCCGGACCTGCTCCACTGTGGCAGAGCGAGGCAGACCCGCCACGTACAGCTCTTTCTCATTCGCATTCGCATCCGAGCGCTGCTTCTTGTGTTGAGGATTCGACAGAAACACTTGCAGGGCGTGGTCTGCATGCCACAGCGCGCCATGCTCAGCGAGTGCCGCACGCGCGGCATCTGCGGTGGCAAATTGGATATAGCAAAACCTTCGAGACTGGATGAAACGACGACTTGGCCAGCGCACATCAAAAATTGGTCCATACTTGCTGAAGCGCTCGCGCACTAAGGCGTCCGATGCATCCGGGGGAAAGTTGGTCACGTATAATGTGCACTGATACGACAGAACAACACTGACTTGCGCGTGACCCATCAGCTTCTTGTCGCGAGTTCGAGCAGCTCCTGCGCTATCGCGATCAGTAAACTCAATCAGGGCAGCACTCGTCGCGTTATCCAGGCTGCGCGGTCCGATCATGTCAAATATGATCCCACAGTCTCGGAAAAATGCTCGCACGTCTCCTTCTGAGACATCCGGCGGCATCCCTGACACTAGGACGGATGAAAACTCGCGATCTCTTGCCGGTTGTACAAAGTGTGCGTCCTGGCGCTTCGGAGGGGCGGCCTCTTCCTCATGCTCCTCGTGCGTGGACTTGCGCTTGGGGACCTCCGATTCAGGTGCCGACTCGGGAGCAACGGCAGGCTCTTGAGCCTGGTACCTGTACCACTGGCGCCATAGGCGGTCCTGCTCCACCTTGGCTTTGGCCTCGGCCTGCTCGATATCGGCAGGCGAACCACGCGCGTGCTCAAAAGCGACCCACGCAGCAACGATGCTGGCTTTGTTATCGAGGCCTTGTTTGGCCACGGCAGCCTTGTACGTCTGACGTGCGCGCTTGTCATCATCACGTCGTTGAAAGTATTGCGCTGCTTCCAGGTAAGCAGTAGCATGCATTGGGTGCTGCTCAAGTGCATGTGTCCAAACATCGTCGGCGAGTGGGTACAAACCAGCTGACGCCTCCAGGCCAGCCGTTTGGGCGAGAGCACGCGCTGCGCGCTCGATCCAGTCCGCCGCACATCGTTCCAGCGCGACAGAAGCGTCCTGCTCAGAGGCTGGAAGCCTCTGCATGGCGGAAATACTGTGGAGGAACAGCTCGTAAACGTGCATAAAATGATCCATATCAGTGACCACCAGCACCTGATCCGGGGACTTTTTTTGTGCGTGAGCCAATTCCATTGCTGCATAGGCTCGCTCACAGTCTATGCGTGCTTGAAGTAGTGATAGCAGTGATGCGCCGCCCAGTAAAGCCACACCGCGGGAATGAGCCGCCTTCTCGTACAGTGCCAGCATATGTGACTTGGATCGGTGGCACCGCGTTATGGCACGCAGGTATACGGCCCACAAACGACCACTAAGCGGTAAGACGGAGGTCGCTTGGGAGCATAGGGCCAGCAAGGCGTCGAGATTCAGTGTTGGTGTGGAAAGTAGAGCGAGAAAATCGAGCCACAAGCCTTCTGAGACAGCGACTAAAGGCCGTACTTCTACGCGTGCCCGTTCTCGTTCTGTTTCCAACAATTTGTGGCTTTTTCGCCCTTGCGCTTGTTTCCAACGCTTCTCGATATCCGGTGTGGGCGGTACATTTGCATGGGAAGCTGATTCCTCAGCATTGCGAGCTGTGGGGTAAGAACCAAACCTGTGGATGGCCCGACGGTACAGCGTGAAGCCGAGCTCTTCTTCCGTCGAAAGATGCGACTTGTCCTTCGCCGTGCGCATCTGCTTGATACGGTGCGTTTGCCACGCTAAGTAAGGATACCAGTGTGCATGTAAATTATTTGACGATGCGATTCGTTCTTCAAATGACTCACGAAGGCGCCAAAGATCCATGGTCTCAGCATAGGCTCTGTTGGCGCTTGACATGACTGGCTCATACTCAGAAGCAGGTAGGTATGTGGATACAAAGCTCGACAAACGCTGAAATGTGGTCTCTATACCCTGGTGCGGGACTTGAAGTCGCGCAATAAAGGCCTGTTTCACCATCTGGATACGTGCGTCACTGGGATCAGATTCGAGAAGGGCGTGTTCAAAAGCCATATATAGATCCCATAACAGGCAGCTTTCGCTCAAATGCCATGCACACTGGCTGTATATCTCACGAAGAGAGTCTCGTACTTGGTGCTCATCCAGATCCAATGTCACATCAAAGTGAGCAGGATCGTACATGCCGCACGGCAAGACATTGGGAGATGACAGACCCGTCCATGCTTCCACGAGTTGAGTCACATTGTACGGTGCACCATCTGTATCTGCGGGCGTACCACTCAGCTCCAAGGATATGAATGAACCGGTGTGGCGCATCCATGCACAGATCCAGAAACTGGCGCAGCGGACAAACAGACTCATGTCAAAGGTATCACGGACACTACGCTGATGTAGAGCACAAATTTGATGCACGTCAAGTTCGCCCTGCAGCATATGCAAACTAAGATAAATATGCCAGTCGCGTGGTCGAAGCGCCATGACATGGAGCGATTCTTGCATTGCGCGAAGCAAGTCGGGAATATATGTAGTGCGTTCCGACGCATTCTCACAGCCAAGCATCTTCCGCTCAATAGATCGGATCCAAGCATCATACTCCCATGGATCAAGCGTAGGCTGCGGTGTGATCGACTCGGTCTCCATAGCCTCACCCATGTCGTCGTGGAGAAGAACTCATCGCAGGTGGCACGATTGGCAGTGTTATTTCATGACTAAACAGAGACTATGGCGCGCGAGATAAACTCTGCATGGCGAGTCGACGTGCTTGAGACCAGGAGATGGCATCGTGCCGGAGGGCCAGAGTTTGACCGTCATCGCCTTCAAAGCGGATTTCATTGTCAGCAGCCGCTTCAGAGGCTAGCACATCGTCATCCGTCATAAAAGCATCATCCCCATATCCATCGCCATCGTCATCGTCGTCCATATCCATGGATGATGTGCGATAGGATTGGTCATTCAAACGTGTCTGATGTGGTGGGCCTGACGTCTGCATGCGCAGCTCCGGATTTGCCTCGAAGGCCTGAAAATCTTGCAGCATGTTCCGCGAGGGGGTTGGCGTGGTGTGGATGCTTGACGCAGCAGGCATAATTCGTGGCACCGGGTGCCATGCTTTGCCAGCGTGACTGGCTCGACGCATGTCCAAAAACTTTTGACTTAGGCGCGATCCGATCACTTTACGAATATGGGGGCGGGCAGAGAACACATCGGGTGCTTGCGACCACACACGTATATTGTGAGCAGATTCCTCGCTTTCACGGTAGATGCTTTCAATGATGAGCTGCTTAGTATTTTCATTCCGCAATAACAGCTTCTCATGAAGCTCAGATGAGACCTGATCTACGAGTCGCATCATCGCCGATGAAGGATCGTTGGTTTCCTGCTCGTCCAAATGCAAGCTTAGGCCTTTCATACGCTCCAAGACCGAGTCTCCCAATTCACGGTGCAGGCGATCCAAGTCCATGACTTCGCCTGCGGCGGCGATGACCACATGACTTAAAAGAGACGCGGTTGTTAACGGTACTGTCATGCCGCCCGTTATGCTGACTAGGCCATGGTAAAAGTCCACAGCATGTTGGTATCCAGAAAGTGCAGGCTCACAGGCGACGACAAAGAGGGGGATGCCCATCGCTGACATTTTGCGCGCAAGTACGATGGGGTCTTGGCCATCTGGCGAGCCATTAGGGAATCCATCACCATACTCTCCAATCCCATGAGGTGGTGCATCTGTAATGAGAATAGCCATTTTAGAAGCGCTTGGCCGCCAATCCAAATCTGTGGCAGCTTTGAGCGCGGCAGTCGTGGCCTCAGGTCCATCACCACCGCCTGCGGCGAAGAGGCTATTCAAGTTTTCTTTCATTTGTAGCACAGAAGTGGTAAAGCCAACTTGACCGTCAGCACAGCGCACATACAGTTTTTGACGATATACACATGGTCCTGTGGCGGGTGATCACGATAAGCAATGAGACCCAAACGCAAGGCTCCTTCTGCTGTCAAGTACTCCGACTGTGTGATCTGATGTTATGAGCGCCATGATAAACATACCTGGTCGCAAATCATTTCGATATTCCGCGTCGCAGACAGAGGTTAGCAGTCTCCTTTGCGTACATTGATACTGCATGTTAGTGTGATGGACTCACTATGATCCCATAGATCCTGTTGCATCGATAATCTTTTCTGTTAGCTCATAGCACATACAAAAACAAGGTCTAGTGCACGTCCCGATTCAGCCGCTAGGCTGCTGGATGCAAGTGACGAGTCTGTTCCATGCGACATCCAAGATGGTACGCCCTCAGCACCCGCGGCCGCTCCAAACATGCTTCAGGGTCAGAATACAAAGTTACACACCCTAAGACACCGCGATTGGTCCCGGAGCCGCTGCCGCGCTCCATGCTTGCCTCCTCAAGAATGATCAGGTTCTGGCAGGCACAAGTATCGCGCTTTCGACGCGCTCCGATACCGGCCGCTGGCCTTGTGGGGCGCGATTAGTCATCGATGATGCCCTGAGGCGCTGAGACTGCATCATCCTTTCAGCGGTGACCACAATGATGGGTGCGGCGCGAACGGAAGGGTCCGCGCTCCCATCACCAACCGAGTGCGTACATTCTATCATTAACCATAGTCTCGCTGAAACATGGGAGTTTCTGCGAAGTGGGGTGGATGACATGGTATGTTCCACCGATGCTCACGTCGCAGATGAGGCGATTCACGGAGGGCATGTCGTATGAGCGATACATGCAACTGTATACGGCCACATACAACTATTGTATTTATACAGGATACAGTGGCTCGATTGGATCGGCCACAGGCGCTCAGCTTGTGGGTGGGGAATTGCATAATTGTGTGTCCACGTACTTCCAGCAGCACGCGCAAGAGTTGTACGCCAAGTTAGGAGGTCTCGCAGGTGAAGAGCTGCTGCGGTCCTATGCGGAAGAGTGGGAACGCTACACGACCGGCGCGAATTTTGTAAATCGTTTGCTGGTGTACTTGAATCGCCACTGGGTGAAGCACGAGCGTGAAGAAGGTCACACGGATGTGTTTACCGTATACACTTTGGCGTTGAAGCAATGGAAGCTGCACGTTTTCGACTTGATTCAGCGTGATAATGCACTTATTAATGCGGTCATGGACCAGATTGAAAGGCAGCGACGTGGTGACATGGTTTCAACGACACAGCTGAAAAGTATACTCAACAGCTGTGTTTCGCTAGGAATCGACGAGACAGATCTGCTGCGACAGAATCTTGATGTGTATCAGCAAGTATTTCAAGGTGTGTTCCTGGAAGCTACGAGTGCATTTTATAGGACCGAAAGTGCCAACTCACTCGCTCACCATTCTGTGACAGAATACATGAAGGAGGCAGAGTCACGTTTGGAGGAAGAAGAAAATCGTGTGGAACTGTACATGCACGAGAGCACCAGGGTACCGCTACTGGAACTATGTCGCTCTGAGCTTATAACGGCGCATCGTGAGGTGCTGTGGAACGAATTCGAGAAGCTGCTGGTGAACGATATGGTAGACGACCTGGCACGAACATACAAGCTTTTAGCCCAGGTTCAGCATGGCCTTGATCCACTTCGTCAAAGATTTGAAGCGTACTTTATCTCGCGCGGCCTAGATTCGATTGGTCGGGAAATGGATGGGAACCTCGAAGTGGCAGATCCGGCCACGTATGTGTCTGCCATTATTCGTGTGCACCAAGATGGAGAGCGTATGATTGCCAAGGCATTTCAGTCCGACTCGGGTTTTCATGCTTCTCTCGACAAAGCATGCCGCTCGTATATCAACAAGAATCAATTGACATCCATATCGCCAAGTCGCGGCCCCGAGCTCTTGGCTAAATTTGTCGACGGTGTCTTGAAGAAGAACACACGCAACACTGACGAGACTTCCATCGAAGAGTCTCTTGATCATGCTATGACTGTATTCAAATACATCGAAGATCGTGACTATTTCCAAAAGTTCTACATCAAGTTCCTATCGAAGCGGATCGTATCATTTTCAACCGTGTCGATGGATGCAGAGGAGAGCATGATTGCTCGATTAAAGGAGGCTTGTGGTTTTGAATACACTTCGAGAATCCAGCGCATGTTTACGGAGGCATCACTGACCAAGGAGCTCAATGATCGATTCCACGACTGGCGATCCCAGCAGCACTTTGACACGGGCATGCCTTTTTACGCTTTCGTGCTTACTTCAGGTATCTGGCCATTGCAAACAATTGCCACGGACTTTATCGTTCCTGCGGAATTAAAGCAGACCTATCAAGACTTTATGGAATTTTATCAAAGAGCGCATGCGCATCGGCAACTTTCGTGGCTGTGGCACTTGTCGACAAACGAGATACGTGCTACATTCGACTCGCGCAAGTACATTTTTACGACTTCTACATACCAGGCAGCTATACTGCTGCTTTTCAACACTCAAAGTGTCCTGACCTATGACGAGATCGCCGCCGCCACAGGACTAGATAAAAACGCGCTGAATGCTGCGTTGTTTCCCATGACCAAATTTAAGCTACTGCTTCAGCTGGACGACTCATATTCGCTCAACACGGACTTTAAGGCCAAAAAAGTACGCGTGAACTTGCACGTTCCTGTGCGATCTGAGCAAAAGGCCGAGTCTGCTGAAGTGGCCCAGACCGTCCACGAAGATCGCAAGATGCTTATTCAGGCTGTTATCGTGAGAATTATGAAGGCGCGCAAGACATACAGGCACAACCTGTTACTGAATGAGGTTATCATGCAGCTGCAGTCACGATTTCAGCCCAAGGTGCCGGACATCAAGAAGGCCATCGACACGCTTATCGAAAAAGAATACCTTCAGCGCGTGGAAAATGAGAAAGATGTCTACTCCTATGTCGCATAAGAGTCTACGAAGCTCTGCAAAAATGGGATAAGGTCTCCTTGGCCAACAGGGATGCATCCCATGGCATGTGCAGCCGTTCTCTTACGAGTGATTGGATGCCAAAACTGAGTAGGACGACCAGGGCGCCGGCTGTGGGTTTCATCGGCAAGACAGCCGCTAGCGCGACGCCGGCACTCATACCGCCCATCATGTTGCGGATCGTCCATTCAGTCATACCATCATGCCCGGCCTGTGGCAGGTACGCTGACAGATTTTGCCAAATATAGGTGGGCATCATCGTAGTGGACGCGGTGGGATATGTGTGAGTAGGTGCCTTGGATGCCCATACAACACGAAGTGCCAGAAGAAACACGGTGCTGAGACTTGCATAGAGCATGGCGACGGAGGGTAAATGCAGCGCATACATGTCCCAGTACATACTAGACTTGGAATGGGCACGCCAAGCCCACTGAACGGCGGTGCACCCCACGACAAGCGAGACGTGCAGGCTGAGCATATGAAGAAGCGTGTAGAAGCACACGCGTATCGCCCCATAAGAAGCTGAGCTGAGCAAGTACTGCGACATTTTCTGTGCATTCGACGGCCACAACTGGATGTTTTGCTGAGCGCATGGACGCACACATAAAGAGAACCACGCCAAGTAGCCTTCCATAAGCACAAGGGCAATAAAGCGGCGAGTGTGAATGTAGAGTGGCACAACACTCGGCGCTGAGCTAGGAGGTCCGTATGGCCGCGATGGCATGAAGCTGTGCGTCGATACGTTGTACAAAATATGGCGATAGACGCGCGGCTTGGCCAGAATCAAATCGACCACCAGCACAGCTAGGCCATATTCCAGGTAGGGATCGACAATGCGCTCACAATGCGTGCATCGTGCAAGTACGACATGCCCGGATCCGAACGTGGACACTGTGGCGGGAACAGGCTTTCCACACTGGACACATACCGGCATGCACGCGTGCCGCGGAGGGCAACGCGACAGGTGTGACACCAACGCGTGTATCTACCAAAGGTGTACACCTCCATTCCGAGAACAGGCACTACTTTTCGACGCGACTATCTCAACGCAGTAGGCGCTGCTGACCACCTTACTCGTCCTTGGCGCGAATCGAAGCAGTTACTTTTTCAGCCTCTTTGATTGAGGCCTGTGGTAAGACATCCGTGCACATACCTTGTCCGTCTGAGGTCCATTTTGCTGCTGCATGCCGCCAAACAGACCTGCGGGCGGCTTGAAAGGCCGCTTGAGGTCGCCCGTGGCAGGCATACCCCAGATCCAGATCTTGGCCATGTTGGACTCCATGGCGTTTTTCAGAGGAAGAATACTCTGGATCACGAGACTGCACGTATGTCAGTGGGTCGCATACATACGGGTTCGTGTAGCCAAAGTACAAGTGCATCAGACCCACCATCAACGATCCCATCAGAATACCACGCATACTCTTGCTAATTTCAGAGAGGTCATAGTCGCGGTGCGTCGTTGTCACGAGCTCACCAGGGTCCTGCGACTGCAACGTAAGAAAGAACAACGTACCATAGGATTCTTTGCATTAACATACTTTAGTACTGTCAAGTCGTTCTTGCGCTTGATCTGAGGGTCAGACGTGCATGTCCACGTACCTGAATGCTGCAGTAGTAAAACACGGCCAGACACAAAAGCTGCGATGTGACGTAGACGAGTTGTGCGTATCGCACATACTCTGGGTTTTCGTCGAATGGAATGCGCTTGGCCACCTGCATGGCGCCGAACATAACAGCCATGTTTGTCACCGCGGCGTTCATAATGCAACTACGCTGAGGTTTCGTATGAAGGAGAAAGAAAGGCCAAGGGCGTGGACCCTGGCTGAGTAAGACACGTGGCACGGCTGCGGCCCTCTTGGCGGAAGCAGCGGCTTGGGACCCCACCCGCTTTGGCCACCTAACATCATCGGAGTAGACTGTTCGTCCTCCCATGGTGAATCAGGTGCATCAATTATCCTACAGTCCGCTGACGGCGCATGCGTTCAATGCAGACCGCAGTAAGGTCGCTGTCTCACCCAACTCGAACGAAATTTGCATTTTCGCATCCACGCCACAGGGCTGGGTGCTCGAGCATTCCCTCACGGGCCATGACAAGGTTGTGACGGGCCTGGACTGGGCACCGAACACGAATCGCATCGTGAGCTGCTCACAGGACCGAAATGCGTATGTGTGGACATTATCTGGTGCGACATGGAAACCGACCCTAGTACTGCTTCGACTGCACCGCGGTGCGACATCGGTTCGTTGGAGTCCCCGCGAAGACAAGTTTGCCGTTGCAAGTAGTGCTCGCATCATCTCCGTGTGCTCCTTCGAGGAAGACAATGACTGGTGGGTAGCCAAGCACATCAAGCGTCCCCTGCGGTCCACCGTCACATCGATCGACTGGCATCCTAACAATGTACTACTGGCCGCAGGCTGTGCCGATTTCCGCGCTCGTGTATTCAGTGCGTACATCAAGGGCGTAGACACAAAGCCGCCTCCCAGTGTATGGGGCGAGCGCTTACCGTTTGGCACAGTTTGTGGTGAGTTTCCAACGCCCTCGGCAGGATGGGTTCATGGCGTAGCGTTTAGCCCTAGCGGTGATGCCCTAGCCTTCGTCGGCCATGATGCCTCGCTCACAATCGTGTACCCATCTGCGTCGCAAGACTCGCCTCCTACGATGCATGTGATCCGCCTACCGAGTTTGCCGTACGTGTCAGTGATGTTTATCAGTGAGGGTGCCCTCGTAGCGGCTGGCCACGATTGCCAGCCGATGGTCTTTGAGGGCTCGGCAGAAAATGGCTGGCGGATCACCCGCAGTCTCGACACGGTCGGTACAGCGGCATCCAAGCCAAAGCCGCCGCCTCCGCCGCCCAAAAAGCCCGGTCTGGGTGGCGCCCCCGCGCCCAGCAGTGCTGGCGTGGGTCGGCTCAACAACGAGGCATTTGCGCGTTTCAGAGAGGCCGACACGCGTGGCACATCAGCGATGCCGTCGGCACAGTCAACAGAGTCGCCGCACTCCTTTGGTGCCGTCGCTGGGGCGAGTATCGCCGACGATGGTGAGTTGCACACCACGCATCAAAATACCATCACTGATATTCGCATATACAGTGGTCAGCGTGGCCAAGTGGAAACTATCAGCACAAGCGGCGTAGATGGCCGACTATGTACCTTTGAAACTGGCAAGGGTAGCACGGCTATCGCGCCTATCTTGCGCGGCATTGCCAGCATGCGAATGTAGTCTATTATCTAGCTACCGAGCTTACGACTCTTGACAACATGCGTCGAAATACCTGACGCCTCACCGCCGTAGCCACCCTGTAGAGCGCTTTGGCCACCTTTGTAGACGGCTCGTGTACTGGAGAGTCGCTTCTTGGCGCGGTCGTAGCGCATACGGCGCTTGACACGCGGGTTGCGTATGCTCTTAGGTCGATTCGCAGTCAGACCCTTGTTCTTATCAATCGCGTAATCAATGGCGCGGTGATCACCTGGTGCCAACGTCTCGTCATCATACACACGATTTGCCAGGCGCTGCTGGTCATGCTCTTCCTTTTGAGCCGCTTTGCGCGCGCGCTTGCGAGATGATACGAGGTCGTAGTATTCAGCACCATCTTTGTCTTCGGCATCATCATCGACCCAATCCTGATCACTCCATGCAGTTTCATCTTCAGCGATAGGTTCTTGTGACTTAGAAAGGCGATTCGACTTGGCTGCTGCCACAGCATCGCGGATTTGGCGCTTGTCACGGTACGGGATATCGGCGTCACCTTCGAGGTGTGCCGCCTTTTTGTTCACCTGCTTTGTATCCAGTGCGGATGCTTGGAATTGGACGGCTCGTTGACGCTGGGCTTTGTCTTGCCGCTCCACACTGTGCATGAGTGTTGGCTCGCCATAAGCATCGTCATACTCAGGAAGCGAGGGCGAAGAATGCGTCTTTGGGCGTGGCTCAGCATCGCTGGCCTTGACCCTAGCAACGTCAGCCAGCACATTTGGTGCAGGCTCTTCTACGCTTCGTTGTGACTTGCTCTTCTTTTTCCTTATGGGAGTCACTTTCGATCGTGGCTCATCCTTGGCGTCGGCCAATAATTCCTGTAATTCATTGGGTTCCAAGTCACCCAACTGTTCATACTCCGCATCCTCCGTTGTAGGCGCGCCCATCACACGATCTACACTCTCTTTGACAGTTTCTTCACGAGGCTCGAAAAGACCAAGGTTTTTCATCTCTAACATCGCATGCTTGAACTGAGTGAGGCGAGCCATGACAGGATGTGTAAGAAGGGACTCGGGATGGGTAAGCATACGTGGCGACGAGGCAAGTTGGAAGAAGAAAGATAGCAGCATGGTGTAGTTGGACAGCGACTGGATATAGAGATGAGCGATTTCAGCGAGCTGCGTCTCGCCCTCTTCAGTAATCGCTTCCACAGTCGCGCTCTCCTCCTTGAGCTGATGCAAGGAATCGCGAAACTCTTCGACAAGAGCCAGAACAATGGGTGAACGATGCTCGAGCAAAGAAACAAGCTCATCATTGGTCTTCGACGCTAGCTCATCAGCATCATCGGCTTCTGCTGCATCCAATTCACGTCGCCGTTTGGTACGCGCAGCTTCACTCTGCTCGTCCGCAGCAATCTGTGCTTCTTCCGCATGGATAGCATCTAAACCAAAGTCTTCATCTTTCATTTCTGCGCGGCTCTGACGCTGAAGTCGAATAGCTTCGTTCGTTTCCAGCTCATGAGCCTTATCCTCATCCATATCCGAGTCTGAGTCAAAGCCCTCTAAGGTATTGCCGCTGTAGTACGAGTACTTGTTTCGACCCCAACCAAGACCTCCATCTTGTTCCTCATCGTCTGAAGCTTCTTCTTGCTCCTGATGTGCTTCATCTCGTGCCGCGCGTCGAAAAAGAGTGTCTTCATCCAAGGACGCTGGTAGAATCATGTTTTGGTATCGGTCGAGATCGCCATCATCCTCTTCGCCATCGTCGTCTTTCTCATTCTTCCATTCTTCCTCCTCATTTTCTCTATCGGCTTCATGCATGTCTGGCTCAAAACCAAGCACCTCCTGATGATCACCCGCAAAGTCGTATTCATTATCGTCTTGGTCTTGCTCCTCATCTAACAAAATTTTATCGCGAGACGCATGAAAAGCATCTACATCATCTTGCAAAACATTTTCGTGCATTTGCATCGCATCTTTGCTACTCGCACCGCGCGAGCCGCCGGCTCGGCGACCACGCCCCTGGCCCATCGTGCCACGAGAAAAAATATATGGCTGCTGCAGTGCTCGACACGAAATGCGCTTGTGCCACGTGAGACGCCAAAATTTTTTTGAGGGCCCACGTAAATATATGCGCATGGCCTGGCAGGATTCGTATTCTTTCACTGTCATCATGTGGGAGAATGAAGAGGCGGCGCTGATCGAAGCCTCGCGTAAAGCATATCAAGAAAATTCGAATCTAGATGATCCGACACATAACTTGAGGGAAAGTTTTACCGATGGGACGGAATTGATAAGGCTAGATGATGATGAAACTATCATAGCTCCTCGTACCGCGAAGGAGGATAGTGTGAATACATCTCGGCTGACCAAAAAGAGGGCAAAGAAGCACGGAAATCGTCTTTCTGTTCTCCCAGATACCCATGAAGACTCGCTCTCAGCTCTTGAAGTGACGGGCGGTACACCTGTCGCGAAAAAGCCATCAAAGCGTGAATTGGATGAATATCGCCGTCGAAGTGCCGGATCAGGATGGTTTGGAATGCCTGCATTTCCAGGATCATTTTCAAAAAATGCTTCAAAGGATTCACGCATCGAAGGAGGCAAGTCAAGCTATACAGGCGGTGATGCAAGAGCTGCCACAGAAAAGGAGATGCGACAACAGCTAACCGCCATTCGTTTGCGCAATGCTTTAGACCCTAAACGTTTTTATCGCGGAAGCGGTGGAACAGGATCCGAGCGCTCTATTCCAAAATATGCACAGCTTGGTAAAGTAGTGGGAGGTGGCTTGGAACCTACTTCCGTGCTCACCAAGACCCAGCGTGCAAATTCAGTTGTGGGCGAACTCATGAGGGACTCAGGTGCCGTGTCATACTCAAAGCGCAAATTTGGAGAGGTACGTTCTTATGGCTACTCACACTCGTCAAATAGCTACAGGAAAAGCGTATGGCTCACTCAAACCATAGCCGTGGAAAGCCACATCGTGGCAAGCGGCGCCGTTCCTAGCGGTATGCCCTCCACTCACCCGAGATTTCACATGAACATGTGGCCACGTGAGGGACTCTGTTGTGTCCTGGGTAAATGTGAAAATAAAATGCCGACAACACTGGTATGTGACCTTGTAGGCAGCCAGTGGTCATATCGATTTGGTGGTTGGCTATTTTTTCAGTCGGTGGCGTTTGTTTTCACGCAGACTGACTCGCAGAGGGACCCAGTGACTACCCGCCCCTGCGTGGCATATCGGACACACAATCGTCCTAGCGGGCTTAGGGACTTTGCTTCCGGGTTTCCCTACCCGACTATACTGCATTCTACGGTGCTCATCGTATAGTGCTTCAGTCCTTCATTGGTCTGAAGTACCGTTGAGTGTCCGCTTCTATTGATAATGACTGCACAAGTCTCGACGGTAACCGCCACCACCCCTCGTGGGTCGGGCATCGGCCACGCCTCTTCTTCCCCTTTTACCCCCGTACATATGACGAGCAGTCGTATGCGGAACAAGAAACTCTCATACAAGCAAAAGAGTACGTACGCCTAGCTCAGAGGGTGGCTCTTGTGTCTCAGTATAGTGAGATATTGGGATTTAATTTTCAATGTCATAAAAATTAAATCCCAGTCACCCGAGCCATGAAGACGCTTACTAACATTCCAGTTGCTGTTCATCGAGGCGCATTCCAGAATGACGCTGCAAACGCCTTTGTGAGCGCTATCGCACCAGAGTTTGAATCTAGCGACCATCAGCAAGATTCAAACTTTGGTGTAGACTCACATGAGATCACTGAATACCATTTGCAGGCCGCGCTTTCTTCCACCCAGGTGGATAACGTTGGTAATGTGCCGGCGAAAAAATACCACATCCCCACCCCGCAAAGTGTGGAAGTCTTGTCGCAAGCGCAGTATCATGAGCAATATCCGACGAATGTGTATTTTGACCCCGTGACCTATGTCCGTTTCTCGGACACAGTGGAAGCTTGTAACCGTGGTTCTCCTTACTGCATGGATGAGGACGATAAAGGATGGTTGGACAAGCATAACGAAAAGGTTCAGTCTAATTTGGAAAAAGCGCTGAAAGATTCAAAAGCGGAACCCACTGACGCAGAGGCGGCTCGTGTTGAGGCTCTGCGCAAGGAGGCACCGGAATATTGCTCTATTTCGGAGGATGAATTCGAGACAATAATGTATGTGTTTGAACGTACGACATGCGAGCGCCATCCCTTGTTGGAACTTGATATGTCTAAACTTCCACCTCTCTCTGAGCTTCTGCCCCAATTTGAACCCAACTCTTCGTGCTCTGCGCTGGCTCTACCAGAACTCCCAGCTCTCCCCAATGATCTTTCATCGTGTGTTCCTGCTCCAGGAGAGAAAAACAATAGCAGCAAAAACACTCCAAAACCAGGCTCCAGGGAACCAGTCTGGTCAGCAAAAAATCCATTTCGATATCTGCATTTACTGAAGCCCGGTGCTCATGCAGTGTACTCGTGGTGGAAACTTCGCCGCCAAGCTCGTGAGGGAAGGCCGATCGTGCCATCGCTCAACTTTGACGAGAGCAACGAGAATGACCCCTACGTCTGCTTTCGCCGTCGCGAAGTCAAAAGTGCGCGTAAAACACGTAAGACAGATACCCTTCAGCTTGAGAAACTTGTTCGACTTGAAGTCGAGATGCGTCAAGCTGCGTCTTTGTTTTTCATGATTGCTCAGCGGGAGCGTTTGAAAGAGCTTAGCGTTGAACAGGCTAAGGGATGCTGGAACACAGCTCAAGAACTTTTGGCACTTAAGCGCAGTTGGGATATCACTGGTCCTAGTAAAGGTAAAGAAGATGAGAGTCTCTTGTTTGGAATTCAGCCCGATCCTCTCGAACCTGTACCCTCTACAACAGCCACTCAACACACACAATTGCTGAAGAAAAAGCGTAAGGCTGATGAGGCGGCATCATCTACATCGTCGACAGTGCTCAAGTTACGACGTCCTAAAACAGAACCAGAATATACTCAGTCGACTACTAAAGCTGGTATTGAAAATGTGAACTCTTCGACCGGTGTATCTTCTATCATGGACCGTATGCTCGCTGTACAGCAGTACATCGACCATGAATGTACATTGAGGCAGCAGGCGGATGCAGGTATGGAAGACCTTACAGACTCCGCATTCCAGCCATCAGTTGCGCCACCACCGATACGTGCATTCCGACCAATTCAATCTGACAATAATGATACCCACTTTTGGTCCAATCATCCATTTGCGCGGCCTGGACGACAGTCTTGCTTCCGTCGACGCGTCGGCCGTGGAGGACGAGTGTTTCTGGATCGTCGCCCCATTGCAGTTAGCCCTGCCCCTGCTAACATTGGCGCCTGGCCTCGACAACGCCAAAACGGATTTCCACTCGCTACCTTCGGTTTTGACCGCTCCTCTGACTCGATGAAACGCATGGATGGATTTAACAGGATTCATGCTGGATTCGATACGTTCCGTTCATATGCACCCGTGGTTCAATCTTCGCGAGTGGCGCCAATGCTCCTGCCTACACCTGATCTGTCTTGGGACCCATTGAATTCAAAGGACCCGCGTGAACCGTTGACACATGATCCAGACTTGAAGTTTAGGCGTGTGAATAAAACTGGTGTTTACCATGTTGAGCCACAAAATACCGAATCGGCTAGTACAGCATCAGACTCGACGGATCGAACACGGAGTTCGGATGAAATGGGTGACGGTCAAAGCACTCAAGCGACAGATATTGACCAGGAAGAATCAAAGCCTATGAATGAAGACAAATCACCTGAGCTTCCATCACAAAGTACTCTTGCAACTAGGGAAGAAGCGGTCGAATCGGTGGAAGAGCAGATGGAGCGTGCTCAGAAACTCGCTGAACGTTGGCGATATGATGAAGATGGCGGGCGATACGCGGGCCTTGGTTTGCTGGGTCTCGGAGGAATGGAAGGCGATGAAGAAGCAGTGTTAGACGACTTCGATCAGCGTTTTATTCGCTTCCGCATGTCCCTACTCGACGAAGCTAACTTGTTAAAGTTGTCAACAGACTGGACGCATATGCGACAGGCATTGATTGCCGCATCTTCAAATTTGTACGCGAGGCCTTCATTTTCTGTCGCCGATGCTCAAAAGAATGCTGCTGGTGGCGCTGCTAGTGTCACTGTAGCTAATGAATCTTCTAACACAAAGCCCGTCGTGTCTTCAACTACAAAAGATGGGTCGAACAGCTCAAAACCTAGCAATGAAAAGTAACATCTTAAGTTTGTCACACAGTTCTTACTTGCCGTGTTCAATATAACAGCGAAGCAGTATCCGACCTTGGGATATTTAAAAGAATCAATGATGATTGTATCTTATGAATAGTGTACCATTAGCAACTTCTCAATATATGCATCAAACCAAATATCTCGAAGGAGCAACGATAGCGATAAATGCCATAGACCGATGTATGACGGGATAATGTTGTTGCACTGATTCATTACACAGCAAAGTGCGGCTACCAATGTGAAAAATGCTTCGCTAGGTGATTCATTTTAGTTAGGCTATAAACCACTACTATCTATGAATATATTATGGCATAGACGAATGGGAGGTGCAGTGCGATGGCCATTAAAAGCCCGGCGGGCGCAGTCCCTCAGGCTGACCAGAGACACCAGGGGGCGAGAGCGGGTTTGTTGGGACACCGGCACCTTGTTGCTGGGCAGCAATTTCTTTTTCTTGTACAGCAAAGCGACTCTCATCTTCAACAGCCAGAGCAAATGGAAGACCAACCACCAAAGCAGACGTCACACCAATCCAAATGAGCTTGCCGGCAATCCAGCCGCCAAAGAAGCCATATGCCGACGTCGCCTGCCACATTTTTGACAACTTAGCACGCGTAGTGGGAGATATTATGTCCCTCAACGCAGAAATACGATCCCAAAGACTTTCATTGGCAAGAATTACGCCACGTTCATCCACATCTTCGTCATCTGAGAGATCATCATCCTGCTTGTGTTAGTCATTGAAAAGGCATGATAATACACATACGTCGTCGGTATCTGCATCGATAGCCTCCCACTCATCATCGTCATCTTTTTCAGTAGCAAGGCCTTGTTGCCTGAGCTTTTCGGTTTCGTCTTGAACTTCTTCAATCCGCACCATGATCAGTTATGTTGGTGATGGATAGCTGACAATTGCGATTCGGAAGAGACCGAGTGCCAAAGGTCACGTGAGAATTGGGACTCCGCTGGTACATGGTGGCTGCAAACGCAACAGGATTTGGACAAGCAATTTTTTGTGGCAGGTCAGACCGTACCACGGTGCGCATCAGAAACCAGCATTTATGAGCTGTGATACCAGTATTGATGATGATGCTTTGTTATCTGGATTGCCTAGCTGGAATGAAAAAGTGAAGTACACCAACAGAAGTGCAATGCCTGAGCAGATGGAGCCTGCTTTACCAGTTATGACAATCGAAAGCACAACACGACAGAAAACGATACCCAGTATAACAAAAATAACGGCAGAGGACGATAAACGTATGGCTCTTCGAATGGCAGCACTAAAAACTTTAAAGACGCGTTCTAAGAAAAAGCTCGCTAGAGAAATACCTCAAGCAAATGCATTAGACGATGCGAGGCCTATGAATGATGCAGAATCCATCCATTCTTCAACATCATTAAAAAAAGATGATGATAGTGATGCTACTAACAAAATAAAAGCTGATGAAAAAACGGCAATGAACATGAATGCGGAAACTTTAAAGCAATCCACGCAACCCGTGATACAAAGGACATTCGATTACACTGACATTGATGCACCTAGAGCTCAATCAAGAGGAAGCCTGGACTATATTCCTATCGAAAATGAAGAGACTTCTAATGAGGCACAAAGCTCAAGAAAGCGCATCTCATATGCGGATGAATTCAGCGCAAATCCCGTGGCACCATCCGGGGATGATGGAGGCCCAGCTTGGCTCAATAGGGTGTATGATGCTTCGTCCAAATCAGCATCATGCCCATTCAAAGGTAAACCTCAACATTTTCATATGGAAAAGTCAGACTCACAAATGTTTTCAAAAATACGAGAGCAAGGTCCGGCAGGACGCTTTATTGATGAACCTTGGCGACCAATAATCATTGAATGGTCTGATGACGATGACGAGAATCTTAATGAAGACGAAAGTGATTATGGAAAAAGAAAATTGGAAAGCAACATACCAAATACTGCTGAATTGGAATCTCAGAAGGCTTTCGCACCATCTGAATTGCCTTCACCACGAACGCCGCATTCACCTCGTACTGAAAACATAAATAAATCGTCAACCTTGTCACTGAAAGAGCATGAAATTCAGAATATGATGGCAAAGATTAAAGAACTAGAAAGCAGGAAATGTCATGTTGGTCATGGTGATAATCATTCAACCGCGGGTAATGATTTCAAGAGCACTTTGGGGAAACGGAGCACAGTAGAGTTTGAAAGTGCTATCACAGATCAAACGCAAGAGCATTTGGAAATGCAGGAATCAAGAAAGGTAAGTCATTCTTTTTGATTGAATGTAACATATTCAAGCGTGCTCGAACTGAGCCTGCTTCATCCGCTATGACATGGATTAAAACAAGTATTGCTAACGTATGTGTCTTTCTGGTTGATTTTGCCATCGAAGCGTCAGTTCATGAATATGCTAACGTTGATTCTCCTTTAAAAATTATTACACCTTCTAGTTCGGTTCATGGGTGGCTAGACGATTAAGCTTTTCGAGTGAGTCGCCAAATGAAGACGTTGCGGACACTAGAAACGAGACAGACAATTAGACACCTTTAATGTCAGATTAAGCTTCTTGATAGTACTCGTCTCCCAAACAGGTGAATAGTTCGGCGCAAAAAATCAAAAATCTGTGGTTAAAAATGCCCACTGGCTGGATCGAACAACCGACCTCGTCATGTCCCTAACGGGAATCCGCAGACCGCGGGAGGTACTAGTGACGCGCTCTACCACTGAGCTAAGCGGGCAAAGCCACGACAAATAGTGCCCCTTGTTCCTTTATGATTCAATACGTTCCAATTCATATTTTTAAAAAGAAAATTGCCCACTGGCTGGATCGAACAACCGACCTCGTCATGTCCCTAACGGGAATCCGC
>ERZ782914.99-NODE-99-length-36646-cov-7.971359_pt1 | contig 36646 bp, 25 predicted proteins | sample MGYA00375948_ERZ782914 | MGnify/ENA primary metagenome ERZ782914 (study PRJEB29894, sample SAMN03576417) | human skin metagenome | biome: human skin; feature: left retroauricular crease; material: organic_material | host: Homo sapiens | place: Italy: Trento...
CTAGGTACGCACAGGCTATCTACGGAACCTGTCTATGAACCAGCCAGTAATGTGCTTGTAGATGCTGACGAAGAGCGCGAAGAACGTCGCAGGAAGATCTTAGCAGCCACCGAAAAACGTTTAGCGGACATCGACCAGAATATCCAGAGTCAGTGTGGAGACTCCAAAAAGGTGCCTTTTTCCAAGTAACGTGTAACACTACCACACAGGGGGGTATCAACTAGATAAGGCGCCATTCTATGTCGCCCATTAGACGCACGCGTGCACCCTTAGAAAGGGTGTATGCCTCTTTTTGCAATTGTACAGAAGTGACTCGGAGTCCAGAAAAAGAATACCCTTGTACCATAAATTGAACTTGCAGAGCATACATAGGCCGACAGTGTGTCGTCGACGACAAAATGGTGCCCCTAAGAACCGACATGGTCGATGGCGTGAGTGTGGGAATTGTCCAGCGCATAAGTTGGCGTTTTCTGTCGAATACCATCGTGCCTGTTGAGCGAGACAGACTTGGTATAGAACCGATGTCTGATGACATGGAGACTTTATTTGCCACAGTCTGCACCTGGGTCGTGGCATCTATACCTTGTACGCCATTGCCCAGGAGCCATTCAACACACACGTCTTGTAAATCATACGAGTGATCCAGTGTGTGCTCCACGCTAATTTCAAATGGGAGTCCACCCAGTGCTGTCTCGTATGGCATGACTTTCGCATGAATACATAAAGGCAAGGTTGACTTTGCAGTCGCAGCAGACTTGATGCGAAACTCGCCCAGTCGACTATCACCATCTGGCGGAATAAAACGAAGTGTACGGTTTTCGTGCCAGTCGCGCTGTTGGATACACTTGTGCCATGCAGGATACTCGACCATAGTAGGATGACTCAGTTTCACGAACAATTCTGGAATACCACTCAAAAGGGCCGAACATTCCAAGGTCCCATGCACGTCGAGCGACAATGGTGCACCCGAGGCATTCACGATTCCATCCATGGTCTCGACGATATCCAAATACACCTCGTTCTTGGCATACTTGCTATTAGGCCGACGCCAGGGGACAGGCGAAGCGAGCGAGGTACGTGCATGCTCTGCTGATGAGCTTAGGCCGACGGTGTGGATGAGTTTGTCCAACCAGCTGGGAGGAAGCACAATATCTTTGAGGGCATTGACTTCAGTAAGAAGAACATGTCCCGCACCATCGAGCATTTCTTCCATGAGTTCATAGACAATGTCGAAATGCTCGCAAATGACATCTTCAGTCATGAGGACAGGATCCGTAGAACCAATCAAGTATTCTTGCAAAATGGCCACAACCTTGTGTAGGAACGCAAAGGGAATCAGCGGATCTATGCTATGCGATACCGGACACAAGAAACGCACATCACCTACCATGATGTGGCACAAAATCGAGCCGCCTTCGATAGTCATGCACGTCTCGGTGGGGTCCTCTGCCGTTTTCTTGACCGACTCAGACCAAGCGAGTGCCTCGTCCGGCAGATCTGGTGGAGAAACGGACTCTCCTTCTTCGTCGTCGTCTTGTTCGTCCTCTTCCTCCTTCTCAGCAAAGATAGAGTCCGGCAGGGGTACCGACAAAACAGGCGGGATATCGCGCACAGATGCATTCTTCGACGTGCCTGCCTCTGCCTGCATTTGCATGTCCGCAATCAAATCACTCAAAAAGGATGTATGAAGCATAGAATAGAGTGGATTCGTTTGCCGAAACCGCGATAGCATGATGGGCTGGCCATGACGGCCAGCAATGATCAAGCCATCCATGGGGAGAAAGTTGAGGACCAAGGCGCCGAAATTTCGCCATGCAATGAAGGTGTGTACCACATATCACGAGACTCGTCATTGCCGCTCCAATTTTTTCTCTGTCGCCTTCCATTATGAGTTACGCGGCGCGCCCTGGCGGAGTGCCACTTGGCGGCGCGGGCATGCGCCAGCCTGCGGTCGAGTACATCTGTGCTGGTACGTATCATCTGCATAGAGCGCTTACGCAGACTGCTCGGCCATCAACGAAATTCGGCCTCGCGAGCCGATTCGGTGTCGTGAGTGCGGACATCGCATCATGTACAAAAAGCGCACCAAACACATGGTACGTGACACACTATCTAACAACCCAGCTCCATTTCGAGGCACGGTAGTCTATGCAGTCTGTATACATTATCTCATCCTTCACCCCCTGCTCGTCGCTTGCGGCGATCACGCTCACGGTGCTCGCGTGGCGGCACATCTCTTGGCGGCGTCGGTGCACGACCACTGCCACGGCCCCAGGATCGCGCTGGTGGACCACGATCGGGCACATCCATACGCTCTTTGCGCATTCGCTTCGATTCCGGCGTACTTTGGGCGTCTGATGCGCCTCCTTCAGACGACCCGAGCCGATCGGCGAGTGAGCGTTTTCGGGCGCTGTGTTCGTCTTCCGCCGCACCGTCGACCCTTCGGCGCCCCCATTGAGCGTTGGTTTCCGGCCATCCTTCGTCCGAGCGGTCCATCTGTCGATCGTATCGCCCGTAGGACTGACGTTCTCGACTCCAGCGGCCACGCGAGCCCCGATCAGAGCGTGGATCATCCCGCGGCGTCTCCTTGATAGCTTCTTTTGGTCGGTCGCGCGCGCCGCGAATCCGAACTTCGCGAGGCTCATCGTCTCTCCGAGCATCCCTCCGGGAACGAGGTCCGCGACGAGATTCCTCACGAGCATCTGGACGACGGCCTTCGTTCCGAGCTTCATCATGGAGCGTGTCTCTCGGACGGGCTTGCTCGCGATGGGCCTCCTCCTTGCGCGTTTCACGTCGAGCTTCTTCTTGGCGAGCCTTTCCTTGACGCTCCTCTTCGCGGCGTGCTTCCTCCTGACGGGCTCTCTCGCGGCGCTCCTCTTCGCGACGAGCTTCTTCCTCGCGAGCCTGCTCCTTTCGCTCTTCTTCACGACGCAGCTTTTCTTTGCGCTCTTCTTCACGACGAGCCTTTTCTTTACGCTCCTCTTCTTTGCGTTCTTCCTCGAGACGGGCCTCTTCACGTACTCTGGCTCGTTCCTCTTTCGTTAAGGGACGGAAATAGGTCACGTCGACCCACTTAGGCGCGTGCTTCTCGAGTGTCGCAGCGAGTCCCTGTGCCAGTACCTTGAGGTCGCCACGATGCTCCGTCGCCACGACGTGCTGCACGACCTGCAACAGCCGTTGGCCATGATCGCGGTACAGCGGAAAGAAGGCAGAGAGGCGGTTGAGTACGACAATCGCATTTCGCATACGCATGTACTCGACGCCAAAGCAGGCGGAAAACGCTTCATAGAGAGACGTGTGCCATTGCAACATGCATGCCTTGAACGCTGTAAAAGACAAGGGCTGCTCGTCTGTGCGTGTGTGCATGCCACGCATGCCGTGCCATGCCAATGAAAAGCCGGTCACATCTGACCCAATAGCTTCTTTGTCGTACGCGTCAGGTGATACGAGCCATGCATGTAGGTCGTGCAGTACCGTATACAAGAATCGGGCGTACGATCGTGCCTCGTTCTCGGTGGCAAGAAATAAGGTCGGTGCGACGTGCTGAGTAAGGAGCGTATCATAGACACCCAGCGTCGGCAAATGAGGCGTACCGAGCGTGTGAATCGTCCGCAGGAATCGCGCCGCAAACACAGCGTCCGTTGGCGAAAAGAGCGCGCGAGGATAGAGGCACTGAGCCACCAGCTGCTGGATGAGCTGAGCACGATCAACATCAGCATGGAACCATTGCCCCTTTTCTGTTTGCAATCGGCGCCGTGTTGCTTGATGTGCTAGTGTCTGCTCCTTGAGCTCCGCCTGGAGCTGAGACATACTTTCTTGCAGTCGCACACGAGCCGATGTTTTAAGACTCTCGGTCATGTCTGTCGTTGTCTCGACATGCTGCAAAGCTTGCTTCAGACGATCTAGTTCATGCTGGTATCGCTCCATCGGTACCACAAGATCGGGCAGACTCAACTGCCAAAATGTTCCGAAAAACAGAGGGCCCAAGACACCACAGTTCTCCGGTGTGTCGGGAGACAACCTTCCAAGATGGTAGGCTATAGGGACGTCCACGCCAAAGCGACGTATCCATGCAGACGGGCTTGGCACCAGCTGTGCATACTCACTCGTACCCTGTGACATGAGGAAGTGAGTGTATTGCAGCAAGATGGAAACGCACGTATCAAACGTGCTGCTGAGAGACTTTATGTGTACGTCATCGTCAGAAAAGACGCATGCCTCGCGCTGCTGGGCCACAAGAATCAGCAGCGGCACGGCAAGTCGGTTTTGCATCAGCGTACGGTACAAACGCATCGCGCCCTTTTTAAGGCTGTTGCGTGCAAGTAACACAGCGGCGGGCGTCGTTCCTGGAATAAGCGTGAGATGCGCCTCTGTTTGAAGCAGCGGTCCACCTGACAACGCGGCCATTTGAGCATCTGACAATTCGCCCATGGGCTCGATACCAGCCATTTTGAGTATGAGCTCAGACAGGACAACCAGATCGGCCACCTGGCCCTCATGCAGCCGGTTGGCGAGGTACTGCAGAATAGGTGTACAGTCCATCGCAGCATACTTACGGAAAAGTGCGCCGGCAAATGAAGCGAGACTCTTAAGCCACAAACTTGTATTCGTGCCGTCCTGCTTCGTCCGCGCCTTCCCCGGATCACTCAGTGCCTCGAGCAAAGCATACGTCAACACGTCGTATTCAAGAGGTGTCAAATACTTTGCCGAATCAACGACCGGCTCGATCAGGTTGTCATACGATTGAATCTGGTGTAGCACCACCTCAAAAAAGACCGTGGGATGCGCGTGCGCTGCCTTGGCTAGGCCCCGACCGCTCGCACGCACATTGTCAGAGCTGATGCGCCGCAAAATTCCGCGCGCTTCACGCTCAGTCCGCATTTTGGCGTACCGTAGCTCGGGTCGCTTAGTGCTTCGATGTTTCCACTCCCCGTAAAGACTGTATCGCTGAGGATACGGAAGGGTTTGTATACATTCCCACAACTCATACAGCAGTGGCGCACCGCCGTTGGCAAGCGTCACGGCAGGCAGCACTTGCGTTCGCAAGAATGGCATCCACGCTTCTTTGCTCGGCGCCTGAGCACATACGCGGCACAAAAGCTGCAATAGGCGTCGGTCTTGACACACGTATACACCAAGAGGAGACAAGAGCTCAAACACCTCTTCCACTTGGTTCAGTGGCGCATGTCCATGAGCCCAGTCGCGCACACAAAAAATGTAGCGATGCGTGCGAGTCGCATGCGGTTCAGGCACATACATCGTCAACACCGATGTCTGATCGTTTCCAGTCCCCGCGAATCGGGTCACGGCATCTCGGAAGGCAGGTGTATCAAGGCGATACCATACAAGGCGCAAATAAGCATGTGTGACGCTGGGATATGCACCAAAAATCCATGGATGGGCTGCAAGAAAGCCGCGCACTTCGTCTAATGCGCCACATCGAAGAAGCGCACGGATAAGAAATATGCCTTGGGGGCTAGGTGGCGGCGGCGGCGCTGCATCGACTGTATTTGCTGGCGTCGTGCTACTTGCAGCTGATGAGTCATGATCATCATCGATAAGCGGCGCGGCCATCGTCAATGCATTGGCCCCGACCGTGGCCGTTTTGGAGGTCAGTGCCTCATCATGTGCCTGCTTGAGCTTTTGTATGGTATCGTCTGGCGATACATATGCCAGCATCTGAGCGAAAGACACGACTTTCTCGCGTATCAATAGCGCTGTGAGTAGGTATAGCTCCTCTGGCGTCGATTCGCGCGTGTCCGGATGTGTATAATGGGCATATTGGAAGCCAAGCACCTCAGCGATACGAGCACTGCTCCACGGAACGCGGCGGATCACACTCAAAAAGAAGGGATAATGATGGACGGCGTGCGCACAGAAAGATGCGAGAATGATGTCTAGCACACGCACTGCATCGAGACCAAAGCGACCGATACACTCGAGCATGGATGTCTGGAGCCACGACTCGGCGCGTGCATCTCGATCTCGTGGGGTCTCGCTTTCAACAACAGTATCGCCATCAGCATACATGGCAGGTCCAATGCACGACTCAAGACTCATAAACAAGGCAGCGTAGCCTGCATTTTCTTCTCGCAATAAATTGTACTTGGGCTGCTTAAAAAATGTGGCCGTGCGGATTTGGATACCTCGCCGTTGAAACACATTAGCATCCAACAGACCGATGGCGCCAAGAAGCGCTGCATCGAGACGAGATGCAACGAGCTTGGCCGTCAACAGACCCCCTGTAACGAAGGCTCTGACCACGTCAGCGAGCCGTGAGCGTGCTGTTTCTAAAGGCAGATTTTCATCACATCGCACTTCCATCTCAGCATCAAGGGCCCAGCATGTGTCAAGAATAGCGTCACACCAAGACGTCTCAGAGATGGCAAGTGCCTCGGCTATGCGCGCGCACGACACATCTGGCTGCAGGATATACTCACGCATTAGCTCGGCAATAGCGATGCGTGCATGTGCAGGCTGAGTCCGCCATTCATGCTCCAGCTTGCTGCGCACATCGGCACCACTGATTTCCGTGCGCAGCGCATGCACTAGCCACTGCGGCTCGGCATGGACGTCTGGCGTCGACGGAGCCATCAAGGAACCAGGTAGTGACCGCGCGTCGCTTGGTGGCTCGTTCTATGTCACGTGGCACCAATGCAACCAGGCGCCTCCAGGCACCATGCCAAGCGTACTTCGAGGCGACTATGACTCGTTGAGTTATGTACAAGGGCTTAGTGTATTGTCTAAGCCAAGCTTATGTAGAGCCCGATGGCCACGATAATCAGTGTCACAGCCGTCGAGGCGAGCATCCATGATTTTTCACCAGACGTGAGAGGATCAAAACCTGCTTGGACCATTGTCACGGGCTCGTGCGTCGAAGCATCCAGTTCCCATGCTTCTGGCTCGTCTGCATGCGCGACAGCTGTACCTGCCTGGTAAATGCCGCGTGCGCGTGCGCGATTAGGCGGGAGCCCTGATGAGGGGGGCGGTAGCGAAGAGGGCGCAGTTGCACTGCTCTCTTCTGCCATACTATCGCGACACAACACTCCACCACTGTCTGGCCCAGGGCCGTGGTGGTCGTGGGGAAAGGTTCGCCGTCCGAAGCTGCCATACAAGTGGAGGAGGGCAGGACCTGCCAGGCCTCTTGCACTCTCGCACACTCTCTCAGTGGCACACGATGCACCGGCCGCGCTTCTCTAGCCGTGCTCTTGGCATACATGGGTTGTGGTCTATGGGGTACTCAAAAGAGCCATTTTGGTTTATTGAGGCTGCTGGCCCATGAGCCTAGCATTCTCCTCAGCAAAGCGAGCACCAACACGCTCGGAGTGCTTCAGAAACTTTTGTGTGCAATGCGACACGCATTCGGACTCTTTGGACGTAATGGCGCGCGACGTAAAGTCGTGGATACAGCTACCGAAGCAGCGCTCCACCAGACCCGAGTACAGACGCATAAAGTCCTTGAGCTGCTTTTGCTCAATGAGGCGCTGCATTTGCAACTGTTCAGAGGACGAGAGAGCCGAAACTGATGTGAGTTGCGTCATACGAACGGTCCATGATGTGTGTGTGGAAGCGGGGGTGGAAACGATGAACGAGACGGCGTCAAGTCGTCGAAGTGCTTACATCATCACCCGGTCCAGCTTTTTTTTTTTTTTGACGGCTTGGACGAGCTTCCGTTTTCCCCTTTCCCTGTGGCAACTACACCGCCATGGCGTTGCGTTGTCAATTCGAGAATTCGTCAGAGATTGGCGTGTTTGCGCGCCTCACAAACTCGTACTGCCTTGTAACCGTGGGCGGATCTGCCAACTTTTACTCGGCCTTTGAGGTGGAACTGGGTGACCTGATGCCCATTGTGCATTGCACGATTGCAGGAACGCGGCTCGTCGGTCGTTTGACTGTGGGAAATCGCCACGGCCTGCTTGTGCCGATGACTACGACAGATCAGGAGCTTCAGCATCTGCGGAATAGCTTGCCCGACTCTGTGGCGATTCAGCGTGTTGAAGAGCGTCTGAGCGCCTTGGGTAATGTGATTGCGTGTAATGACTACGTGGCGATCGTGCACCCCGACTTGGACCGCGAGACGGAAGAGATTTTGGCGGATGTTCTCAAGGTCGAAGTGTTCCGGCAAACGGTGGGTGACAACGTGCTTGTTGGCTCGTACCTAGCCATGTCCAATCAGGGTGCTCTGGTGCACCCCAAGACATCACTGCAGGATCAGGACGAGCTGTCGTCGCTCTTGCAAGTGCCACTCGTGTCTGGTACGGTCAATCGCGGGTCTGATTTGATCGGAGCTGGGCTTCTTGTGAATGACTGGGTCGCCTTTGTCGGCCTCGATACGACGGCCACGGAGCTGAGTGTCATTGAGTCGACATACCGCCTGCAAAACCAGGAAGCCGGTGCTGTGGTGGACCAGCTGCGCGACGCATTGGTCGATACATATGCATAATGATACCTATTTAGGATGGTGCGCCTGCACCCGCTGTTGTAGATAGTGCATCGAAGGATGGATTTACCAGCGACATATGACGCAGATCCGCCTGCGACTGGTCCGCCTGCGATGGGATCGGCGTACTGCTGCGTGGCGTCGGCGCCGCGTGCAGCATCTCAGCACGCGCCTGTTCCCGCGCATATGCACGCGCTGCAGCCGCCTCGCTGTCAATAAGGCCATGCGCTGTGCCCACGGCGCCGAGGTAGCGCTTGAGGGGCGCAGCGAGCGCCGGCGCCAAGGTGATTTTGTCTAGCAGCTCGATCACAAGCATGAAGAAAGTGGACGTGGCAGGTACATGCCCGCTGGGATCCAGTTCGTACATAGCCGCTAGGCCCTGCAGGACCTGTGCGACCACGGGTGTCCAAGCTGCAATGTTGCGCGCCTGGGTCTCGTTATCCAGGGGCAAGTACACACTTACGATCTCCTCAGCCAAGGGCAGATACCGGTCGCTGACTTCGCGGCGGTACGTGGCGAAGCTTGGGCGATGGTCGTTATGCATGCGCAAATACACATATACGAGTGTCGAGGCTGACGTGCTTTCCTGTTTCAGCAAATTCGGCAGCTGTTTCATAAACCCGACCTTCCAGAGCGCCGTGCGCAGCGAGCGATCGGCATTGAAGCGGCGCGAGAAACGGTAGCTATCCTCGAGCGCCGCTGTCAAACGCAGCAACTGCGGCACAGGCACAGCCTCGTACACTTCCGTGTTACGAAGCAGCTCATTCGAGGTCTCGATCAGCAGCAGCTGCAACACGCACTTGACAATAATCTGCTTAAAGGCCTGGCGGCGCTCCTGTGCGGGCATGACATCCTCTGGCGAGGAAAGCGATGGGTCGAACACTTGCGAGGCTGTCGTAGCACGGAAGAGTCGCAGGAATGCATCAATGACCTGCTGCCAGCACTCGTCGTCCATTCGTGTCATATTCTTCACAATCAACGCCTGGAGGCATGAAGTACCGATCCGAGCGAGCGTATCATTTTCCTGGCATATACACGCACACAATAGCTCCAGCAGACCCGAAAGACGCGGTTTGAGCGTATCGAAAAAGTGTGTCCACAGTACCACAAGCTGCCGAAGTGCCTGAATCATGGTCGTCGAGAGCCACACGCTCATGTCTTCCTGCGTCGTGAATCGCGTCACATCGGAGCGATTCCGCAGCACATTAAAGATCGGGAACAGCACGTCGTGACAAATATCGTCCCAAAATGCCATACTAAACGAGGCGCCCTGCTCCGTCAAAATCGAAAACAACGAATCAAGCGCTACACGACGCACTTCGAGATCATCGCCCGTCATCAAAATGTCATAGAGCGAGAATAGCATCGCTAGCCACAACGAGTTCGGCAAGGCATCGTCCGGAACGGCAGCGCCATGGGCCGTGGGGACCAACGCACGTAGCAACTCGGTGGCTGGCAAACTCACGCGCTGATTCGCAGCCTTGCCAAATTGTGCAATACATACACACAGCTCAGAGAAAGAGCGGTTCGCGAGCACAGCTTGCAAATACTGCTGCTGAATGCGCCGCACTAGCTCAAAGGCATAGAGGGCAATTCGCTCATTCGTACCGGCTGCTACACCCAGCACGCCCAGAATGGTTGTCCAACCGGAGCGGATACGCTCCGCACGCGTCTGCACCATCTGTTCCAGGCACTGCAGCACCATTTCTCGAGCATTCACGTCGCGGTTGCGGCGCATCGTGTACTCAAACGGCTTCAAGAAGTCCTTTTGGAACGTAAAGTGGAGGAGCTCCTCTTTTTCGAAGAACTGACTCGCCAGCTGCCGGAGCGAGTCGAGACCAAAGGCATTGACGGCGGGGTTGGGATGGCAGCACACATGGTTGAAATGCTCGCCAAGAATCGTCCAGAGGCGTGACCACTCCATACGGATACGGCCCATATTGTAGTACGAGATCTCCACGACCTTTTGCAGCGAAAACAAACGCGGGTTCTCTGACATACCCGAACTCTGGATCTCTTCCCACGACACGTCGCACAGAGACTGCACAAAATCGACGATGGCCTCACCAGATAGTTGCGGAGTCGCTGAAAACACGCGATCAGCCGATACGGTAATCTCACTGGAGGCACCTGCCTGCATGACATCCTCGTTGGGCCGATGCGTCGCTGTGCGCCCACCGTTTGCGCTTGTGCGTGATACCGAGCCCGAGGGCCGGCGACCGAGCTCTGGCAGCGTGCGCGCATCTACGCCACCGGAAATCAGCTGGAAGCGCTCAAGCTGACTCACGCAGGTCAAAATCTCTCGCCAGCTGCCAGATAAAAAGTTGCCTTCGGTGTGCGCAATGTCAAGCAGTGCCTCGATCGTCGCGACATTCTTGCTCTTCATTTCACCAAAGTTGTTAAGGAATGTGAATTTCGCGAGCGTTGTAATGAAAGCATTGCGTTCCAGCTCGAGACCAAAGAAGCAGACAATCTTGATGGCATTCTTAAAGCCATCCAGCGCCATGTGGATGATGTCGGCATCGTTCGAATCCTGCAACGGCGCCGACATCCCAGCAAGGAACGACATCCAGGCCACTTCAAACATCGGCTTCACGTGTTCAATGTGCGACGCACTAAAGTAGCGGTCGGCGAGAGTTCGGTGCACACCGGCCTGCTGCTGTGCATGCAGCATTGTCCGAAACAAGACCTCAGTGCGATTTGCCATGCCCTGGGTCTGCAGAACGTATGCTTCATGCTGCAAGTCGCGTCCGACGGTCGCAATCACTCCGGCCAAGCCACTGGACGTCGGCACACTGGGCGCCTCCTCTCCAATCAGTTTGATTTCGTTCTTTTGAATTTCATCATAAATGGCCGTCAAGTACTCTTCCGGCAAATCACGATCGTCGTCCAGACCCGCATTGTTTTTGATAAAGTCCTGGAGTGTCATTCGGTGCTTGACTTGCGGGTTGTGGGCATCCGTATTGAGCATAATGACCGAGTACGCCAGCTTGTATGCCGTGTCGGCATTGGCAAAGGTAGTCTCGTTGCCCTCCGTGTACCGCTCGGCAAACTTGAGCATGAACCGGTCAATCTTTTGTGCTTCGCCTGGCAGTCGGAACGCCTGAAGGAAGCGTCGCAAAGCCGTTGTCAGTGGCATGTCGCGGAAATCCATCAGATCCACAAAGGCATGCATCGTAGCAATGTTCTCGGCATCACCTTCACCCAGGTATTCACCGATGGAGCGCTTACTGAGCCCGTCCGCAAAGAAGAGGAAGCGCGCAACAGCGAGCGGATCATTCGCTCGAACAAACCCGTGTGCGATCAGCTGCTGAATACCGCGCTTGGGCTTAAAGTTGAAAGTGCGGATGGCCTCCAGTAACACCGTTTTGCGCTGCTTCGCGCTCTCAAACTGACCAGGGTCATCGTCGAGGGCTTGCGTCGAGGGCACAGAAGCTGCCACCGCCGCTGACGGAGCCATATCACGATCTTCTTCCGGCACGACAGCTTCGTCTGCCGACGCAACCGATGGCTCTTCCACAAATCGACCCATCCATGCCACGAGTGACCGCAACACACTGCACAGGCATTCGAGGCTGCGGTGCTTAAGTCGCACGTCCAGTGACTGCTGCTCATCCGACGATGGCTGACCTTCGGCCGGCAAGGTTTGTGTGAGTCGCGAAATCACATTCATAAGACGCTCATACAGGTTTTCGAGGGCCGTGCGATCACAGTCGTAATTCAGGTACACCTCGACCAACGCCTGAGGGTCTCTACAGAGCCTCTGCAGCGTATGGAGGAGCACGGTCTTTTGCGCCATGGGACTCGAGCGCATCTCCAAGATCGGCAAGTAGATTTCGTTCATCAGAACCTCGATCTCTTTCTTCATCTTGTTTCGCATACCGGACAAGACAAGCCAGAAAATGTCACAGCTCTCTTCAAAGACAGGCAGCACACTGCTCACAGCGTTACGACTGATACACAGGCACAGGTATTGCTTCACAGCCTGCACAAACGTCGATGCTCCACCACTGGCTGTGCTGTGAAATCGCACATTCGCTGCGGTAATTACGTTCATGTGATTCTGCAGCACATGCTTCACGGTACGGAGCGCCAACAGCTTGGACCGCATCGAATATGACTTGACGTCCCGCTCGCTCTCAGTGCTCAGGGGCTTCATGGTCAGCTTACACAGCGCCCGAAGCACCAAGAACGCATCTTTGACGAGCAGGTCAGGTGCGTCGATTGGCTCACCGGCCGTATCTTCCCGCTCGCCAGCTTCAAGCGAATGCCGGCTCTCTAGCATTTGCAGTGTGATGGGCTCCGTATTCGCATGTGTGTCTGAGGCTGCTTCTGTTGCTGCATCGTCCAGGGGCATACGCTGAAATACATAGCTCACCATCTGATCTAGCGCACCCTGCGAAATGCCCTGGTGCACAGGCGTTCGACTGATCAAAAACACATTGTAGACCGTTCGCACTGACCGCAATAGACTCGTTTGATGCACGCGCAGTCCGGCTGACAATACACACGCCAGCAATGCCTTTACAATCTGTACAGATACGCGCTCATCCATCTGATCGTCGAAGCAGTTGCAAACTGTCTCAACAACGAGATCCGCTAGTGGCGAATCGGCGTGTGCCTGTGCATGGTCCTCTGCAAAAAAGGCATAGCTCACTAGCTTGGCAATACAGTCCAAGGAGGTTGTGAGCAGTGCTACATTCTTGGATTCACACGCGAGGCGCAGTGGCTCAAACACAACGCGCGGGTCGAGCACCATTGGTTGTCCCGCCGTGTTCGATTCTGTGCCCGTGGCGCGCCGCACCATATCAAGCGCTGTCGTGGTAGCTTCTTTCAATGTCTTGTTCCGCCGAGCTTCCTTTGACGCCGAAATAGCCTCAAGGGCTGATATCACGAATACCGCACCGCCACGGCTCAAACTATTGGCAGACAGTTTGGAATGCTGCATGGTCGACGTGGCAGGTGCCTGCTCTGAGGGCTGAGACGGAGGCTTTTCTGCCACAGCTTCCACCTCAGGCACCGGCTCTGATGCCGGCAAAGACTCTTTTTCTTGCGGCACAGACACCATCGATGGATCTGTGGCAGGTGCAGAAGTCAACTCTGGCGTAATGTTCGCCGGCTCTTGCTCCTGCGGAACTTCTGGGGTAGAAGCTTCTTTCGGGATCGGCTCATGGTCCGTCTTATCAATAGTAGAATGCGTATCTTGATTCTCTTCTGATTCTTTTGACGTATCTGGATGGTTCAGCTCGTTGGAGCGCTCCTCCTCCGGTGAAGCAGACGTCGTAGGCTCCGCTTGCGTTGCCTCCTTGGGTTCGGAGCGGTCCACGTCTTCTACTTGTGAATCAGGAGCCACAGGCTCCTGCTGTATTGCGTCCACAGTGGACACACCATTTTCCGTGGGCAGATCACCGGCAGGTGTGTCTGGCGCCATGCGTCGCTGCCACCGTCCGGGGATAAATGGGTGGGTTCGTCAGACAATTCGTGGCATCACGACGCGCTTGCCCTGGCCAGGCTAGATGACTAAACATGGAGACCAACGTCCTGCCAGGGGTCGCTCGACGCCTCGTTTCTTGCTCGATCATGCCGGGAGACGCAGCAGCCATCGACTTGGGCGTGTTGCAGCAACAGCTGCAAACGCATCGCTCCTCACTAGCCGATCAAATCATGCAACATTTGCCTGATCAGACCAGCACTTCTTCACACGCGCCGCAGCCGACGCAAAGTGTTCGGCGACCGGCGACCCTCGGCGTGGGCGCATCTACGTCCCAGCCAAACAGTTACAGTGCAGCTGATCATAAATTTCGTGCCAAGCTTGGTGCCAAAGCAGGTATGAAGCGTAGCTTGGAGGACATAAAACCAGCGGCGCCGCCTGAAGACGACGACGAGGGAGATTCGCGCGGCTCAGCCGCACAGAAACGCCCACGACCACAACGTCGAATGGACATGTTTGCTGCGGCAGAAGCCAAAATCAAGGCTGGCAAAGAAAAGGCGCAGGTACATGATGTGCCGCCACACGTCGCGACCATGAGTAAAGCGCAACGAAAAAAGTGGAACAAGCAGCAACGCCTTGCAGCTTCCGAGAAGAGCAGCTCACCTTCGTCTGAGGAACCGTCTGCCATGACACCTTTGCAATCTTCCATGCTGGCTAGTCTGCAAGGTGCACGATTCCGCTCCATTAACGAGCGCCTATATACCCATCACTCACGCGACGCGCTTGCCTTTATGCAGAATGACCCACAACTTTTTGACGACTACCATGCTGGGTTCCGGCAGCAAGTTCGAAAATGGCCTAAGAATCCCGTGGACAAGATTGCTGAGCTTTTGACGCCTAGCAAGAAAGTCAAGTCGACGCATAGGATCCGCGCTGCATCAATACCTGGTGCCCTGGTGGTAGATATGGGTGCCGGCGAAGGCGGGCTTGCTAAAATGCTGGCTTCGCATGGCTTCCACACCCTGAGCTACGATCTAGTTGATACGCCTGATGGCTGGGTGCGCGGGCTCGATGCAGCTGCCCTTCATGCTCTACCTTTGCCTGGCGTCTATATGCCTCTGGGCATCGTCTGGGATCGCGATGCCAATGCTATAACAGCAGCTTCTACCGTTGACGCTGTCGTATTTTGCCTGAGTCTAATGGGTACAAATTGGGTGGATATGATATGTGAGGCATGGCGTGTGCTCAAGCCGAATGGCGAAATGATCATTGCTGAAGTCACTAGCCGACTCGGCTCGACAGGCGACACTCATGCCTTCACGGAACTGCTCTGTGCCCTGGGCTTTCACGTGGACTGGGTCGACACCACCAATACGCACTTTGTGCTATTGACGTGTACCAAAACAGTCGAGGCACGCCAAGCCGATACGAGCCAACCAGGGCCTACACTAGGTCCAACGGCGTCCCCACCTGAGTTGCGTCGCGCTGTGACCAATGCAGCAGAGGCCAACGACGCGCGTTCGACCTTAGTGCAGCTGGGTGCGGACGTGTTAAAACCGTGTTGGTACAAGCGACGATAAATCGCGAGCGCGCTTCGTTCTTCGCATTTCACGCGTTCGCGTCTGCCATTGGTGGCAAATACCACACAGCACCAGCGATAGGATGTAGTCTTATGCACGCGCAGCTGTGCGCGCTCAAAAGACCCTACCACAGCCCTGCGTGCCCAATCGTATCACGTGTGGTACGCGGAAGTCCGTTTCCAAGGCAGTGCGGTAGTGTGGCCACGCTGCATTGTAAAAAGAACACGTCGCGCAGCTGGGTCAGATTGGGTCCGGACACTTGTGGTGGATGGGTTTGTAATTGCTTTACGCCCCCTGTACTAACACTGCCTAGTTCTGACACAAGCGAGTGCCCGTCAGACGTTTGTCAGTTCTTTTCACGAGCCTGCGCCTTCCTTGAGAGACATTCAATACGTTCAGCTTAGGACGGCAGGAACCCACATTGTTCCACGCGCAGCTTCCAGTTCGGTTAAGCGATCTTTGTCCTCTTCTCGCACTGCGCCGTCGTCTAGCAAGGCAAGCAATTCAAATCCAACCAGTGCAACTTATTCCTCGAGCTCGCAGACCTATTCTTCCGCAACATCGGAGTCTATCTCATCGACGATGGACCGCTCTGACTCTACGCAGTCTCGCGGTGACAACGACCAACCCACGTCGACTCGCGGCATTGGAAACGCCTCATCGCGTGGTAGCGAAAGTGACCGCTCCATCTCCACCGGTGGCAACAACCGGCCGCGTCAGACGAGCAGCTCCAACGATACTAGCGATAGCGGCAACGACAGACGCCCCACTTCTACGACGGAGGGAAGCAACCGTCCTTCGAAGACATCTGCGAGTAGGACGTCGAACGATAACAATGATTCTTCTTCGACATCCGATAATGAAGACCGGCGCACATCCTCATCCACCAGCAGTCGTTCGTCTTCAACGTCAAGTGAAACTAGCCGCACGTCCCAGTCGAGCAGCACATCTGGTGTTTCTGACGGTCGCTCTTCATCGTCATCAAGCGACCAAAGCCGAACGTCAGGGTCGAGTTTGAGTTCGGGTAGCAGTACTGGCCCTACTCGCTCTTCCTCTCAAGGCCCTACAAGCAGCAGCACTAACTCCAACAGCTCGAGCAGTGATAGCTCTAGCTCAAACAGCAGCACTAATAGCAGCAATCGCTCTACCATGTCGTCGTCTAATTCCGCTGGTCCAACGTCAAGCCAGGACGGTGCCATTACCAGCTCTTCAAGTGGGCTTAATACGGCGACCTCAACAGACGTATTTGTAACAACTATCGATGGCCATGCTGTTACATCAACTCGCAAGTCAGTATTTACATCTACGCCTGATGCTGGTGATCGCAGTGCGAACAAAAACAATGGCGATGATGGATACTGGAATGATGGCGGTGCTGTCGGAGGCACCTTTGCTGCTGTGGGTATCGTTGTTGTGGCATTGATTATTGGCCTTGGCTGGCTACTATACCGCCGGCGCAAGTCGAAGCGGATGGATGCCGATGTCATGGCCGCTGCATCAGCTGCTGCTGCAACGACACGTACACCTTTTGATGATGACGATGATGACGATATAATGGGTGGACCCTTCGGCACGCCAGGTGGCGGCAATGGTAGCGTCGATCAAAACAGTGGTCTTCACGGCTCCGTTGGTCCACCATCGCTCGAAGCTAATGGTGTTCAAGCCGCCCAGCCCTTGTATCAGCCGTCGTCGGGCTATCACCAGCCAGCACACTATGTCAACTCTGTCGATGACCCTTATGGTAGCATGCATGGATCTGGTGTACCTGTCTCAACGGGTGCTGCTCTGGGAGGCTTGGGTCAACCAACCGTGCAATACTATTCGCCGGGGCGGGCTGGCTCGAACGACGCTCAGCGCGGTGTTTATGAAAGCCTGCCGACGGACTCAGCGTTTGTCTATCAACGCCCATCTGTGGATTCGTCGGGTTATCATGCTGTCGGATCTTCTGCGTATGCTTACGCACAGCCTGATCCATTCCGCGACTCTACCGAGGCCGAACCAGCGGCCGCAGCGTCTAATCTGCAATACCATCCCAGCGTCAGTGGCCAATCGAATGCATCGGGTCAGCCGTCTTCCTCGGCAGAGTACGAGCCCGCTCAAAGCCATGTGTCCCATATGTACATGCCCCACGTTCCCGAGGGTGCTCCATACCCTGTGTCGTATAACAATGCGACTGCTCCTGCGACGGAGGCTGCTGCGCCTGTCTCTGGCGAGGTCACTGCTTGGCCGTCATTTATTCCAGGCGTTGCGCCAACCCACAATGAAAATTATGCGCGTGAGGCTGAGCCTAGCACGACGCACTATGCTGATATGAGTGGCCACAATGCCGGTGTTGTGCAAGCTTTTGGTGGCGATAATGAAGGTCAGAGCGCCATGGATCATGGCGACTGGGACCCACCGGCGCTTTCGAGCGCGTGGTTCCCAACGTCGGTAAACGACCAAAAGCAGGCGCCACCCCCTAGTGAGCCTGTAATGCACTCTGAGATGCCATCGAGCTCTCTGCCACCCTACCCGTCGAATGAAAATACTGCTCCATGGCCTACGGACGAAAAGGCAGCCGCCACTAGACCACCAGTCAGCACGCCCCCAGCAACAGGCCATCAGCCTCTGATGGTCCGGAATCCATCACCGGAAGACGAGTAAACATCCCTTGTACATTGCGTATATCAAGGCGGCTTTCTCGTACAGATCTCTGTAGTTCTACAATTTGTTGTCTAAAACAGAGTTTCTTCCTCACGGAGATATTCGCCGACGTCGGCCTGGTGGAAGACGATTATGTTGGTGGGGTCCATGTTTCGGGTATCCGACGTGGAACGGGCCGTGACGCCGAAGCCCAGTCCTACGCCGCTCATGCTCAGGACCACTACACCTGCATGTTCAGGCGTATCGTCCGTAATACGCCCCACGTGAGCTTTGACGACGTGGTTGCCATACAAGAATGGCATCTCGCCATTCGGTTTAATCCATACCTTATATCGTGCATACTGCACGAGATAGTCAAGAGCAGTAATGTGCAAACGAAACTTGCCTGTCTTGGAAAACTTGCCGAAACAGGTACCGAGGGACATGAGATTCGGCCGTGCTACGGACACGGCCAGCTTCATATTGTCTTCCGAGACGTAATACACGCGGTCGCGGTGCAGGCGGAATACATAGGGATCATCAGGCCGGTCAATCAAGTGCACAAGATTCTTTCCAATGTAATGAGCGAGCTTCTCAAAGAGTGTCGTCGTCTCAGCGTCCGTCAGTGGCCGCATTGTGTCGAGGCAAAAGGAGGCGGCGATGTACTAAAAAGACAGGAAGACCACGTGGAGCTCTCTATTTTTTTTCGACTCGCCTGGGGCCCAAGTTGGCTTGTCATACGGTAGGGTATGAGCCGTCGAGTCCATCGCCGGCGCCGCGAGCGCATCATGCCGGTCGAAGATAATTCATCATCAGAAGAGAGAGATTCGTCCCATATTCGTGGACCACGCGTGTTCGATGACTCGGACGACGAGCCTGAGGGTATTCGAGGTGACGACGAAGAGATTGACAGTGATGAGGCCTTTGGCGAGGACGACGAATACGATATGGGCGGTCACAACGACGATGATGCTCAAGAAGAGGAAGAAGACGGAGAGGATATGATCGCTTTAAGCAACCTGCTGGACGAGGCGCCTGATGAGGACGAGGCGCCGGCACACGTAGACGAAGAGGAGGACGCTGAAGACGACTTTGGCATCGATGACCCTGATTGGGATGCGATATGGAGCAAGAAGCGCGCACATACAGACGATACCAGCATGCCAAAAAAACGCACCGCGCGCCCTGAACGCACTGAAGCTGTGGGTGAGGCCACTGAGGCTGCCGGCAGTTCGGATGTCAAACTTAGTCTACAGGATCTTATGGCACACGACTCTGGCACCTCGCTCTCAAATGTGCAAGCACTTGCTGAGCAGCGTAGCAGTAAAGGAAGCCAGCCTACAGCATCCAAACGTGGCGGAGGTGTCTTGCATGCGCCTCTCCCCGCCCCTGTTCAGGATCGATTAGACCGCGTCGAAGCATACAAACTCTCAAAAGAGGAGGTCGAGGGATGGGCTCCCACCATTAAGCGCATTCGAGAGGCGGATCACCTGTCGTTTCCTCTGCAACCACCTGCGCAACCACCAGCTCCATCCAATGCTGGTCTCACAGCCTCGTTTGCGCCAACAACTGATATGGAAAAATCCGTGGCTTCTTTGCTGCATGAGGGTGGACTGTCCGAGAAGCAAGTGGCCGAGCAAGAAGGGCTTGTGCTTCGCGACATGGATCCTGCCGAAGCAGGGAAACGCCAGGCCGAACTACGTCGTATGCGTGAGCTCATGTTCCGTGCTGAGCAGAAAGCGCGGCGTGCCAACAAGATCAAAAGTAAGACATACCGCCGCATTCACCGCCGTGAGCGAGAACGAATGAAGCAACAAGAAGCACAGGATTTGCAGGATGATGACGACGATGAAGAGCAACGATACCAGGCGGCCAAGGATCGAGCCAAGGAGCGCGCTACGCTCCGGCATAAAAATACAGGAAAATGGGCCAAGTTTCATGCTAGTCGCAATGATGACGCATCCCAAGAGGCTCGCCTTGCTGTGGAAGATCAGCTTCGACGAGGTGAAGAGCTCCGCAAGCGGATCCACGTGGAAGACAGCGACGATGAATCCCTCGCATCGCTGCACAGTGATGACCGCGAGGCGGCGTTTGATGAACTTGAGTCCTTTGCTCGCAAAGAGGCTGAACAAGACGAACGCGATGCTCAAGCGCTAGAACAGTCAGGGAAAAAAAGCAAGAGTCTCTTGCATATGAAATTTATGCAAGACGCACGCGACAAGCAATCTCGAGAGACACAAGAGACGATTGCGTCACTTCGTGAAGAGCTCGAGCATCAAGACGATACGGTGAACGAGCGCCCAGTAGGCCGTGCTGTGTACTCCCAAGGCACAAAAGGTCATGATGCGACGCTGCCTGCCAACCCCTTCCACACTGGCGCATCCAATCCCTGGCTGCGACAGTCGACGTCGGGCGGAACGTCCAAGCAAACACCACAGGTTCTGGTCGGCAAGGACAGTCGAGCTGCCACGCGATCCATTCATCGCACTGAGCGACATGCAGCACGTGGCGATGAAGCGCGTGCATCAGCTGCTGAAGACGCTACACTGGCGATTGATCCTACCGCACAGCTCGAGGCCTTGTCGAGTGAAAGCGAGGCGGAGCCAACCGAGATTTCGCGCCATGCTCGAGGCAAGCGCGGACGCGGTAAACGCAACAATGCACCCTTGCAGCGTGATTTAGTTGCTGAGGCCTTTGCGGGCGATAATGTAGCACTGGATTTTGCCAAAGAAAAACGTGCAATGATCCAGGCTGATGCGCCCCAAGAACAAGACATGACTCTACCTGGCTGGGGAAGCTGGGGTGGCAAAGGTGTGCGTCACAGGCAAAAGAAAAATCCAGCGTTGATTAAGAAGATCGACGGTCTGGACCCTTCGCGACGCAAAGATTTTGGCATGGAACATGTGATGATCAATGAGCGGCAAGATAAGAAGGCGTCCAAATATAAGGCTAAGGACTTGCCATTCCCCTACACCAGTGCGGCACAGTACGAAGCTGCCATGCGAACACCGCTTGGATCTGAATGGAACACGCGCACACAACATCAGCGCCTCACCATGCCGCGTGTCACGACCAAAATGGGCCAGCGGATTGATCCCATCCAGCGGAAATTTTAGGTGCATAGGGCTCACAGACTGCATGACTAATCCATTTTTTGCCCTCTACCATGTCTCGTGCTGACATAGGGCGTGAAGAGGCGGTGCCGACACGCGGTGACGTCGTATCTGAGGACGAATATGATGCAGAAGAGATGGAAGATAGTTCAGAGGAGGAAGAGGGTGATGGTTATGCGCAGTTCATTGATCCTGATGACGAAGAGTCTGACTCGGAAGAAGAGGAGGTGGATGAAGAGGACGCCCTGCGGCGCGAGATTGAATCCATTCCTTATGACAAATTGCTCAAGGCACGCCGTGCTATGAGTTCCAGCCAACTTGGCGGTGACGTGTCGGAGACTGAATCAATCCAAGCCAAGCGTGCCATGGTCAAGCAGCAGCTGCGTGAATTGGGCGTCAAGTCGCCCGCCAAAGACACAGCAAAGAAGCAGAGCCTTGGAACGCGTGAAACAAAGAGTGCACCGACTATCATGTCGACTCGTCGCCCTGTATCTCGAATGCGCCATGTTGTCGATCCCATTCCGCGTGCCAAGTCGCGTGATCCGCGGTTTGATTCATTATCGGCTGGTCCTGTGAATCATGACTTGCATACTAAGTCGTATGGCTTTCTGTCCGAATTATACCAAAACGAAATCAAGCAACTACGTGAAAAGCATGGGAAATTGAAACGTGCCGAGATGCACCACGCTGGACCTCGTGCCAAAAGCCAGCAAGCCCTGGATATACGACAGGAAAGGGGCCAAGTGGAACAGTCTTTGCGTCGCGCTGAGAGTCTTCAAAACGAGCGCATACGGCGTGAGCGCGAACGAAGCGTCAAATCGGAATTCAAGAAAGAAAATCAGCGCCGTGTAGACGCAGGCCTGCGTCCCTACTTTCCGAAAAAGGCTCAGTTCCATGAAGCGGTACTACGCAAGCAGTTCGAAAGTATGTCCAACGGAACAGGATCCAGCGCTGCGCTACGCAAGTCTATGGATCGGAAACGTCGTAAAGATGCTCAGAAGGAAAAGAAATCTCTTGACTCGGCACTGGGTGGCGGTGCACGCACTGATCTAGCATCACACCGCCCTGGCAGTGCCAGGCCACATAAGCGAGGCCGTCGTGGATAATCATAGGGCTTTGTAGGTGGAGGCGGTTCGAAGCTTCTTGTTCTAGTGCTTTGGCGATGGGCACGAGCCAATCTAGGGGTGTGCGCGTCACAAAGCAGGACCGCGCTGTGCTGGAGTATGTGTTGTTATCTCACAAACAGCTTAAAAGTTCAACGAGACCGCGTGCGGCAGTACCAGCGTAAAGTGCGTGAGCTTTCTCACCTAACCAGTCCAGCTGCAACAGGTACTAGATCGTGAACATGACATTGCGAGACAGGCTGTTCGGGAAGGCCATATAGAGCGTGCACGTCTCGCGCTGCGGCAACGTGCATATCAAAACGGCTTGATCGAAAAAACGGATCAGCAACTCGCCACTCTGCAAGAATTGGTGCGTCTTTTTCCGTATCTACGATTAACGCCTACCAGGTATCTACTATCGAGTTCGCACAGCTTGAGCAGAGTGTACTCTATGGCCTCTCTCAGGGTAGCGAAGTACTCAAGCAGATCCATGAGGAAACACGTCTGGAACGTGTTGAGCAGATACTGGACACTGCAGCCGAATCACAGCACTATCAAAACGTACGCGAGATTGTGGTTACATGTACTAATGACACACAGGAAATCAACGACATGCTCTCTAGCGCCCTGACTGCCGACGAGCAACAGTCTGTGGAGGAGGAATTGGTGCGCATCGCCTCGCAGGCACAGGAAATGCCGGATGATGGCATGCACCACACCACGATGGAGCCTACACTTCCCTCAGCTCCTAAGCACGACATGGCAGGCACGTCGTCTGGACGGGAGAGAACTCACGAGGTTCTGGTGACAGAAGATGCATCATAAATTTTGTACATAGAGCCATTGTCTAACTTGCTATAGAAAATACATCGAGTGCTAGTTTATACAGTACCGGATCCAACATGAGGGGTAGCAGTTGTCTGACCGGTGGCAGCATCCTGCAAAATCTCAATGTGGCCCTGTTTCGTGTTACCAGACTCCAGACGATTCTTGCGGTAGTCCTTGATTGCACTCTTGATGGCATCCTCAGCAAGCATGGAGCAGTGCAGCTTTACAGGTGGAAGCGAAAGCTCGCGTGCCACTTCGGTATTTTTGATGGCCGCGGCTTCATCCAGCGTCATGCCCTTCACACGCTCCGTCATGAAGCTCGAGCTGGCAATGGCAGAGCCACAGCCAAATGTTTTGAAGCGGACATCTTCGATCACACCTTCCTCATTGACCTTGATGCTCAGCTTCATAACATCGCCACAGGCCGGTGCACCAACGAGGCCGATACCGACGTCCTTGGTACCCTTGGCAAACGAGCCGACGTTGCGTGGGTTGTTGTAGTGGTCAAGCACTTTCTCGTGGTACATACGCACGGGGCGGCTAGCAGCCACCATGGCGCGTGGCATACGGGCAATACCCGTTCGCAAAATTGACGTTGTAAGTCCAGAAATCATTTAGAAGAGTGGTGGTCGCGAGATGAAACGGAGGGCGTGTGAGCAATCTGATAAAATAATTCCGAAGAGTCTCAGCGAGGGGTGGCAAAAGACGTAGGTTTCGCCGTGAACCAGGCCAATCACGTACAACGTATTTTACTCATCAGCGACAGGCCCACTTGGGTATGACAGCAGCAAGACTAATCTCCGTGGGCTTCTTTAAGCTTCGGGAGCCAATGCGAGGGCAGATCGTTCGCACAGACGGGTATTGTATTGACACATCACCCCATACCGTGCTTGTCTCTCAACTCCCACGTCCCCCTTGACTATGGTATTTGAAATTAAGCTTAACGGCACTATTGTGACTACTGGTGGTAACCGTGGCATTGGTCTGGCCATTTCCAAGTCATGTGCCCAAGCCGGTGCTAATGTAGCCATGCTGTACCACTCCAACCCCGAGGCCGAGAAGGCTGCGGAGGAAGTGGCCAAGGAGTACGGCGTCAAGGTCAAGGCCTACAAGTGCGATGTAAGCGACGCTGAGCTGGTGAAAAAGACCATTCAGCAGGCCGAAGCCGATCTCGGCCAGATTACCGGCCTTGCTGCCAATGCGGGTGTGTCGATTGTCAAGCCTGCTCTCGAGCTGACGTCCGACGACTTCCACAAGGTCTTCAATGTGAACGTGCTTGGCGTATTCAACGCATGCAAGGCCGTGGCTCAGCACTGGGTTGATACTAAGTTTGACAAGGGCTCGATCGTTGTCACCTCGAGCATGAGCTCGGAGATCTACAACCAGAAGGGTCCGAATGATCCTCTCACGCAAGTGTTCTACAATGCTTCGAAGGGCGCTGTCACCAACATGGTCAGGGGCCTCGCTGCCGAGTTTGCCAAATACAACATTCGTGTGAACGCCCTCGAGCCTGGCTTCTGCAACACGGAGCAGACGAGTGTCATGGACAAATCCATCCGTGACTACCAGGCCTCGACTGTGCCTATGGGTCGCTTCAGTGAGCCCCACGAGCAGGGTGCCCCTTGTGTGTTCCTGCTCAGCGAGTACGCCAGCTACATGACTGGTAGCCGCATCCGCCCCGACGGTGGATTTACGGTTTGGTAAGCACCTCTGCATAGGATTGCCTCGCTGCGAGCGCGACATTTGTCATTTTTTGTAGATGGTTGCTCTATGATGCCTGTTTTATTGTTGATGGAGCGCTACCGAACGATCTTGATGCCAAGACTTCGTGCGCTGCCAGCCACCACCTTGCACATCTAGTGCGTCAGTACGTCGGTACATACCTCTTTTTCGGTAATATCGACATCTTTCATTTTGATCTTGGCAATTTCGTATATATGCTTGATACTCACAGTCCCCGTAATCTCAGCACCAGGCTTCCGCGCACCTGTCGTGATATTAGCCGCGCGCTTTAGTAGAAGAGACGTGGGAGGAGTGAGAGTACGAAATGAGAATGTACGGTCTGGCTGAATCGTCACGACCGTGGGCGTCAGCAGACCTGGCTCCAGATCACTGGTGCGCGCATTAAATTCCTTGGCAAAGTCGATAGCCTTTACACCCTTGGCACCGAGCGCCGGACCAACAGGTGGCTGTGCAGATGCACTACCAGCTGGAACAAGTAGCTTGACGATCGTCGCGACAGCCTGTTTACCACCTGCCTTGGACATGATGGTGACGACAGCCGAGCGCGACGAGCTGAACGGCGCAGGCTTTCTTTCGTGCACGTGATCCGTTCTTCTTTGCGGCCTCGCCACGAAAAATTTTGGACCAGGGGTGGAGGACGACCTTGGGCGACCATGTCGGCTGCACAGGATCCGGCGCGGGTGTACACGGTATCAGGCGGCTCGTCGTCTGCACCGGAAGAAGCATCCTACAATTCCACATCACTTCCAGATATCCTGCGCCGTTCCGGATCATCTAACAAGCGCAAAAAACGCAAGGCAGCGATTGAAAATGACAAGATTCTGTCCAAGATTGAGCTCATCCAGGATTTCGAGTTTCCCGTGGCGAGCAATAAAATTCGGTGCACGCACGACGGTCTGCACATTATGGCTACTGGCACATATAAGCCGCAAATCCGCGTATGGGAATGTGAGCAGCTTAGTCTCAAGTTTGAGCGTCACACAGACGCGGAAAATGTCGATTTTCTCGTGCGTATTTGCCAGCACTGACAGCCACAGTTTCTGTCCGACGACTGGACCAAATCCCTGCATCTTCAAAGTGATAGGTCACTTGAACTGCACAATCAGGGCGGCATGCACACTCGTGTCCGCCTGCCGCGATTCGGTCGCGCGCTAGGATACCACTACCCCTCGGCAGATGCTCTTATTGGCGCTGCTGGTAACGAGGTGTATCGTCTGAATCTTGATCAGGGCAGATACCTAGCACCTTATACTCTGGGACAACAGGGAAATATTGTACATGGCTGCAACGCGATCGATGTGAACCCCGCGCATGGCTTGCTGAGCTTTGGTACGGATGGCAGTGGTGTGGTGGAATTATGGGATCCTCGAATGCGACGTCAGGCGGGGTCCTTGAGTGTGGCGACGCGGACAGTACTGGATGCAGCACTCTTGGCGGCGCGTAGGCAGCTACCGGGCGTGCAACTCGGCGAAGACGCCGACGCAGAAGCCGTAGCACAGGCCTCGTCCACTCTGGCCGTCACGTCCCTGGCAAGCGCCGCTGACGGACTGAACCTTGCTGTGGGCACAAACACAGGACACGTCCTGCTTTATGATTTGCGCATGGACAAGCCGTACACGACCAAGGATCAAGGCTTTGGCTTGCCCATACAGTCTCTCTCATGGCCTGGTGACGCCAACGTCGACACACCAACACGCACACAATCAGAGGCTGACGGCAAAGTATTAAGCGCTGATGCCAAAGTCATCAAGATCTGGGACAAGGAGTCGGCTGAGAATCTCGTATCGGTGGCGCCAGCGGGTCCTCTCACGAATCTGAACCACGTCATGCACTACCCTGGCAGTGGCTTACTATTTGCTGCCGTGGAAGCTACACAAATGGCCGCATGGTATGTACCCGCGCTAGGACCTGCACCGCGCTGGTGCAGCTTTGTGGACAATATCACGGACGAAATTGATCGTACGGACACGGCCGTGTCCACCGGCGACAGCGGTGTCAATGCATACGAGGACTTCAAGTTTGTGGATCACGCTGAACTAGAGCGTCTTGAATTGGCTCACTTGATTGGAACGCCCCTTTTGCGGCCATACATGCATGGATACTTCTTGTCGCTTAAGCTGTATGAGCGCGCGCGTCTGCTGGCGCACCCACAAGCCTACGACGAAGCGAAGCAGCGCGCCATTCGTGCAAGGATGGAGCGTGAGGCCGAGAGTCGCGTGCGCAGTGTTCAGAACACCAAGCCCAGTCGCCAAGTCAAGGTCAATCGTCCTCTGGCTGACAAGCTGGCATCTGACGAAGCATCCACTCTCTTGCACGACGACCGTTTCAAAGAATTGTTCACGAATCCTGAGTTTCAGGTCGATGAAACAAGTCGTGAGTATGCCCTGCTTCATCCTAGCGCATCGATCCAGTCACGTCCAGCGCCTCGTGAAACGGAGCGCAAGCTTGTTCCTGCTGTGCAAGAGGACATGGACAGCGACAATGAGTCCCTGGATCCCGACCAGGAGGAGTCACAATCCGAGTCTGAATCCGCGTCGGAGCCTGAGGTCGGAACGCCACCCAAGCCCGCTGCCAAGCCGTCATCAGCGCCACCGGCCAAGCCGCTCCACATGCCTCGCATGGTGCAGTCGTTCGATGCGACTGAGGACGATCCGCAGGCCAAGGATCGTCCTCTCGGCGATCGTGCACGCCGTCAATCGGCTCAGGCACGCGTCTCTGACGATGCGTTGTTCACGGGCACGTCAATTTCATGGACGCCATCCGCCGCATCTGCTGAAACAGACGCACCAAAGAAGCGCACGAAGAAAGCTAAAAAGTCCGAGCATGAAACGTTCGGTATGGGTCTCTCCAAAGGTGCTGGCGTCGAACAGGGCTATGGTGTGGACGCGCTATCTGACGAGGCCCGGTCTGGTCGTACACAGCGCCGCAAGCCTACGCGGAGTGCGAGCAAGAACACATTCCGTGCGGCATCGCGTCAGTAGATTAGAGCGCCAAGTAGTCCTTGACTTCTTGCTCTGTCAAGCGGCGAAAGACAGGTATGGGCTCTTTGCCCTCTCCGACGATCGACTTGGTCGCATGGCCCACGATACCGATCTCGATGGTCTTTTCTGTCATTTGACCCTCGAATCCTTCCTTGAGCGTGAGGATAGCCGTGTGAATGGCGTCCTCGAGCGAAATGTCGTCGCTATACCGCTTCTCCAAGAACGTTTTGGCATTGGTCATATTCTTGCCCATAGCACTCGCCTTCCACATAAAGTAGGAGCCACTGGGGTCAACTTGATACAGCGACGGACCACGCACAGCATCAAAGCCAGCTATAAGGAGCGACACACCAAATGGACGCACACCACCGCTCTGCGTCGCATCCTGCATGACCGTCGCAATCTCCTGCACCAGCACCTTGGTTGTGGGGTATTCACCATAAATCTTCCAGTACGACTGTGCGATCTTCCGTGCACGTGCGAGGAGAATACGAAAATCAGGACCCATGCCTGAATATACAATGCCAATGTTGGGGCACACCAGTGCCACCTTTTCCAGAGCACTGTCATCCACCAAAGGCGAAGGTGGTCGCTTTTCAGTCGCAATGACGACGGCGTTCGACGCCTTGATTCCAAGACTCGTCGTACCCTGCCCCACGGCCGCTAGAGCATGCTCGATCTGCACGAGCTTGCCGCTCGGCGAGAAGGTCGTCAGTGAGAAACTGTACGCGCCCTCGCCAGCTCCTGCACTCATATTGTGGTCGAATCGTAAGCGAGGGACGCGCGGCCGTCGCCCAACGCCGCTGATGTGTCACGTGGAAAAGATTATGTGGAGATGCTACACACACCTATGCACGGCGGGTGATGAGCTGCTCACGCGTCAAGTCACCGTTGAGCCACTGCTGGATCATGTGCTTCGGCACGGTCCAGTCCTTAAACAAATGGTACCCAATGTTGCGCTTGTCGCAGTATGTAGCCAGATCGTTGTCTTTCTTATCCTTCACGAATAGGACGTCAGCATGGCGCGCTGCCGAAATGTCAGAAATACCATCGCCCGCGAAGAAAAGCAGGGGTCGCTGCGGCAGGTCGCGGTAGGGTAGGATGCTCAGCGATTTGTCGTGGCCATTGACATTGTCAGGATGACGGTACACGATGCTCCACGTGTCGCCCTTCTTTTCAGGGTCGGTAAACTCGACATCGTTCGAGATAATCTCCAGCTTGCTCGCTTCCTCTTCACCAATGAGGTTCGAAAAAATGGATCGAATGATGGGTGTCATACCAGACGACACCACGACAATGGGGATATGGTTTTCCTTGGCGAATGCGTGGAACTCTTTGAATCCCGGATCAAGCCTGACATCTCGGCGTGTGAGCTCTTTCATTTCTTCGAAGGGCCGATGAACAGACTCAAGCATCTGACGAAATCCGTCACGGAAGCCTATCTTTTCCGCTACAATCGCATCATTGATCTTACGGCGTTCCGCGTAGCCCATGCCCACAGTGTCGACCATGTGATCATTCGAATCGAGCAGCGTGATCGTGCCGTCGAAATCCGTCAAAAAAATACACTTGGCATCACCGTACTTGGGCGTCGACATGGTGGGCAAGGGTCGGTGCCGCCAAGCGCTCCACGCGGGGGCGAGGCGCTCGGCTCGTCCAGTCATCTATGACATAATGCTGACCAACATGGTGCTCAGACCCCGGCGTGGAGAACGAGTTGCGCGGTGCGCTGCGCCAGCGCAGCAGGCCATGACGGGGCGTCACGCACGCGTCCGCCATGCGCATCTGACGTCGGCGTACCATGAGCTGGGAAAGCAGCTCACATCTGGAAAGCTGTCTGTGGTTGGGCAATATACGCTTCAACGCTCCATTGGCCAAGGTACCTACGGCAAGGTGCGATTAGCCACGCACCGGCTCACGAATGAGCGCGTGGCCGTCAAGCAAATACCCAAGCAGCATGTTGCCAGCCTAACTCGTGAAATCCACCACCACCGTCGACTTCATCACCCACACGTACTTCAACTGTATGAAGTGATTCTCACTGAGTCTCATATCTGGATGGTGACAGAACTGTGTTCGGGTGGCGAATTGTATGACGTCGTGGAGAGTCGCGGGGGCTTGCACGAATCAGAAGCATACACGTACTTTGCGCAACTATGCGATGCAGTGGCCTATATCCATGCACAAGGCATCGTGCATCGTGATTTGAAGCTCGAAAACATTCTGCTGGATGCCCAGGGTCATGTCAAAGTCAGCGACTTTGGCTTCACGCGCGAGTTTGAGCCGCATCGCTGGCTGCGTACGAAATGCGGTACTCAGGCCTACTGTGCACCCGAAATGCTGGATGGTCGGCCATACGTCGGTGAGCAGGTCGACATATGGTCTATGGGCGTGATTTTGTATGCACTCGTATGTGGCCAGCTTCCGTTTGACGACGACAATGACGCTGTCTTACACGACCGCATTTTGCATGCATCACCTCACCTGCCGTCCCAGCTCTCAGTAGAACTGCGCGATCTTATTGGTTCTATTTTGTCGAAGGATGGCGCACATCGTCCCTCTATCAAAGACATCGTCTCGCATTCATGGTTCCAACTGCACGCGGATCCCGTTCAGGTGGACCACCTCGCCCACATATCTACGCCACCTCTACCTCTTATGGAAAGTGCAGAAGAAAAGGAGCTGTATGCCCTGCTCCAAGAACTGGGCCTGGCCGTGGGCCAGATCCGGCACAGCGTTCTCACCCATGCGTGTGACTCTGCTGGTGCATTTTGGTGGCTGCTACTGCATAGAAGGAGGCGCCGTGCAGCTTCATATACCCTTCGTGTTCCTGGTGCGTACAAGGACGCACCGGAGCTATTGCCCAGTGTCCCCTCACTCGACCCATCCGCGCGATCGCCGCCGGTCATGCCGAAACCAGCCCGGCTGATTCCCATGACGCGACGAACGTCGTCCCGACTCAGTCGAACGTCGAGTGCTAGACGTTCCTCATTGAGCAGCACTGACTCACACGTCTCGATGTCACTTCGACGACACAAATCCAGCATGTCGTCCGTGCTACATGCGCCCCTTCCTCGCCGGCGACGTGACTCGGAATCCATCGTGTATCGCCTGCGCAAGGAGAGTCATCACGCGCTTGCGCCGGTCCGAGCGCTGCACGAGAAACACAGATCTTTGGACGACGCCTCACTGCAGCGAAAGGGCATGAACCTCACTTCTCGGACGACTCCGCCTGTCGCGCTTGGTACATCAAGTCTGTCGCCCTTGAGAATTCGGTGTCGTCGTCCGTTGGTTACGCCGAAGCGGCCATCGCTTCTACGTGTGAGCAAGCCCGAGCAAAAGCTCCCGCCGGAAGATGAGGAGGGTGATTGGATTGACGAAGAGCATGAGTTTGCAGGCGGACTCGGGCAGCAACCGACCCTCTTGCTCGATGCGGCGCCAGGACTTTGTCAGCGTCGAGGATCTCCATGCCCCTTGCCACGCCCCAAGCTATGGACACAGGGCGACAAGTCGGTCTCATCCACACCATTGCGGCAGAAAATGCGGCGCGACGTACCGGCTACCTTGATTGAGGAAGAGGATGACAGCTCAAGCGATCCTAGTAGTGTCATGTAATCCGTGTACATCTATAGACAAGGCAGTTCAGACAGAACGTACGAGCACGAGGAGCAACACCAGCAAGAAAAGCAGCTTCTTAAAGCGGGAAAGTGAGCTCAGGTACGACTGTATTCGTTAGTGCAGTGCGTTAACCTACCCGGGACGTGGGCTGATCGATCGACGTGAGGGAGGCTGTGGCATCTGCAGGTCGACCAAACAAGATCCACTTAGAGAGAAGATGGCGGAAAAAGCTGAGCTTCCTCTCCGAGTACGGTGGGTACCGCTTGGCCATGATCGACTCAATGAGGTGCCCTACCGCACCGTGAGATGGCGCTTCGACAACAGCGCGCTCGTGCGTGAAGCAATCAAAGCCGGCCTTGCCATGGTAGGCACCATAGCCAGAGGGACCGGTGCCTCCGAACGGCAAGGCATCGATGGCATAGTGCAAGAGCATATCACCACTCACGACACCACCTGAACGCGTGTAGGTAAGAATGTACTCCTGGACGTCCCTGCGGCTGGTGAACATATAGAGCGCCAGAGGCTGATCACGTTCATTGATGAACTCAACAGCCGTCTTGACGTCATCTACCGGCACAATTGGCAAGATAGGACCGAAAATCTCGTCACTCATGACCGCCTCCTGGGGGTCGACGTTGTTGAGTACCGTCAGGGGAATAAATTTGGTCGGCTGATCCGCTCCCTCGGTGCCCCCCATCACCACATCGGCCTTGGACGACGTGATCAGACCGTAAAGACGTTTCCAGTGGTTGTCATTGACGATGCGCCCAAAGTCCCGGACGCTCTTGTCCATCGAAACAAAAAACTCGCGCTTGGCTCGCACAAGTTCCTGGACAAACGCGTCTTGGACCTTGCGCTCCACAAGCACGTAATCGGGTGCGATGCAGGTTTGGCCGGCGTTGAACGCTTTGGCCCACAGCGTGCGTCGCGCTGCAATCCTGAGATCTGCCGAAGCATCAACGATGACGGGCGATTTGCCACCCAGCTCTAGTGTGGTGGGACACAGCCAACGAGCAGCTTTTTCAGCTACAATGCGCCCGACGCGGCCACTGCCCGTGTAGAAGATGTGCTCGAAGCGCTCATCTAGTAAAGCAGTAGCCTGTGCTACGCCACCATTCACGATAGCTGAGGTGTCAGGATCCATGTACTTGGGCCACAGATCCGCTATCAACTGCGCCGTGTGCATCGAAAGCTCGGATGGCTTCAGTACCACCGTATTACCCGCTGCTAGAGCCCCGATCACAGGACCTAGTTGAACTGTGATGGGATAATTCCATGCACCAAGCACCAGCACGGTACCCTTGGGATCTTTGCGAATCTTGGTCCCGTGCGACAAAAACGGCAGACCCGCATACACGTACCGATCCCGCGTCCATTTGTCAAGATGCGCGATGGTCGTCAGGATATCGTTTTTGAAACCGATAATCTCGGCAAATACCGTCTCCATTTTAGGACGGCCCAGGTCCCTGTAGATCGCGTCCACAAAGGCCTGTTCATTGTCGTGTACTAGGAAACACAGCTGCTTCAGCTGATTCTTGCGGTACGTTACGCAGCGCGTTTTTCCAGACAAGAAAACCCGGCGCAAATCCTCAATAAGCGCTGGTATCGTGTCGACAGGCGTCGATGAGAGCACGGAGCGGGTCATGTGAATGGCCTGGGTCAAGAACGATCCGTTCCATCCCCCAGGTGTCAGCCACCTCCGCTCACTCCACATACGGAACTCAAACGGCACTGCTGAGTCCAACGATGCTTTGCGCTGAGAAGCACATGGCCGAACCAAAGCGCGAGGTAGCTCTACGAAAAGCCTAGATAAACAAGGCACATCCGGCACATTAGGCAGCATCGGCCGTAGGCTCAGCAGCCTCGGCAGACTCGGTGGGGGCCTCCTGCTGGGGCTGTGCTTCTTGGAGCGCCACCGTGACGTTGAGCACGCGACCCATGAGCTCCAAGCCATTCTTTTCGGCCATAGCCCTCTGCTGGTCCTCGTGCGTGTGGAAGTCGACGAATGCGAAGCCACGAGACTTACTCGAGCGGAAGCGGTTGTACACAACATTGGCGCTCTTCACGTTATAAGGCGAAAAGAGCTCCATCAGCGTATCATTGTTGACAGAGTATGCCAAGTGAGACACGTACAGCATCGTTTCACTAGGCTCACCACGTGCCGGCTTCGATTTGGGCTTGCGCATCGACTTTTTCTTGGTGCTGCCCGTAGCAGCGGCATTGGACGCCGGCTGGGGAGTGGCGTCATTGGCCTGCTGGTCCGCAGGCTGCGACTTTTGCTTGTCCTCTTCCTGCTCAGCGTCAGTCGACTTTGCAGCAGAAGACTGCCGCTGCTTTGGCTCATGACGAGAAACGCTTAATTTGCTGCCGTCCAGCTCTGCTCCATTAAGCGTCTCTGCGGCTGTAGCTGCAGACGTTGCATTTTTGTAGGCCGCCTGGCACTTGATTGAGAGCGCTCCGCGACGCTGGACGACACGCACGTCCATCGAGACACTACACGTTAGCCAAAGACAACAACGTACACTTCGCCAGCTTGACCCAGCAGGTCCAACAGACTTGCTAGGTTCGTCTGGAGGCTAATGTCCCTCACATGAATCTGCGCACGTCAGCCCTGCCTTGAAGAGCAGACTACATACCTTGGTAATACGTGCAGACTTGCGAGAGCTCGTCATGGCTGGTGCCGTGGTCGTGGCAGGGGGGTTTTGCACTTCTTCAGGGTTCATGATGGCAAATGGGGTTAAGAAGATACTGCCAGCTGCTCTTCGCTTGTCTCGGTCGACGCGCAAACACGAATCGTCGGACCAATTAGTAATTAATGGCCACAAGGCGCTCAGCGCCTTCTTACCACGTGTTGTCAGAAGCAGTGCGCTGAACAATCTTTTTATTCAATTCCTGGTGTCTTGCGCAGAGCTCGTCCCTATTGACCAATTGAGCTTGTTTGCATTTCTCGAGCTCTTTGGCTCTTCTGAGAAGTGAACGTAAGAGACTGGAGCGCCAAATCGGTGGATTCTTTTTTACATTTTGTTTTAAAAGCGCTAAGTTACTTTGCTCCTCGCACGAGTGCGTTGTATCTGTTCTGTGACTCGACTTCAAGTCTAACAGCGAAGCGTCCCATTTAGTCCCACGTGTGCTGGATCGCAGGATGAATTCATCTCAGGACCAAAATGCGCTCTCTTCCTCTTGCATGGCCGATCACCCAGATGTGCCTCCATGTCACCCGTCTCGTGGCCCTGCTGACACAGAGCCGACACTGCCCCGTTCGTCTTCGAAGGGTGAGAGTCAGGCTTCCTATGAGCTTCCTCCAAATCAGAGCGCCTTGAACGCTATTGATCAGTTACCCTGCCGAGCTTCAACGGATCTGGTGTCCTGTGCCTGTCTCCCTGCGCCCCGTCCGAGCAGTGAGGGGCAAAATTCTACTTCTTCCGGTGTTCCGCCCGCCCAAGTACCGTCATGTTCCACGCATGTGCTACCTGTATCGAAATTGTCTTCTTGGCCCCAGGAATCTCATCAAGACGAGCCGATGGTCCATGATGATGGTGAGAGCAGCCAGGCAGTCAACCCAGAATCTAACGACGAAGCACGCACACCTTCGCCTAGTTGCTCACTTTCACAAGGCCCATTGCCTGATGATGATGTTGAAGAGTGCTCATCTTTCAAGCGGAAAAGCTTTTTGGAGCGTAATCGCAAAGCTGCACAAAAGTGCCGTCTACGAAAAAAAGCATGGTGTGCATCGCTGGAAGCCAAAGTAAAGTACTTGGAGTCCGTGAACGAATCCTTACAAAATACCGTGATCTCATTTCGCTCTGAAATTGTATGTCTGCGATCCAAGCTCGACGAGCTACAACAACAATTACAGCAGCAACAGCAGTTTCAGCATCAGCACGTGCACCGTGCGGTTGACGTCTGCCTTGATCCAGACACACACCATGCTGTTCCGCACGGAATGCATCCAAGATGCTCTCATGATGGCGTGCACACAGGCGACTATCCTACTTGTCATGAATACCTGACACATTCGCCGCACGCCTCGCCGTCGCCTTCGCACGCGCCATTCCCATCTATCGTGCACACGTCTGAACCTCTGCTGCCTTCGCGCATGGCACCATACAGTCCGCTTAAGCGCGGATTTCATTCTGTACCGCCCAAGTCGGCGCCTGATTCACGTGCGCCGCATCGCTATGCAGCTTCTTCCTCGTCCTATGGATCGCCTTATGCGCCATCGCACCTGCCACCACTGTATATGTCCTCCCGAGGTCCCATTTAATGTATCTAGTCTCTACTCGTATTGTGTACCATTATATTAAAAAATCTAGTCTAGTGGCTCGTTGAGATCGTCCTCCTCCATGTCCACATCATCGTCATCTAGTGTGCCAGGGACAGCCTCGTGATTCGCTTGCACTGTAAGCGCATTGCGGTACTTGTCAAAGGTGACGTGGATCTCTGGGTCGTCATTGTGAATCTGGCCGCGCAAGAGAAGCAGACTCAGCGGGTTCAGCAGCTGGTCCTGAATCGCACGACCCAACGGGCGAGCACCCATCGTTGGCGAGTAGCCTATGCTGCCAAGCCAGTTCTTGGCATCCTCATCGACCATGATCCTGGAGTGGCGGCCGTTTTCGATAAGGCGCTTTTGCACTTCCTTGAGACGGATGTCGACGATGCGGCGAACGTCCATTCGGCCCAGTTTGCGGAAGGTCACAATGCTGTCAATGCGATTGATGAATTCGGGCGGGAAGTGCGCTGAAATCGCTGACTGTACCAGCTGGCGCACGGGCTCTGAAATGTCTTCCTCTTCAGACTCATTGATAAAGCTCGAGCCCAGGTTGCTCGTCATAATGATGATCGTGTTTCGGAACGACACCTGGCGGCCTTGACTGTCCTGCAAGCGACCCTCGTCGAGAACTTGCAAAAATAGCTGCACAAACTCGCGCGCAGCTTTTTCAATCTCGTCGATCAAAACGATCGAGAAGGGTCGACGGCGCACGGCCTCCGTCAGCACACCGCCCTCATCAAATCCAACATAGCCTGGTGGCGCACCAATCAGGCGAGATATACTGTGCTTCTCTGAGTACTCGCTCGCATCGATGCGAACGATCGCATCAGGATCGTCAAACATGTACGAAGCCAGCGTCTTACTCATAAGCGTCTTACCCGTACCAGACGGACCACAGAATAGGAAGCTCGCGATCG
>ERZ782914.101-NODE-101-length-36012-cov-8.176989_pt1 | contig 36012 bp, 20 predicted proteins | sample MGYA00375948_ERZ782914 | MGnify/ENA primary metagenome ERZ782914 (study PRJEB29894, sample SAMN03576417) | human skin metagenome | biome: human skin; feature: left retroauricular crease; material: organic_material | host: Homo sapiens | place: Italy: Trento...
GTATACATGAATAATTAGTAATTAAATCAATATAAACTGCAATATTGTGTATACTATTTAAAAAAATCTTTTGACCACCAATCTTGGTCGCTTTCCGATTTTAAATCGTCCAGCTTATTCTTGCTGTTCTCATTGGTAGCCTGCTCCCTCCACGCATCTGGCGCAGGTTTCAGAATTATCTTATCGAAGGATGTGAGTTTCGTATCAGAAGAGAGACTTGCATGGCGTTCGTCCGCATCATTTTTTAAGAAGGGTTCTTTAGTGTACAAGGCAGTTGAGTTTTCATTCCTTTGCTTAGTATCATGGAGCCCGATTTGGTAAGGGGCATCAATAGCCGTATAAATGAGAGACTCCAGACTAGTGTTTGGCCAAGACATGTCGTCCAACTGATGTCTCAAGACATCGACATTGAACTTATTTGCCTTTGTTTGAGTTTCGACTGTGATAAGCTTATTCCAAGCTTTTTCAAGAAATTGTATCGGCGAATTTTGGGATAATTGCTCGTTTTGGATCTGTTCCGTCCTTAGCTTGTTGATTGCCTGGCCAGGTACATCTTTGGGTTCAAGAGAGGACAACGCAGATACCCGGGGTATGTTAGATGTCTTCTCTTTGCCCGAAATCTTGAGTGGTTGAGTTGGTGATGTGGCGCTGTTGATCGGTGTCTTAATATTGGTAGCAGTGATTTCAATATCGTCGTCGTCACCATCCTCTTTCATCTCTGCACTTCCCAAAGACATCTGCTTAGGTGCTGCTGGGACAGGTGATGTATTTTCTGCGCTTGATTCGACAGAGTGCGTAGCTTTTCGTTGGAGGAGTTCAGGCTGATCAGCCACAGCCTTGGCCATGACTTTCCGAGCCAGCTTCTCATCATGAATTCTAACGAAGCCGATACACCGTGTCATTTGAACCTTGAGCTTTTCCAAATCTGAAAGACGCATAATACATTTACGAGATGGTAAAAGTGCCAATTGATCTTCAAAGATATAAATCATAATTTTGACACGCTTCGCAGGCTCGAGATTCTGGGTCATGGCGAGGAACACCGGTAGCAAAGCCGACACAGTCGTCTTTAGAGAGACTAGTTGCTCCACTTGTTGGAGGATGATTGCTTTTTCGCTTTCAGAGATATCTTCAATGACAGGGAGCTTGGGACGGGACACAGAGAGACTCAGTTCCACTTTGTACAGTAATGAGCGTGCCTCTTCCAGCATCCGGGTGGTAACGCGAATGGTAGGTCTTTTCGTTTTGTCCTTCGATGCAGTGTGGCTCTTCTCTACAGTTTGATCGGATGCCATGGACTGCGTGGACTTCTGTTCTTCTTGGGGCCATACGACCCTGGACGGCTTCCCGGCTGGTGTCTTTGGGCTCGCGAGAGAATATTGCGGCTTGGTTGTCGGAAGCTTGTCTGTTTCACTCAAGTCCATCGACAATGAAGGATCCTTTTGATAGGATGACAACGGAGGGCTGACTTGCTGGTTGGGACGCTGCACCATGGCGTCAAATACAGCATTGGGAGATACGCCACTGGGGGGCATGGATGCAGACCCTTGGCTGGTTTGTGGCATATCTGGCACATTGGTCTTGTTCATTTGGTGGGACAAAGACATCTGGTGCACCATGGCCCGGTTCCACACTTCTTCGAATAGCTCAAGGTACGTTTTGTATACTTGCGCGACCTGAACAGCCAATGCAGAGACCTGGGCTTGGTTCAACGATACATAGCCCAGGGACCCTACTACAGTGTTCCAGAGTCCCTTTTGTGTCGTAATTTTGCTGCCACCCATCGACTGGACAGTATTGAAGAGTTGGTACAGATCAATAGGGTAACCGTTCACAATAGGGTTCATCTGAACCGGTTTGCCGTGCCGATGCTGTAGCACTGCAAGAGCTCGTTTGAACTGATCAGGTGTGATGACCACGTTTGTAGCAGGCTGCGACGGGGTAGGCGCAGGCATTTTGGCCGGCATTTGGAACGAATTGGCTGGTGACATGTGTGAGGCTGCGTTCGGTGTATTCATATTCATCGAGGGCTTTGGCGCATTGTTGAAATTCGGCTGAGAAAAATTGGTCAGGGGTGAAGAAGTGGCATTGGCCATTAGATTTGGCGAAGACGAGTTCAAATTTTGCTGGTGCATTTGTGAACCCTGTGAGAGTTTCTGGATTATGGTTCCCTGCACACGAAGAAGCTCTTGGCGGTTGTGCTGAAGCATTTGGCGCTCATGTTCGTGAATAGACGTTGCCAATTTCTGGTCAATTTCAGCAAGTTTTTGCTGGATTTTCTGTATGAACTGCAAGCCTTGCAACAAGTTCGCTTGTTGTTGGGGCTGTTGTACGTTGGCCGCATTGAGAAGCAAGTTCATTTGGGGCATGTTGGGACCAGCTGTGGGCTGTTGATTCGGCATCATCATTGGCGCTTTTTTCATGGGTATGACTGGGCTCGAAGTAGACATCGATGGTTGTATTACTGGATTTTGTTGACTCGGTTGTATGCTTTCTTGCCCTAAAATCGCTCGCAGCTGTGCGAGCTGCATAGGTGACAATAATCCTGCCTTTGCCTTGTTCACTAGGTCAGCTATAATGTTGACCGAGCCATTCGCCTGTCGTGGGGGTGGTGGCTGATGGGGTTGAGTTGAAGGCATAGGCATACTAGTGGGTATGGGCATGCCGGGTTGGAGTTGCGACATGATGGGTGATGGCATGTACTGATTTCCCTGTAATCCTGCCTGCATGGCAGAGTTTTTTTGATTCAGTATAGTTTGGATGTGCTGCGGCGTAATATTCGGCATAAAGTCTTGCTGCTGTTGTGCGTTGGGGTAGCCCGAGAATCCGAGCTGCGGAGATTGGAAAGGCTGTTGCCCGGTCTGCATATGATGCTGCTGTTTCTGCTGCTGTACGTATTGAGCGAACTGTTGCTGAGAGTTGCCTTGGAAGGCATTCCCTCCTGGCGGGAATGACATCAGCGTCACAGCGCCTAATGGGAAATGCAGTAGCCTGACCAGGTGCCATAAAATCCTCGTAGCCACGCCGCCTAATTTGACAACTCCACAATCTGACATAATGACACGACCCTCGGCCATAGCAAGACATGGCCGCGATAGACATAGCAGGGTTGATTCACGTCTATAGCATGGGTATGTGGCTACGTCGCGCAATTTCGCTGAATTAGATGGGTCTGTCATGCCGTTGGAGCTGGTGGTGCAGCAACAGCTGGCTCTTGAGGCTCGTTAGGCGTATCCTTGGGCTTAGATGCCTCGTCTGAATGGGCAGAGACCTCAGCTTCTGCTTCAAGTGTTTGAGTTTCAGCCTCTGGCATCTCGGACACCACAGGTACCTGCTGCACCCGAGACTCGAGATGTTCATACAGAATGCTATTGTAAGTAGATTAGATACACACGCTCTCTCTAGACGTAGTCGCTGAATATTGCCCTTAATACGCAGAGTTAGGGCCTGGAGCTTATCATTTTCCTGCGGATGTCTGAGCACGGATCAGACGTACCTGTTCAATATCGTGAACCTTGCGCTTTAACTCTTTGTATTTTTGCCTGTATTTGATAGCATCACTCTGTATGGCAACACTAGAGAGGTAGGCTTTGGACTTTTGCTTAGACGGCGCGGGAGCGCCATTTGACGGAGTGTTGCTCACCATGTTCGGGAGGCACGTATTGAGAGGCGCGTCGTGAGGAAGGCGAGTGTCCAGTGGATCACGTGTTAGCTCCACGTGAACAAAAAAGGATTCCACCTTTGCGCTTTCCTTCTCCCCTAGTCGCACGATGTCGTCAAGTGAAAACCAGGCGAGTGCAGCGCCTGAACACCTTGCGAATGGCGTGAAGGACATGAGCGTGAATTCCAAACCTGATAAGAAAGCAAAAGGCGGAAGTGCGGGTGGCATGCCACTCGAATTCGAGCCACGTCCAGCCTTCTTCCAGGCCCGCATTGACATGTTTGAGCGCATCAAGGCGGAGCAGGATTCTGCGCGTGCTGCCGCGGAGCGCAAGCCCATAACAATCACCATGCCAGATGGCTCGACGCGCGAAGGTTTATCCTGGGAGACGTCGCCTATGGACATCGCCAGGGCGATTTCCAAAAGCCTGAGCGAGCGCATTGTGATTTCCAAGGTGAACGGACAGTTGTGGGACTTAGAGCGTCCTCTGGAGGGAGATGCAACATTAGAGCTGCTTGACTTTGACCATCCTGAGGGAAAGCGTGTGTTCTGGCACTCTTCAGCCCACGTTCTCGGTGAGGCGGCTGAACGACACTATGGCTGTCATTTGTGCATTGGCCCGCCCACAGACGAAGGCTTCTACTATGAGATGGGTATGGGTGATAGTGGTGATCGTGCCGTTCGCTCTGAGGACTTTGATCCCCTTGAAAAGTTGATTAATCTGGCTGTGAAGGACAAGCAGACGTTTGAGCGTGCGGTGCTGACCAAGGAGCAGCTTCTGGAGATGTTCAAGTACAACAAGTACAAGGTCCACATTATCAACTCCAAGATCCCAGATGGCACGTCTACCACCGTGTACCGCTGTGGTCCGATGATTGATTTGTGTGTTGGCCCGCACATTCCGCACACAGGCCGCATCAAAGCCATGACGGTCCTCAAGAACTCGGCCTCTTACTTCTTGGGTGACCAGAAGAATGACTCGCTGCAACGTCTGTATGGTATTTCTTTCCCTGATAAGAAGCAGATGACCGAATACAAGCACTTTTTGGCCGAGGCCGCCAAGCGCGACCACCGCCGCATCGGCCGTGAGCAAGAGCTGTTCATGTTCCACGAGCTGAGTCCTGGCAGCTGTTTCTGGCTTCCGCACGGTGCGCGTATCTACAACACATTGCAGGAGTTTATTAAGGGCGAGTACCGCCGGCGCGGCTTTGACGAGGTGATTACGCCGAACATGTACAATTCGAAGCTGTGGGAGACGTCGGGTCACTGGGCCAACTACAAGGATGATATGTTTGCGCTGTCTGTCGACAAGGAGACGTTTGCACTGAAGCCCATGAACTGCCCCGGTCACTGTCTCATGTTTGGCAGTCGCGATCGGTCGTACAAGGAGCTGCCACTGCGTCTTGCTGACTTTGGTGTAATTCACCGCAACGAGGCTAGTGGTGCTCTGAGTGGTCTCACGCGTGTGCGCCGCTTTGTTCAGGATGATGCGCATATTTTCTGCCGCGCGTCGCAGATCGAGGATGAGATGATGCACTGCTTCGACTTCCTGCAAACTGTGTACGGCCTGTTTGGCTTTACGTTCAAGATGGAGCTGTCAACGCGCCCTGAGAAGCACCTTGGTGACGTTGCCACATGGGATGCCGCTGAGAAGCGCCTGGCGTCTGCGCTTGACCGCTTCGTGCCCGGCCAATGGGAACTGAATCCTGGTGACGGTGCGTTTTACGGTCCCAAGATCGATATTACGATCAGCGATGCCATGCGCCGCCAGCACCAGTGCGCTACGATCCAGCTCGACTTCCAGCTGCCGCAGCGCTTTAACCTCGAGTACAAGACGCCGCAAGGCGGCGCTGATGGCGAGAACCAGACAGAGCGTCCTGTCATGATCCACCGTGCTGTCGTTGGCAGTCTTGAGCGTTTTATTGCCATCTTGATTGAGAACTTTGCTGGCAAATGGCCGTTCTGGCTCTCACCGCGCCAGGTGTTGGTTGTGCCAGTGACGCAGTCGGTGTACGAGTATGCACAGGACGTGCGCAGCACCCTGTGGGACCACGGTTTCTACGCGGATGTTGATCTGTCAGACAACACACTCAACAAGAAGATCCGCAACGGCGAACTTGCGCAATACAACTTTGTGTTCGTTGTTGGCCACGAAGAGAAGGAGAGTCGCAGCGTCAACGTCCGCAACCGCGACACGGATCCCAAGGTAGCCAAGGGCAAGACCGATACCATTCCCCTGGACGTGGTCCTGTCCCGGCTGCAGCAGCTCAAGTCGTCACGTGCCATAGACAACCAGCTGCCGTAGTCATTGAGCATGTCGAGGATGCATTGTGGGGCGGGCGCCGACAGCAGGTGTCATCCGCGTAGGCCGTAGTGGTACGTGTGTCTCGGTGTGGGGCCACACGTACCCTACGCCACCGAATACGAAGTGCTGGACGACTGGGCGCTTCAGGAGGCACTCGGCATCGTACATCTTGAGCATGCCTGCATGTACCTTGGGCCACGTAGGCACGTTGCGCGAGATATCGAAGAGAAGCGGCGAATGCTCAGAGAATGGTCCACGTTTGAGCGAATGGATGCGCGCAAGCGACGACGTATACATATTGGGCATCGGTGATGCATGAGTCGGAGCGATGTACATGATCGTGTCGCGCGGCGATAGGCGTGGACCAACGCGTGGCTCACGCATTCGTGCGTGGGGGTAGAGCGAGAGGTCGGCCATCTGCAGTGGCGACATCGTCGTGTCGCGGAGCTGAGCGGCGCCGAGGATGTACGGCACGAAGTGGAAGTCGTCCAGACCCCATACGCCGTGACTGCCAGCTGGCTCGAGGGTGTATCGGTCCTGCAGGTGCCACACCACACGCAGGTAGGCAGGAATGACTTCGAGCGCTACTCGAGCCTCTGCACCCTCTTCAGACAACGCCCCCAGGCGGTATAGATACGCGAGCCATGCCACCATATGAAGCTCATGGCCCGTGCCGTAGTCAATGCGCACAAATGAACCGAACGCATCCACCAGATATGCGTAGAGCTCTGTGATGAATGCATGCAAGTGGGGCGGAAGGCACCTACGAAGCAATGCCTCTGCACGTTCCTGCAGACGCGCACCCCATGTCCGGAAAGCCAGATTGCCAAAGCGATGGGGACCTGTATCAGGTACAATTTCGTCTGTCCATGTATCCAGTTCGATCAGCAGTGCCAGCACACGATCAATGACCGAGTCAGACGCGGCATATGTCTCGCGTTCGTGCCATACTACGTCGCGTGTAGGCTGCATCACACATGCTTCGCTCAGCTGCATGAGGAACAGCAGAATAGTGTGATGCGCGTCGCTCTGTTGCCATATATGCATGTCTGCGTCGCTCTGTATGCATTTGCGGGGACGCGCGAGGTGAGCCCGCACGCTAGGATCATCTGCATCCAAGGGTGTCATCCAGTGGGTATTGTGGGACGTAGCGTGTCAACAACGTGTCACCTCCACATCTTCGGACGCACGGCCTCCACGGCCATAAGGGGCCCTTTTTTCACGTCATGCTACGCTGGGCCCGACTGGGGACACGGTCACTGCATACTGCACGCGCACGCGGCCAGGCCCCACCGCTCCTCCCCTCTGGTTGGCAGGCCGTCATTGGCATTGAGTGCCATGCACAGCTCCTGGCGCCGACCAAGCTCTTCAGTCGTACGTGCTAACGCTAACGTTTAGCCACCCCACCACCGCCATTGCACGCGCCACCCAACACACTCGTGTCGTCGTTCGACGCAGGATACCCCGGGACACTTCCATGCCTACAAGAGGGAGCTGTCACTGCTGCACTCAAAGCGGCTCTTGCTCTGCAGTGTCAGGTGGAACGTGTGTCTGTCTTTGATCGAAAGCACTATGTGTACGCTGACCTTCCTACGGGATATCAAATCACGCAGCACCGACAGCCATTTGCACGAAATGGGTCTGTGTCGATTCGCTTCGAAGATGGCTTCTTGACATCGCCAGACGATGCGCTCGATATTCCTATCGTGCAGCTGCAGCTCGAGCAGGACACAGGCAAGACGACGTATGCAGCGACCGATGACGCGTCGCAGGTATGCCTTATTGACTATAACCGCGCAGGCGTAGCGCTCGTGGAGATCGTCAGTGCGCCCGTATTACGCACACCCGAGCAAGCTGGTGCGTATGTCCGCAAGCTCCGGCAGCTTCTGCGATGTGTCGGTGCCTCAGACGGCAACATGAATGAGGGATCACTGCGCTGCGATGCCAACGTCTCGATCCACCGCATTGGTGAGCCATTTGGGCCACGCACGGAAATCAAGAACCTGAACAGCATCAAGTTCATGATGCATGCACTCGACTTTGAGATCCGGCGGCAGTACACCGAAGTCTCACAAGGTCGTGCGGTCGAGCCATCTACGCGCGGATTTCACGAGGCCACGGGCGAAACTTACCTTTTGCGCCGCAAGGAAGACGCCTTGGACTACCGCTTCATGCCTGAGCCCAATGTGGGTGCGCTCCGTGTATCGCCCGCGCAGCTCGCAGCGCTGGCCGAGACGCTGCCTGAACTGCCCGATGCACGACATGCGCGTCTGAGGGCGCAATATGGCCTCTCCATACGCGACGTCAATGTGCTTTTGCGGCTCAATGTGGACGACGATGGCGATGCACGAACGGCACAGATGGATGCTGTCGACTACTTTGAAGAGCTCGTGCGGCTCGAGTGTGCGCCACAGGCGGCGGCAAACTGGACTATCCATACTCTGCCCAAGTTCCTCGGCCAAATGCGCCTTGCCTTCCATCACAATCCCGTACCGCCCACGGCTCTGGCCGAGCTCATCCACATGCTCGATGAAGAGATCATCACGCAGTCGACGGCACAAGCTCTTCTCCGGACATTTGTGCGCGAAAAAAAGATTCCAACGCGGAATGGATGTCTAGCTATTCGCGAACATGTGCACGAGAACAATTTGAGCCGCATGCATGACGACGAACTCCGGCCGCTATGCCAGGAAGTCGTGCGCGCCTTCCCCGCCGAAGTTGAGGCGATCCAAAAAGGCAAGCATAAAGTGCTTGCGCGCCTCGTGGGAGAGGCTATGCGCCATACACAGGGACGTGCCGACCCTGCTCACATCACGCGTCTCCTGACCGACATGACCGGCGCCTCCATAGGCAAGTAGACTGGCCCATGCACACATGTCATGTGACCAACCCCGTACGACGGTGGTGGAGTGGGTTGCTGACGGGGCTTCGACAGCGACCATGGGTGGCTCATCAGCAGAAGAGCTCCTGCAGCGCGCCGAAAAAAAGGCATCGTCTACGGGCGGCTGGTTCTCATCCACTCAAAGCAAGCGTGAAGAGGCCATTGAACTGTATAAGGAGGCTGCTCACAAGCTGCGTGCCGAAAACCGTATGGAGGAGGCGGGCAGTGTGCTCATCAAGGCAGCCGACCTCGAGATCCAGATCAATGAGAAGGACTTTGCAGCCAATACGTACTTTGAAGCGAGCAAGTGCTACCGCATGGTGCGGCTCGACCAAGCTGTGATGGCGCTGGGCCGGTGCTCGGACCTGCTCGTCGAGCGTGGTCGGTTCCGTCAGGCGGCCGACCGGCAGAAGAACATGGCGGAACTGTACCGTGAGGACCCGAACCACTTTGACCAGGGACTTGAGGCGTACGACCGTGCTGCCAACTGGTACCTCCAAGAAGGTGCAACAGCCACAGCCTCGGCATGCCAGCGCGAGGCGGCGCAACTGGCTATTCAGCTCCAGCAGTACCCACGTGCCATTGAGCTGTGGGAAGCTGTGGCTGCTTCGAGTTTGAACAGCAACCTGACCAAGTACAGCGTGAAGGAATACTACCTGAATGCCGGCCTCTGCTACCTTGCGATCCCTGACCACGGCGCGGCGACGCGAGCGATGGCGTTCTATGCACAGCAGGACCCTACGTTCCCCTCGACGACCGAGGCCCAATTCCTGCATGGCGTGCTCGAAGCGTGCGAGCATAGCGACCTCGACGCGTTCGACGCGCGTGTGCGTGACTTTGACCGCATGAAGCCCATTACCGGCTGGCGCGCCACGCTCCTGCACACGGTGCGCAACACGGTCGCTGATGGTCCTGACCTCTCATAGTACATCTTTGAGCGAATGCGAGGCACTGCCAGGCCGGAGCGCCTTTTTCTGATCCGGCGATGGCTTCCACCCAATCATGAAAATCTGTGCAAACGTCGCTGGTACGTGCCCTTCGGGGGTGCCATGCAGAGCTTGGTACGTAGCGGCAGCGGCCAAGAGCGTCTCGCGGTGCATATATGGCCGGCGATTGACCACGGCATTGCTCTCGCCCATGTCACGCAGGTCCTGCACGAGCTCGTACATGCTCGGGTAGTGCACGACGATCTCGTCCATATCGACCGTCTGGAGTGTGAATTGCGCGCGCGTCAAGAGTGACGATACGTCTCGAGTATCCGTCATGGGGGACACATGATTTGACAAGCCGCCCTGTCGCTCCTGCTCGGCTAGGAGCAGACTTGTGCGCAGCTCAAACAGAGTGTCGCCACCGAGCATGTAGCCAAGGAACACGCCGTCTGGCTTGAGAGCACGCTGGATCTGAATGAGGGCGCCAGGCAGGTCGTTCGTCCAGTGTAAGCTGCCGGACGCCACGATGCAGTCCAGCGAATTTTCCTCGAACGGCAACATTTCCTCATCGACGACGCGCCGCTCGATCTCAAACGAGAAGTTTTTGTCGAGGTGCCGGTCGCGGAAAAGCAGCTCCTCACTCATATCACACATAACAAGCTTCTCGATGCCTACGCCGCCCACATCCAAGTGGTGGCGCAGCAGGCCAGGACCAGCACCGAGCTCCACCACAGTAGGAAAGGGCCGGTGGATATCTTGAAGACGCTCCGCAAGACTCATAGCGCCGGCATCACGTACGTAGTCGGTCAGTCGCGACACCTCTCCGCGCCGACGTTCATCGGCCTCAAACGCTGTGCCTGCTTCATTTAGGGGTCGGCGCACAGCCGCACGCGAGCGCTGCAGACACTTGGTATCACGGTCAAAGATATGGTACGGCGTCTGCGGTGACGCAAAGCTCGGCGTCGCACGCCACCGCAGGGCGCTCGTCATCAGAGAGCGAACAGGCACCCGAAGCATAAGGACAAGCTTCGTTCAGCGACGCTCCTCCACCTTCCCTTCTTTGTTGATGCAGGCGGACGGTGTGCGGCGTGAGGTGCTTGCATGTTTGACGCATGGAGCGACACCTTTTTCCCTGCATGCACGTCTTATCGAATGGGCAAAGGCGCAAGGGGTGCTTACTGAGCTCGGCGAAGTGTTACCTGACGTGCTTTTGGACCTTGTGTTGCTTGTACGACCTGCTCCGCCGCTTTTGTTCGAGTACCTCGATGTCCTCTGTCTTGAGCGCGCACGGTACATGGGCGAATATACATGCGATGCAGGACGCGTAATTATAGTGTTCCTGCGCAAAATCAATGCCACGGTCGACCAAGATACCCTTAGCACCTTGTGTCAGCATATTCTCGATGCCGTGGGCGATGCGCCGATATGGACCAACCATTTCATACAGCGCGATGTGGCGTCGACAGAGTCCTTTCTGTCTTTCTGGCATGCGGCTCTTTATCTCATGCAGGCAGAAGGCCCAAGTGCCGAGCTATGTAGGCGCCTCATCACTGGCGCTGCTCTTCAAGGCTGGCCAGGGTTGGACGATATCCCATTACGTCATACCGTGCTAGAGGCTTGGCAAAACATACCCCTCACACAAAATGAGGCGTCAAGGCAAGCTGTTGCTACGCTGAGACAAGGCCTATCGGTCATCACGGCTGTCGACGATCTTTTTGACGAGCATCCCGCCGCACAATCGCCTCCGAACGCCTCTTTGTGGAAGTCGCCAGCCTTCTTCACGTATGCCACCTCGTTACAGAGAGCCTGGCGTCAAGTGGAAACCTCTGGTGGACGCCATCGACCTTTACTACCTACCCCAGCTGCACCTGAGCCAGAAACCGTGCTCTTGATCCACGGGCTATCTGAGTCTCATTTGCATTGGCACCGAAAATACCTTTCGGCCCTCGGTCTTCTCCAAGCACGTCTGCTGCATGCCATTGAGCCGCCTCATGATATTGGCTGTGCATTTGTGCTCGAAATGTTAGTGGCGATGGCCCAAGCTGCGACTGTGCAGCTCCGGACACACGCGTCCGAGCGACATGCCCTTCTTTGGCGGCATATCATTGGCGGTGTCATGCCGCCGCTGGTTGCCTTTCTGAGCGGGAGCGTTCCGTCGTCTCACAGGGATGGCCTCGTGCTGCGCGATATGATTGCATGCTTTGTGCACATGTACGATCCCATCCGTGATTGGATCGAGCTGGACGAATGTGTCATGGCCACATCGACACATGCAGTCCCATTGCCCACGCTGATTCTTGCGTCATTCGCTACCTGGGACAGCGGCCTCCATGCAGGTCTCGTGAGTCTCGAATCTTTGCCTTTATATTCAAATGCAGAGATCCATTCGTTTTCACAAGCTGTCCGAACGGCGCTCGGTCAGCACCCCGAATCGTGTGGCGCCTTGCTTGCCCAAGCTCTACAGGAGCCGCGACTCCAGCTTGTGATTGCCAATGAGTTCAGCCACCTTTTCACGGATTGGTCCGAGTCGCTCACGCCCGACTTTGCGCATGTACATGCTGTCTGCCTCATGCTCGAACCACATGTGCCACATGTGCTAGACATGCTGCACCTGTTCATTGACAAGCAAAAGATGGCGCATGCCCTTGTGCGTGTATTATCGCGAATCGAGCAGCGCATGTGGCAGGACCACAATGAGCTGGCATCGATAGGGCGCGTCATTCTTTTTCTGCAGTACTTGTCGTACTACATCGACCAAACAGGCATTCCGTCCAGTGGGTATGCCTACATTTTCATGACGCGAAACATGTCGTCCATCAACATGCATGCCTTTCCTGAGCAGAGTCTGTCGCTCATAACCCGGTGGTGCCGCTGTCTCGTGGAGGGTCAGGCCATCACTGATGATCTGTTAGCGGCGTCACCACCTTGGACGATGTACCGTATCACGCCGACGATCCTCTCACTGTTGCTCGAGGCACATATGTACTCTTTACTTGACGATTCGGTGCTCCTTAAGGCATGTTCCTACTTTTTACAGGTGCCGTTGGCGTACAATGTGCCATGTGCCGTCCAATGGCTCGTGCAGTTTGCATCGTCGACACTCGCCAAGTCGCAATATGATGCCAAACTCCTTTCGCACGTGGTCATGTACGTGCGTGTGATCCACAAGCTGCTCACGAGTACCTCGGACGTGTTTTCGCCCCTGTACCGGTCCGTACTGGCGCATACCGTGCTGCCTCTTCTTACAAACGAACGCCTCATCCTCGTGCTATCCACGTCGGAATTTAATCTCCCCTCTTTCATCATAACACTCGAGAGTATGGTTGAGCCGCGCCTAACTAAGTATGAGTGGATCAGTGATGTGCTGATGCAAAATGAACAAGGTCGTTTATGGGCAGGCCTGGCCAAATATGTTGGCCACCTGACACACGAGGGACTGCAGCCGGGCATGGCGCAGCAGCTACTAAAAGTCGCTCTACACACAACTGCGGAGCACACATGGGCTACGAAGCTCATAGCCGCCATGTTTGCCATGGTCCATCCTTACGATCATGTCACCGTGCCATTGTCCCTCGCCCGCGTCACGCTGTTCCAATGGGACGCACAACATGCCAAGGCAGAGCATGTACTCCATCTCTCTCGCATCATCGGACTGAGCATTGTGCTAGTCAAGCACATGCCTGGTCACGAGGAAGGGCTGCCTGCCTTCCTAGATAGTCTGCCTGCGGTTGGCACCGAGTCGTTTTCGAGGCTCCTGCGGCTCGATGCATAGATACCCAGCATGCCTCCACTTATGGCACCGTGTCCAAACGTTTTTTTTTTAAACCTCCACATAAAGGCTAGGCGGCCCGCGTTGCTGTCCAAGCGCGGTACCTGTCCAGCTTTCCCCCATCGACCACCACTGCCCACCGTGATGAACCACTTTGCACGCATGTCTCAGATTGAGTGGTATGCCTCACTCAATCCGATAGAGTATAAGATTCAGAACAAGTCGATGCGTAAGACCTCGATCATCGCAACGATCGGTCCTAAGACAAACAATGTCGAGACGCTGCACCAGCTGCGGAACGCTGGTGTCAACATTATTCGTCTGAACGCGAGTCATGGTGACCACGGATACTTTAAGAGTGTGATTGAAAACTGTCGCCAGGTCGAGCGCGAAGCTCCAGGCCGTCCGCTCGCTCTTGCTCTGGACACCAAGGGCCCGGAGATGCGTACGGGCGTTATGTTGAACAACGAAGATGTGAAGATCAAGGCTGGCCACGAGATGATTGTCACGACAGACGAGCATTTCGCCGACAAGTGCAGCGCAGAGCACCTCTATATCGACTACAAGAACCTGCCCAAGAAGGTCGAGCCGGGTCGCCAGATCTTTATTGATGACGGTATTCTGTCACTGCGTGTACTGCGTATTGAGGGTGACAATGTGATCGTGCGTGCTGATAACAATGGCACTCTCTCTTCGCGCAAGGGTGTCAACCTGCCATTGACTGAAGTCGATTTGCCAGCCGTGTCGGCAAAGGACATTGAAGACCTGAAGTTTGCTGCGCGGGAAGAAGCCGACATTGTGTTTGCCTCATTCATTCGTACGCGCGAAGACATTGTTCTGATTCGCTCGATTCTCGGAGAGCATGCGCCCCGCATGCGCATCATCGCCAAGATTGAGAACCACCAGGGTGTGCTTAACTTCAATGAAATTATGGACGAGGCCGATGGTATTATGGTGGCCCGTGGTGACCTGGGCATTGAAATCCCCGCACCTCAAGTGTTCCTGGCACAAAAGATGATGATTGCTCGCTGCAATCTTGCCGGTAAGCCCGTGATTTGTGCCACTCAAATGCTCGAGAGCATGACCTACAACAACCGTCCGACCCGCGCCGAAGTGTCGGATGTTGCAAATGCGGTTGTTGATGGTGCAGACTGTGTCATGCTGAGCGGCGAAACGGCTAAGGGTGAGTACCCTGTCGAGAGTGTGCGTTACATGGCTGAGTCAGCGCAACTTGCCGAGGACAGCCTGTCGTACACGGCTCTCTTCAACCAGCTTCGTGGCTCTTTGCACTTGCCCACGTCCACGATTGAGACCATCTCGCTCGTGGCTGTGTCGGCGAGTCTCGAGCAGCGTGCTGATGCCATCCTGCTCATGTCGACGTCGGGTGAGACAGCGCGTCTTGTCAGCAAGTACCGCCCACCGTGCCCCATTCTTGTCGTTACCCGGAACAAGTACACGACACGTACGTGTCACTTGAACCGTGGCACCTATCCCTTCCACTACCCGCTGCCGCACATCCAGGATATGTCGCGCTGGCAGGAGGATGTCGACAACCGCATCAAGTTCGGCCTTTCTGAGGCCCTGAAGCTCGGTCTCGTCCGCAAGGGCGGCACCATTGTGGCGGTCCAGGGCTGGCGCGGTGGTAAGGGACACACCAACTCGCTGCGTATCCTCACAGTGCCTACGACGTCGGAGGGTTACATTCTCGAGAGCACTACGGCCAACTAGGGTTCATACAACTTCTTAAGGGTGCAGCTCATGTAGGAAGTCAATGTCAAAGCTTGAGGCCAGTTCTGACACACGCTTTTCCACTGCTTGGTAAGCATCGGCAGCTTGGTGTGCCTGCAAAGCAGCCTCGTTGTCGTACTCCTCGAACACGATCAGCTTGCACTTGTCATTCGCGTTACGAGATAGGCGGTACTGGTGTCAGTGGCGCGGTGCACGTACGGTCTTGGTGCCCGGCTCGGCATCCGAGTTGGCCCGCTTCGTCACATTAAGAAGTAGACGCTCGAGCTCATCAGTCTCCGATTCGCCCTTTCCGACAAAGCTGCTGTCAGTGTGGAAGCACGTACCGCGCCACCAGAATAAAAGGTCCTTGCTTCGGCACCGACATGGTTTTCGACAACGCTCCCGTCTCGCTTGGCCCCTGCATGTCGTGACAATATCATCACGTGACTTACATGGAGGCACAAAAATCGACCTTGTGCCTGTTTGTCTCGCTGCCGTGCATGTCGGAGCTGTTTGACCTGCTCAACTTTGGCACGCCGCGCGTATCTGGCACACCAAGCAGACACAGGAGCCTTTCTCCTTCACCACGAGGGCGCATTGCATGGGATCAGCCAAGCTCCTCACCACGAGAGGCTCTGTCGCCTCTTCTTGCCGTCCCCCCCGCCAAGCCCCGTGAGTATGTACCTGAGTACGAGGAAAAAGAGAATGTGATCCAGGTGCCTGAGATCCAAAAGAGTCCGAGCGTCACACGAAATATTCGCGCGCGCCGCCGCGCACGAGCTCAGCACCCATACACTTACAACATGTGCTCCCTTGCGCCGCCACCACCGCCGCAATCCAAAGCATCGTCGCCCCAGCACAAACGTCGCAGGACTCACATACAACGCGTTCAAAGCGATCCTGTCGTGAGCCCCGGGCAATCCGCTCGTGCTGACATCAATCAACCCAGCTCTGACGACAGCTTTTCGCGTGTGCTAGATGAAGACTTCCCTATTGACTCTAATGCCCTAGAAGAGGTGGCAGCAGAGCAAGGATGGTGATACCCATGTACCCTGTAGATACACGTGTGCCGGCGGTGCACATAAATACCGTTTCGTCATAAATTCCAACATCACCGACGCCCCCTCGATTTGATTGGCAGGGTAGCAAAGTGGTCTAATGCAGCGGCCTTAAGCCGGGTGATTTTTCACCCACATAAGCCATCCGCCATTCGCGGGTTCGAACCCCGTCCTTGCCAATTTTTTGTTACATGTAAACGTGAATTTCTGCATACGGCTGCTGTTGGACAAGACGACAAGCGCCCGACGATGCCAAAACCAACGTGTGCCAGACTGCGTAAGTGAGGCGTACATACATGCGTGGACAGGTACATGGGGTCCGACGTGATTGGGGGGTATCACTTCAGGGAAGGGGATGTAGGCGCGTTCAGGTACGCTTTGGCGCACGACTTGCATGTACATGTAAAAATCATGCGTGTCTGCGTCCATGGACGCCGTGGACACCTCTTTACCCGTGAGGAGTGGGGTCATGAGAGAAGCATCGTGCGCCCGCGATAGTCGCGGTCGTTCTAACGAATCTGATGACACGTTGGGGGAGATCCATCGCGCAGCCTGTTGAACAATCGAAGTGTTGGCGCTCGATATGCTATCATCGTGCCCGAGATCGTCCTCGGGTACATCCCAACGCCATTCGCCCATATTCGTCCATGGGAAGACCTCGTCCACGACCGTTTCACCACGGCCAACCTCCTGGGTATATTCGTCCTCGATGGCTGGCACATCTGCCTCCCATTGTTGCTGTGACCATTGATTCCGACACATGTTGCGTTCATTTTGGTAATGCCGCTCAAGGACGTGGAGATGCGTCCCGACCGTGGTGTCCCACAGTGTTTCCAAGGCGTGGCTCGTGCACAAACACAAACGCTTGATTGTGCACTTGGGCCATGCCCTATCCCATGCCGAGTACCACTGACGTGTGCATGAGGCTCTTCGTGCTGCTTCGCATCGACGCTCCCACTCCTCCTCGTCAAAGCCCACCTTCTGGTCCGAGAGGCATTTGCGTTTTGGTGCCGCACGATTAGGGGCTGGCCCTGTGCGCATCACGGTCGGGAGCGGTGTGGATGTGGATGCAATAATGTGCCTGTGTGGCAGCTCAGTGAAAGACGAATCCTTGGGAGAGATGGGAAAGGCGATGTCGGTCAGCCCCAGATCTAGCGGTGCCAGTGGCTCTTGGGGGGACATTTGCCAGGGCACGTCGGGTGCCTCGCTCCATACATCGTGGACCCACGGCACCGTTGTCTGCGTATGGCGTTTTAATGCTGGACATGGCTCGTACATGATCGAGTCGGTCGTCTCCGTGTCCGGCAGGGTAAAGGCCGTGGGCAGCACATTGTGGCACAGGTCGTGTGACCGCTTGGGCTTGTCGCGGAGACTTGCCATTGTGCGCTGAATGTCGTCACGCCAAGCCTGTACCTGGATCTGCCACAGCCTGCATACACCAATGAGCACCAAGCTTCCTTGGTACATCAGCCGTGGTCCCTGCCATAGCGGTGCTACTGTACATACATGCACGATATCCACCCTCGTGTACTCACTCTTTGCGATGCGCACATGCGCTGACTGCGTGCCCAGAGTCGCTGCGATCCTGCGTTACGAACATGCTGCGTACCAGACACACTTGGCACTAGACATGCAAGATGCACAGCGCGGCTGGGACGCGTCATGGAACACATCACGACACACCTCCACCCCACCGCTGGTTCTTTTCTTTCCACCAAGTGGATGCACTGGGTCCGGTCTGCTCGACTGTGCTTGCCTGGACTGCGTGCATTTCGCCCCCTTCGTACTTTGTGCACATCGATTCCGAGAATGAATTGGACGCCTCCTACGCCGACGGCGGTGCCCGCTCCTCCGATACCACCGATCCGCGATATCCATTCGTGTGCGAATGTCAACGACATCAAGCCGCTGCATCTGCATCTTGACTGGTCGATCGACTGGGATGCCAAGTGTATTCGCGGTGCAGTCACGCATGAGCTGGAGGTACAAAAGGACGGTACCGCGCATGCCACGTTTGATACATCGTACCTTGATATCCGCCAGGTGCAAGTGGATGGAGCTCGGGCCGAGTACCAGCTTGAGGCGCGGCGCGGCCCGTTGGGCGAGCCTCTGCGCATTCATTTGGGTGAACGCACGGCGGGAGACAGGGTCAAGGTGGCCATTGATTATGCCACGACGCCAAAGTGCACGGCGCTAGGGTGGCTCTCAGCCAGCCAAACTCGTGCCAAGAAGACGCCGTTCCTCTACTCGCAGTGCCAGGCGATTCACGGCCGCTCGCTTGTGCCGTGCATGGACACACCCTCGCGAAAAGTGACGTACACGGCGCGTGTCAACTCATCGATTCCCGTGCTCATGTCGGCGCTGCGGCGCTCGTCGGCCTCGGACGTGTATGAATTTGACCAACCGGTAGCGATTCCCACCTACCTTATTGCGATTGTGGGTGGTCTCCTCGAGTTTCGCGCGCTGGGTCCACGCACAGGCGTATGGGCCGAGCCGCCGGACGCGGATGCCGTTCAGTGGGAGTTTGAGCGGGATGCTGAGCCCTTCCTCGCAGCTGCTGAGCAGGTTGTGTCGCCGTATGTATGGACGCGGTACGACAGTGTTGTGCTGCCGCCGTCGTTCCCGTACGGCGGTATGGAGAATGCGAATCTGACGACGCTGACGCCGTCGCTCGTGTGTGGCGATCGCAGCGCGACGGATGTCCTCCTGCATGAGCTGTGTCATTCATGGAGCGGTAATCTGATTTCGTGCATGAACTGGGAATCGTTCTGGCTGAACGAGGGCTGGACTGTGTACCTGGAGCGTCTGCTCCTCGAGAAGCTGTATGGGCCAGCGCACCGTGGCTTTTCGTACATTATCGGCGCCAAGGCCCTGCGTGACTCGCTCGAGGGCTTTCAGGACACGCCGCGGTTCCAGCGCCTCGTGCCCGAGTTCCGCGATGGTGAAGATCCTGACGATGCGTTCTCGTCGATTCCGTACGACAAAGGTGCGAACTTCTTGTTGTACCTGGAGCGCGTCGTGGGCGGCCTTGATGTGTTTGCACCGTATATCCAAGCCTATTTCATGACGTTCCAGGGCCGCTCCATCTCGACGGAGGAATGGAAAGCCCATCTGCTCGCGTACTTTGCGACGCATCCCACAGCGAGTCAGGCGCTCCAGACTGTGGATTGGGATGCGTGGCTGCACGGCGAAGGCCTGGAGCTGCCTGTGCGTATGGAGTATGACCAAACGCTCGCCGCCGAGGCCTTCGCCCTCGCTGCGCGCTGGATCAAAGCGATCGGCGACGGCGTCGACGGCGCGTTTGCTGCGTCGGACATGCAAGGCTGGAATGCCAACCAAGTCGTTGTGTTCCTGGAGCGGCTGCACGCTGGGCCGCGTGTCCCACTGTCTTACGCCGCGCGTCTTGACGAGACATACTCGCTGAGCACGGCACAGAACCCTGAGGTGCGCTTGCGTTTCTATGAAGTTGCCCTCGAGGAGCAGGGTGGGCGCTATGCCGAAGAAGCCGCCGCGTGGGTCGCATCGCAAGGCCGCATGAAGTACTGCCGCACGATCTTCAAGGCTCTGTACAGAGTTGACCCGGCGCTCGCTCAGCGCACGTTTCTGGAGAACGAGTCGTTTTACCACCCCATTGCCGCCACCATGATCAGAAAGGTACGTATCCGGTCCACACCAACGACCACAGGACCTCGGCTTGTAGTCTGACCATAGGACATGCGCCGCCACCGCGACGTGGTCGCCGTGATTGGGAGCACGGGCACGGGCAAGTCGCAGCTGGCCGTCGACCTGGCGCGGCACGCAGCACAGCACTTGGGCATGCATGCCGAGGCCATTTCGGCGGATAGCATGCAGACGTATGTCGGCCTCGATGTGATTACGAACAAGGCGGACGCCAGCGAGATGGATGGCGTTCCGCACCACCTGCTCAGCTTCCTGTCACCCGGCCAAGAGTATGACATTACGCAGTTTGTCGCAGACGCTGGTGGTCTGTGCGCGCAACTCCAACAACAGGGCGCTCTGCCGATCGTGGTCGGTGGCACGACGTACTACGTTCAGCACCTACTCTTTCCTGGGCGCCTCGTTTCCCAAGTCCCTCCGACAGACTACGAGGGCGACGTACACGCCCGCATCGACTCCCTGCCTCCCGACTTGAGAGCCCTGTGGGACGCCCTCGGCGACGACCCCAAAGCCCCTCCACCGCCGGGGGATTTGTGGCCTCTGTTGGCGCACTTGGACCTGGCGTGTGCTCAGCGTTGGCACCATCGCGATCACCGCAAAGTGTACCGGAGCCTGCGAATCCTGCGCGACACGGGCGTTCCGCAGTCTGCGTGGCTTAGCGCTCAGGACGAGGAAGATCGGCAGCATGGGCGTCGTGAGCCGTCCCGCCGGCTGGTGCTGTGGGTGTGGAGTGAGCGAGAGGCTTTGCATGCGCGTCTGAATGCACGCATTCAGACCATGATAGAGCGCGGCCTGCTGGATGAGATCCGCGACTTGCGGCGCATCGCGGGCGACGCGCCTACCGACTATACACGCGGCATTTTCCAGGCGATTGGGTACAAGGAGTTTGACGCGTACCTGACACATGGCGGCGACGACCGCTTTGCCGCGGCGATCACTGATATGCAGACGGCGACGCGGCGGTACGCCAAGCGCCAGACATCGTGGATCCGCAATCAGCTCCTTCCTGAGATCCGCAAGGCGCAGGAGCGCGGGGAGGACGTGTGGCTGTACCTACTTGATGCCACAGATCCGGCGTTCTGGAAAGAGCGTGTGTCGGATCCAGCGCACCGTATTCTCGAGGCATTCATCGCACATGATCCCATGCCTGATCCTCGTGCCCAGAGCGCTGCGGCCGCCGAGCAGCTCGCCGTGTCGGAGCAGACGGGCAGCCGTCTCGAGCGCAACAGGCTCGTTGCCTGCGACACGTGCACGAGCGACGAGGCACAGCCGTTTCTGTACCGTGAGAATGAGCGCGACAAGCACATGCAATCGCGCACACACCGCATGGCCCTCAAGCGGCGCTCACGAGCCGCCTACATCGCCGAAGGACGCGCACGAGCGCGGTCCTAGGCGTGCTTTGCGCGCAAGCAGCCCAAGGTCGGCAGCATCCTCGCCATACCCTGTAGGAATCATACGAGTCTCTGTCGCTAGCATCCCCTTCCTCGTCGCGTGCGGACCCAAGCCTCCTTTCGCGATGATCCGAGCGTGAGAAGCCGCCCCTTTTGGTGCATCGCCCATGGACGTGGTGGGATCTTGGTCTCAGCCTAGCACTCACCGTTGCGGACCACGCATGACACATCCCACATCCGCAGAGACTGCTTGTACCGGAAGTGCAGCGGCGCTAAAGGGGCTTTCTTCGCCACCTAAGCGGGTACACAGCCCAGCATCGTGACTTCAGTGCGTGTGGCAAAAAAAGTTACAAGCGCTGTTGCACCCACGACTCCATGCCGCCGGCTACGTACATGTCCTGAATGGAGCGCCCAATACCAGCTGGCCGCGTCGTGTACCGCTTCTCGGTGCCGTCGCTATGCAGCAGAGTCACGGTGCCAGTGCTGCTGTCCAGCGACACGGTCGCATCACGCAGCCACACACTCAACTCACCCGGCTGTCGGCCACCTGCGCCGCGCTTACCATCCTTGGCGTACGCCGACGTCAGGTCGTCGACCAGCTCAGGGCACTGCAGGCAGATGAGGCCATTGTTGATCGCATTTCGCTTGAACACGTCGCTGAACGAGCCGGCGAGCACGACCGGCACACCGGCATACTTGAGGGCTGTCGCGGCCTGCTCACGGGACGAGCCGGTACCGAAATTGTAGCCACTCACCAGCACGATCGAGGACGCGGCCTGCTTCGATGCGCGCTCGGCGCGTTCTTGGGCGATCGACGCCGCCAAGGACGGATCATAGTTCTCCATCACGACCTCGGCCTGGCGCGCAGGCGTAATGTCATCTTGGTACGTGTACTTGCCGGGGTACAGCGCATCCGTGTTCAGATTATCTTGCGGCACAAACACAAGAGCGCCGGAAAAGGTCGGCGGGAAGGCGGGGTCCAGCGTCGCAGGCGCCGACGCCACGGGCGCAGCTGTCTCCTCGGCCACGATCGACAGGCTCGGCTTGGTGCTGGCGGTGCTTGGTGTCGGTCCGCAAATCTTCCCAGCTGCCGCACTAGCCGCCACGACAGCGGGCGACGCGAGGTAGGCTAGCGCCTTGGGGCTGCCCATACGGCCCTTGTAGTTGCGATTCGTCGCCGAAATACCCACCTCTCCCTCCTCCAGCAGGCCGGTGCCCAGACCGATGCAGGGACCACAGCCAGCAGGCAGGGGCTTGGCGCCCGCAGCGAGCAAGGCACCCCAATCGCCGGACTCTTCTGCTGCGCGCTGCGCGAGGCTACTCGCCGCGGCAAGATAGAATTCAACGCCAGGCGCCACTTTGCGGCCGCGCAGCACGTCAGCGGCGGCTTTGATATCGGAAGCACGCGAGTTGACGCACGAAACGAGATAGGCCTTGTGGATCGGAATGTTTTGCTGCTCGAGCTCATGCAGTGGCGTCGCGATCTTGACGCTGTTGGGACCGGACACGTGGGGCGTGAGTGTCGACAAGTCGAAGCGCAGATGCTTGGCGTACGATGCGCCGGCATCCGCCTCGAAGCGCTCTTTCGCCAGCTTTTCGAGATGCTGCCAGGTCAGACGCGGGTGCGTCTCAGACGGCCGGGGCGAGGAGCCAAAGTGGAACTGCAGGCGGTCCATCTGACGGAGCAAGTCCTCGTACCACTGCAGCGTGGTATCGTCGACGGGAAACACACCCGCCAGAGCGCCCCATTCGGTCGTCATATTGCTAATCGAGAGGCGCTCATCGATCGACAGGGCCCGGACGCCATCGCCCGTAAACTCGATCGCGGCATTCAGCACCTCGTCGTTCTTAAAGTAGCCACAAAGCGCCACGATCACGTCCTTGCCTGTGACGCCCGGAGGCAGTGTCCCAGTGAGCTCGACCTTGACCATCGGGGGGAGCTGCCACCACGTCTTGCCCGTGGCCCAAATCGCCGCGGCATCCGTGCGTACGATCGGCGTGCCCACCGCACCCACGCCGCCGTACATGTTGGAGTGACTGTCGGACGCGACACACAGCGTCTGAGGAAAGGCGTAGCCCTCTTCCACGAGCACCTGGTGCCCAATACCGCGGCCCGCGGGGTAAAAGTCGACGTGCTGCTCCCGCGCGAACGCTTCGATGCGCGCGTACTTGTCGAGGTTTTTGGCGCTCTTGTTCTGTACGTCGTGGTCCAGGGCAAACACGACCTGAGCAGGATCGTGAATCCGCTTAGCTCCGATCGCATGGAACTTGGAGATCACAGGACCCGTGTTGTCATGCGTCATGACCGTGGCTGGGCGAATCGACACGTAGTCGCCGGAGCGCACTGGCACCGCAGGGTCCCAGTCGACCGCATACTTCTGCACGACCTTTTCGATGTACGTCTGGTTGGTTGAGGCATAGCGCACCTGCGATGACGCCAAGCGCGACGCGCCGCGACTGCCCCGCAGCGCCCGCCAGAGCATGGTGTGAAAGCCGTTGGCGTCGCTCACCGCAGGGGGCCAGCGCCGCGGGTGTCAGGGCGCGAGCCAATCATGATGCGCGCATGAGACGAGTCACTCGTCGCTCCGCTGTCGTCTCGGCCGGGGCCCACCTCCGCTTTCGCCCTCCGCACGGCCGTGACTCGGTTGCGTCCATACCATGAGTGCTCCCCTGACCCGTACGGCGCTGCGCACTGTTTCCAAGGCCCCCCGCCGTGTGTCGGCCCGCATGATGTCTCTCGCGATGCGTGCTGCGCCACGTGTGTCGCCTTCGACGGCCGTGCCGCGCGTGGCGATGCAGGTGCGTGGCATGAAGACGCTCGACTTTGCCGGCACGCCGGAGAAGGTGTACGAGCGTGAGGACTGGCCGCTCGAGAAGCTGCAGGACTACTTTAAGGATGAGACGTTTGCACTGCTGGGCTATGGATCGCAGGGCCACGGCCAGGGACTGAACTTGCGTGACAATGGCCTGAACGTGATTGTCGGTGTGCGCAAGGACGGCGAGTCGTGGCGCCAGGCCGAGGCGGACGGCTGGGTGCCGGGCAAGAACCTGTTTTCGATTGAGGAGGCTGCGACGAAGGGCACGATTCTCATGAACCTGCTGTCGGATGCTGCGCAGACGTCGACGTGGCCGCACCTGAAGGAGTACGTCACTCCTGGCAAGACGCTGTACTTTTCGCACGGTTTCTCGATCGTGTACAAGGATCAGACGCATGTCGTGCCGCCCGAGAATGTCGATGTGATTCTGTGTGCGCCGAAGGGCTCGGGTCGCACGGTGCGCACGCTGTTTAAGGAGGGCCGTGGCATCAACTCGTCGGTGGCCGTGTTCCAGGACGTGACGGGCCGCGCCCTCGAGAAGGCAGTGGCGATTGGCATTGCCGTCGGTTCGGGCTACATCTACGAGACGACGTTCCAGAAGGAGGTGTTCTCGGACCTGTACGGCGAGCGTGGCTGCCTGATGGGTGGTATCCAGGGCATGTTCAAGGCGCAGTACGATGTGCTCCGTGCGCATGGCCACTCGCCCTCGGAGGCGTTCAACGAGACGTGTGAGGAGGCGCTCGAGTCGCTGTACCCGCTCGTTGCGCAGAATGGCATGGACTACATGTACAAGGCATGCTCGACGACGGCGCGCCGTGGTGCGCTGGACTGGGCGCCCGAGTTCGAGGCGGCGTGCAAGCCTGTGTTTGAGCGCCTGTACCAGAGCGTGAAGGACGGATCGGAGACGCGCCGTGCGCTCGAGTTTGGCTCGCGCAAGACGTACCGCGAGGACTACGACCGCGAGACGGACGCCATTGCCGACCAGGAGATGTGGCGCGTCGGTCATGTGGTCCGCAGCCTGCGTCCCAACCGCAAGTAGGGGCACTGCCATGCGTGATGCAGCGTGTGGTGTGTGCCAGATAGGTCCACAGCAGAAAACGTCGACACCACACAGGGCCCCCAGCGACGCGACTTTACGTCCAGGGCACTGGGGCGGCCGCCGTACGCCCGGCTGAGGCCGGTGTCGATGATGTAGACGCGGCCGTCGCAGCGGGTGCGGATGCCCGTGAACTGGGGCGTGTGTCCCATGATGAGGGCATACACGCCGAGGGACGAGCGCGCCTGCTCGGCCATCATGCATGCTGCCTTTGCTGGGTCTTGCGCGTAGCCGCGGAACCAGAACGGGCCGTCACTCGACCACAGCGCATGCTCGGCCTTGGACAGGGGGCCGCGGCGGGCGAGCGACTTTTCGAGGAGCGTGTGGCCGACGTCGTTCATCGCGTCTACACCCACGTCGGCGAACGTGGGCGTGATGCCGCCGTGTACGAACGACGCGCGGTGCGTGGGATAGAGCGGCATGTCCGCGGCGGGCAGCAGGTCGACAAGGGTGGTGACCTGGTAGTGCTGCATCCACTCGGTCCCGAGCCACCCGCGCAGGGACATGGCATCGCGCCGTTCATCCATGCCTCCGAAGGATGCGACGTCGCCTGGCGTGACGTAGCGCCAGTCGAGCATGGCGTTCATCATCTCGTGATTCCCCAGCACATGGAGCACGTCGCCACCGTGCGCGCGGCTCTCGTTCCGCAGTCGTTGGAACAGCTGATAGAGGCGGATCGTGTCGTCACCACGGTCGATGGTGTCGCCGGTGCTCACAAACACCGTCTTGCCACCGGCCCACGCATCATGGTGCGCGTGCAAAAGGCCCGCGGCGCGAAGGACGGCCGTCGCGTGCGCATAGTCGCCATGGATATCGCCGAGCGCGACGATGCGGCGCGTCTCGCCCACCACACGGGGCCACGGCAGGCACAGGGCGGCCAGGCCCAGCGCCCACGCCACCAGCCACGCGGCCTGCATGCTGGCGGGGATGTAAGCGGCGAGCGACGCGGCGTCGCTGGTCGTTTCCCTCCACCACGACGATGTCGGCGACGATTCTGCCACTGGAGCTCGTGGATCGGTGTATTGGCAGCAGCATCTGGGTCGTCATGAAGGGGCAGCGCGAGTTTGTCGGCAAGCTCCTGGGCTTTGACGACTACGTGAGTACGTATGGCGCACTAACGACGAGACATGGTGCTGGAAGATGTGACGGAATAGTACGTCGCCACGGCTGACGCAGCGAAAACACGCCCGACGGCTACAAAAAGGTGCATCTGTCCAAGACGCTCTTGAATGGCAACAACATCTGTGCGGTACGTGCGTCTCTACTCACGGCAGCTCGTGCCTGGTGGCGAAGGCCCCGAGCACTAAGTGCGTGCGGTGTTGCGCCACTGCATATACGGCATGCGCAGCTGCGTCGCCTGCTCGGACCGCATGCGCGTCGAGCGGCGCGTCTCGACGACCGGCTCACGCACGCCGAGAGCAATGTCGTCGATGCGCCGCCGCATCCCGCCCTCTATAGCGTCGCGGTACTTGAGCAGCTGCGCCTTGAGGGCCTGCTCACGCACGCCGCGTGGCCGTAGCCAGGCAATCAGCTGCTCCATCTGCTCCGGCTGCGTGTACACGCCCCAGGCGCCCCACGCGCATGGCTCGTCGAGCTGCAGCTCGGTGCGCCGTCGCCGCTCGAGCGCGGCGGAGCCGCCCGCATAGTCCGTGCACAGCGCATCCCATTCGCGGCGGTGCGGTGCCTGGACAAATAGGCGGCCCGTCTGGTACGCCGAGGCCGCGGCGGACCCGATGCCGTCGAGCCAGTAGTAGCGGTCGAGGAACCGGTCGCAGCCGAGCGGCTGGAGCCGCGGGATCTGTGCATACTGCCGGAACTCGCGCTCAATCGCCTCTTCGCGGCGGAGGCACCACTGCAGCGACTCGGCGAGCCGGCGGCGCTCGTCGCGCAGCTGCTTCGTTTCGCGTACCTGCTCCTTCGACCGCGCCTGCTCTTCAGCGAGGCGCTTTTCCTCCTCTTCGCGCTGCAGTGCCTTTTCGCGCAGGGCCTCTTGCCGCGTGCCTGCGAGCCGCTTGTATCGATCCGCCTCATCGGCCTCGTCCATCACGTCGTCGGACGCCAATTCGTCGCGCTCCGAGTCCGAGTCGGACGCGGGCTCTTCCAGCGCGGCTTCCTCATGCTCCTCCTGCTCCCGCTCCTCCTGCTCCTTGCCCGCCGGCGCATGCAGCGTCTGCATCTGCTCGCGCGTCTTTTTGCGCAGGCGCGCCAGCTCGACGCGCTCCTTGCGCAGCTCCGTCAGATGCGACTCACACTCGTCGTAGTATGCCTTGACATCGCGGGTCAACACAGCCAGCTCGCACAGAAACAGCAGGATGTGGATCTTGTCGCTCAGCGGCAAGTGCACGTACCGCTCGCTGACCGTGTGGTGGGCGTTCGACGTCGACGCATCGTCGTCGTACTCGACGCCCGTCAGGTGCGACAAGATGCCGAGGTATCGCGGCACGGCGTCGGGCGTCGCACGATCCACGAGGCATCCCATGACCGAGCGCTCCCAGCCCCGGCGGTGCTCGTCACTCAGCGGTCGCCGCGACCATCCGTCGCTCAGTTCGCGCGCCGCGTCCAGCACATGGCGCTCAGGCGAGTCACTCAGCTCGCTCACATCCGACGCCGCGTCCTGCTGCTCGTCGCTCGTCTCCTCCTCCGGCATCTCCACGTCCTGCAGCGCTCGACGCTGGGCGACGGCCGCCGGCGCCAAGTCGCGACTGTGTGCGCCGTCGCGGACGATCGCGTTCAGGAGCACGGCATGCACCTCGGCGAGGAGCGGGCATGGCGGATCGCTCACGGGGTGGCGCAGAGCGCCGTCCAAGTCATCGAGGGCCATGTGCGAGATGCCGAGTGGCTCGCCCAGCGAGAGGAAAAAGTAGTACACGGCCAAGAACGACTCGAAGAGCTCGGGCGGCACATTCAGATGGTCGTCGCTATCGAGGCGCGGACGATGCGCCTGCCGCGGCAGTTCGCCGGTGACCTGGACCTGCAGCTCATCGGGCGTGATGGGATCCAGAAGCGTGTCTTCACACGGATACTTGGGCGTCGGCTTCGGCGCCTCTTCCTTTTTGGTATCGCGGCGCTTGGCATGCGGAGCGTCGTCGTTCGACTTACGGCGCTTGGCCGCCTGCGCCTCGTCGATTTTCTGCTGGATCGGCGCGGGCACCTCGGTGGGCAGGCCGAATCGTCGCGCGGTCGGCTCACGGACGAGCCACATCAGACCGGCCGCATCACGGCACAGCGCATCGCGAAGGAAGCGCCGAAGGATCGTCTTGGTAAATGCCAAGCGCCCGCGGCTCAGCTGCTCAGCACGCACATTCTCGAGGCGCGTATGCGAGGCCGGCAGCTCAATGGTATAGGTATACGTGTGCGGCGCATCGTCCCGCGGCTCGTCGCCTGCCTGCAAGTCGGCATGCAGCGGCCGATCCGGATGCGCAGGGCACGAGCCACCACGCACGATGCCGAGCTTGCGAGCGCCATCTTCCACCGACACCTCCTCGCCCACGAAAAAGCGCTGGCGCATGCATTCATACACGCGCTCGACCAGCTCCGTCAGGCGCCCACACGTCTGGAACTGCGCAGCTCGGAGCACAGGCACCTTAAGCGCGTCGGGGAACTGCGACTGGATCGCGCGCGTGTGCTGCGCCTCGCTCTCAGCCGCCTCAAAAAACGTCAGATTCGACTTGCCGGACAACTCGCACTGAAAGATGCGCTGATGATAGTAGCTCAGCCGCGCGGCATACGGCTCGTATTCCTCAAACACCTCGCCCGTCGCTGCGAGAAAAAACACAGCACGGTCCTCCTTCCGCTCCGTGTACGCTGACAGCAGCGCGGCAGGCACCCCCTGCGGCTGCACCGGCTTGCGCTTGACGATGGGCATCCGGACGGGAAGGTGGGCACAAGACACGCCCCGGCGCCGGCCCTTTTGCTCTCTACGTTGCACTACGACGCGTCGCGTGTTTAATTCCCATATCCTTCTCCACCTACATCCGCGCCGTGGCCGGCCGGTCGAGGAAGTGGACGAGCGGCGGGAGCCACGCGGTGTCCACGTCAAAGTAGTCGAACCACAGGTGGCCGTAGGCCTCGCGATCGCCATCGACCTGCGGGAAAAGGCGGCGGGCTTGCGGCAGGAAGCGCTCGATCTCGCGTGCCTCGTCATAGGCGACCATGTGGTCGTAGCGGCCGTGCAGGATCGCGATGGGCAAGTGCCGCGGAACGTATCGCAGCTTGTCGCGGCCCTGGTATATCGCGATGGCGACCGCCTGCCGCGCCATCGTGTTCAGCGGCCGACGTGCCGCGAGGCCACGGCGCATGCGCGCGTCCATCTTGTGCTGCATGGATCGGCCCTCGCCCAGGACCGCCGGATGGTACTGCATCGCGAGCATGTACTGCAGCTGCGCCATAGCCCGCTCGGCTCGCGTAGCGTCATCAGGTATAGCCGCGCCGTCCAGGCGGAACTCTGTGCGAGGCGACTTGGTGAAGGTAGCGGCGAGAATCACGCGGCGCACCTCAATGCCATGGATCACCAGGCCGGCCTTGTCCGGCGTCGGCTGTGCGTCCGGGTGCGATAGGATCGCTTGCGCCACAAGTCCCCCCATACTAAATCCCAGCAAGTGCACGACTCGAAGATGCAGCGCCTGGCACAAACGCAGCACGTCTTGGGCCATGAGCTCGATCGTGACGTCCTCGTCTCCTGTGCCATGCGACGCGCCCAGACCCCGGTGGTCAAAGAGCACCACCTGCCGCGTGCGCGCCAACGGCACGGCCAGCTCCATCCAGTCATCCATCACGGCACTCATGCCATTCACCATCACCAGCGTCGGCCGCTGCGCATGCTCGGCGCCCAACACTCGGTATCCGATCCGCGCACCATCGGGCATCCGACACAGGTGGGGGGCCATAGGCAAGAGGGCCGGAGGCTGTGTGGAGGTTGAGCGTTCTCTCTCCGCCCATGGCGTCCGAGTACGTGGCCCTTGACTGACGCCAGACTCCGCACGTACGAGTGTACGTTGGTCTAACTCACCGCAGTCCAGCTATCGCAGGTGGAACATGCTATTGAGGCAGATCCTGAGAATGCCGAGCTTACGTCACTGCGCGATGAGCTCGCGAATCTGATCCACCTCACGAAAGAGTATCACAGCGCCACGGACGCGAAGCCCAAGCCGGTGCAGGAGACGCACAGGTACCAGGCTGGTGACGAGTGCATGGCACGGCACCACGCGGATGACCGTTGGTACCCGGCGAAAATTACGACGGTCACGGGCTCGGCAGAGAATCCCGTGTACTCGATTCTCTTCACCAAGCTCAAGACGACCGATGTGGTCAGCTCAGCTGATCTTCGTCCACGCTCTGCGTCGCAGCCATCATCTGCCAAAAGCAGTAGCAGCAGCGCATCGCGGCCCATGACGCGGGACGAGCTGGCCGAGGAGCGCGAACGCAAACGCGCCCGCAAGGAGAAAAAGATGGAGCGCGAAGCGGCGAAAAACCGCGAGCACGACGCGCGACAGTCGGCCTGGCAAAAGTTCCAGGCCAAGGCTGTCAAGAAAAAGTACGGCGTCGCCGGCGATCGCAGCATGTTCAAAACACCCGACGATCCTTACGCCAAGAGTACGTACGATCTACTCACACACAGTCGGCTCGTCAGGCGGACGCGGCATGACCAAGCAGGCACCACGGCTCAAGCACACATACGAGTCGTAGACACACACATGTATATAGGGCATGATGGCGACAAACGCGTATTTATTTTGGGTTGGCAGAAACTAGGTTATAGGCCCGGGGGCATTTACTCGTCCTGCTCAATCACAGTCGTCTGCAGACCGTGGAAGTTCGTGATGCCAAGCACAGGCGTGGCGTACGTGTACAGCTTCTCCTTAGCATCTTCGTCGTCGTTACGCTTGCGCTCGAGACGCACACGGATACGGCGAGGCACGTCCTTCACACCCAGCTTCCAGATCTCCTGGTTGAGCTTGGGGTCAAGACGCACATCGTTCGTGCCCATCGTCTTCTGCGCGAACTTGACGACTTCCTTCACACCCCTCGGAGCGCGCTTCTTGAACTGCTTCTGGTGCACACGCTTGTGCAGGTGGATGGTGTACTCACGCTGTTCGGTTAGTGGGCATGCCTAGCTGGCGTTACATACAGTCACCACATCGTCTGTATGGTTAGCGTGATCGCATGTACGTACTCAGAGCTGAGCGGGTCTTCCTGCCCTTTTGCGTCTTGTCCTGAGGAGCCATGATGACGACAAGTCGTGGTTAGCACACACAAAGGCTGGGCCTGCGCTGGGAAGATGGCGGCGCGCTGCCCCACGACATGTTTTCCCACCCGGTAGGTGCCCGCCTTCAGATGATCACGTGTGCTATATAGTTTTTACGTGGACCACGCGATCGTCGTGGTCCTGCCCACGTGGCGTATCTGCTGATGGGACACGTGCCCTTCCTGGCTACCTGCGCGCTACTTAGCCCAGGATCTTGGTCACGATACCTGTGCCGACCGTCTTGCCGCCCTCACGGAGCGTGAAGCGCGAGCCCTCCTCGAGAGCAATGTCGTGCACCAGGTCGCACACCAGCTCGACATTGTCACCTGGCATCACCATAGCCTCGTCGGCGTTCTCCGTGCCCGGTGGGTGGGTCAGCGACACCGTCACATCCGACGTGCGGATAAAGAGCTGGGGGCGGTAGTTGTTCATAAACGGCGTGTAGCGACCACCCTCTTCCTTCGTCAGAATGTAGATCTGCGCCGAGAACTTCTTCACGGGCTTGACCGTGCCGGGGGCAATCACGACCTGACCACGGCGCACCTGCTCACGCTTGATACCACGCAGCAGAGCACCCATGTTGTCACCAGCCTCACCACGGTCGAGCTCCTTGTGGAACATCTCGATACCCGTCAGCGTCGTCTTGAGGTGACCACCGAGACCAATGATCTCAATTTCCGAGCCCTTCGTGATCGTACCACGCTCAACACGACCCGTCACGACGGTACCACGACCCGAAATCGAGAACACATCCTCCACAGGCATCAGGAACGGCTTGTCGAGGTCACGCGGCGGCAGGTCAAGCCAAGCGTCGGTCTCCTCCATCAGCTTCAGGATCGCACCGCGGCCAATCTCCTCGTCGCGGCCCTCGAGCGCAGCGAGGGCCGAACCCGTCACAATTGGCGTGTTGTCACCGTCAAATCCGTACGTCGACAGAAGCTCACGCATTTCCATGTCCACAAGCTCCAGCATTTCCTTGTCATCCACCTGGTCGACCTTGTTCACAAACACGACCAGCTTCTTGATACCGACCTGACGAGCCAGCAGCAGGTGCTCACGCGTCTGAGGCATCTGACCGTCTGTAGCGGACACCACAATGATCGCACCGTCCATCTGGGCAGCACCCGTGATCATGTTACGGATGTAATCGGCGTGTCCAGGGCAGTCGACGTGCGCGTAGTGGCGGTTGGGCGTCTCATACTCGACGTGCGCGGTCGAGATCGTGATACCGCGCTCCTTCTCTTCCGGCGCCTTGTCAATCGAGGCATAGTCCACAAACTTGCCCTCACCTGAGTTCTCGTGGAGCACCTTCGTAATGGCAGCGGTCAGCGTCGTCTTACCGTGGTCAACGTGACCAATGGTACCAATGTTCATGTGGGGCTTGGCACGAACGTACTTGCCACTCGACTCAGCAGCGTACGTACGCACGGCGCCCAGCGAAAGGGGAAGCGCCGCGCCACGCGTCGACGGACGACGGGCAGCGTTCGCCATCGCGCCCGTGTGCTTGCAGCGCACCAAAGAAGGTGCAGCACAGGCTGCCAGCGATGCCGCCGACGACATAGCGCCGCGGACGGGGCACAGAGACACAGCACGAGCAAGGCTCATACGGAATAAGAGACAGGAAAAGAGGCAAGTGCCAGCGCTCTCGTCGCCGAACGTCGGGTTATGCTGACTAAGCTACACACATCCACCGCCCATCGTGGCTCCTCCCTGCCTTTGTACACGACGTGCCCATGGACGCGAGTGAGCGCGATGTGCCGCGTACGATGCGGCCTGATGACCCCGTCAAGCAAGAAGACGGGGAGGGTGCGCGTCCTACTGTCGAAGAAAGCCGTGACATAGAGAAAGAAGAGGACCATCAGGACGGCCATGACCACGGAGCCCACGAGGATGCGGAAGGGGAGGAGCAGGAAGGAGAAGGCGAGGATGAGGAGGAAGACGAAGAAGACGACGACGAGGAAGAGGATGATGATCGTCGACGAAAAAAGCCGCGTCGGAATCGCTTCCTTGATGTCGAAGCGGAAGTTGATAATGATGATGAGGAGTTTGAGGACGAGGAAGCCGAGGAGCTACTTCGAGAGGATGGATTTATTGCGGATGACGGCCTGGAGGAGTCGCGGGAGGCTCAGCTCAAGACGGCGGCCGATAACCAGCGTCTGGATCACATGCGTCGCAAGGAAGAGGAGATGAGTGCGGAGGCTTTGGCCGAGGAGCTGCGTCAACGCCACGCGCGCAGCTCGCGATATGCGTCGCAGTCTGACTATGCCGAAGTGCCACAGCGCCTGCTGATGCCTAGTGTGAATGACCCTGGCCTTTGGCGTATTCGATGTAAGCGTGGGCGTGAACGAACCTTGGTAGCGACAGTGCTGCGTCGTGCGCTGACGCGAGAGGCGAGTGGGCGACCTCTGCGTATCTACTCGGCATTTTGCCGTGACTCGCTGGACGGCCAGATCTTTGTCGAAGCGCGTCGCGCGGACGATGTGCTGGATGCGTTTGACGGATTGGCTGGTGCCTATACGACGAACACCAAGCCGTTCCTGGTGCCGATTCTGGAGATGGCGGACTTGCTCAAGCTGGAGAAGAAAAATACCGAGGTGCCTGTGGGCGGATGGGTGCGCATGAAGCGCGGCAAGTATGCGGGCGATCTAGCGCAGGTGCTCGATGTGGCGGAGAATGGCGAGGAAGTGGGCGTGAAACTGGTGCCGCGAATTGATATGGCGCCGCAGGAGCATGATACATATACGGACCGAGCGGGTCGCAAGCGCAAGAAGAAGGTGAATTCCGCGCTCACGGCGCTGGGCTTTCGCCCGCCGCCGCGTCTCTTTAATGCGGAAGAGGTGCAGAAGGCGTATCCGAACGACCTGCCCACGAAGCGCGGTGGTGTTTGGGTGTTTGGCGGTGAGACGTTCCGGGATGGATACTTGGAGCGAGATGTGAAAATCAGTGCGGTCCAGGTGCAGGATGTGCATCCGAGTCTGGATGAAGTGCTCAACTTCACGGGCGAGACGCCTGACGACCAAGCTGGTGGTGTGGACCTGAACCTGCTGGCGGATGCGTCCAAGCAGGCATGGGAGGCGACGCTGCAGCCAGGCGACCACGTCGAGGTGTTTGAGGGCGAGCAGGCTGGTGTGTCTGGCACGGTCGATGCGATGAGCGGCGACGTTGTGACGCTCGAGCTGCCTGACGATGCGCTTGATGGCCAAAAGATCGAGGTGCCTGCGAAGTGCGTGCGGAAGCAGTTCCGTGCGGGTGATCACATCAAGGTGCTGAATGGCAAGCATGCGAATGAGACAGGTCTCGTGGTCAAGGTGGAAGAGGGTATCACGACGTTCCTCTCGGACCTGTCTCTGAAGGAAGTGTCCGTCTTCTCGAAGGACATCCGCGAGGCGGCTGAGGTCGGCTCGGGTGTGAATGTCATTGGCGGATACGAGCTGCATGATCTTGTGCAGCTCGATGCCCAGACGGCGGGTGTGATTTTCAAGATTGAGCCTGAGACCTTCAAGGTGCTGGACCAGAATGGACACGTCGTGACCGTCAAGCCGCATCAGATTAGCATGCGGCGGGACACGGCGCGCTCGGTCGCCCTCGACTACAATGGCCACGAAGTGCATGCGGGCGACATGGTCAAGGAGGTCGAGTGGCCCCTATCGCAGTTCCGCCAGGGCCAAGTGGTCCACATATACCAGTCGTCGCTGGTCTTTGTGCACAACCGCGAGTACAAGGAGAATGGTGGCCTGTTTATTGTGCGTGCGAACCACGTCGAGCCGCTCGCGCCCACGAATGTGAAGCCACGCACGGACCCATCGCAAATGAACCCGGCACTCAAGGCCATGGATGCCGACGCTGGTGCCAATGCATCTGGACCCCGACGAGGTGGCCGCGACATTTATGCGGGCAAGACGGTGGCGATTGTGCGTGGACCGTACAAGACGTACCGCGGTATCATCAAGGAGACGACGGGCGGCATGGCTCGTGTGGAGCTGCACACCATGTCCAAGATCATCACGGTGCCGCTGGACCACATGGTGGAAAAGAACCCTGTGACGGGCGAGAGCCGTCGCCTGGTGGGCCCGGGACCAGCTATGCAGAACCCGTATGCGGCGCCGATGAGCGGCGGTATGACACCCGCGTATGCGGGCGCTCTTTCTGGCGGCAAGACGCCGGCTTACAATCCGTACGATGGCGGTCGGACGCCGGCCTATGGTGCTATGGCTACGCCGAATCCATACGGAGGGCGTACGCCGGCCTATGGCGCCATGGCCACGCCGAATCCGTACGCAGCAGCGACGCCCAACCCGTACGCTGCCGGCACGACGCCGAATCCGTACGCAGCAGGCACTACACCCAATCCGTACGGTGGCCGTACGCCTGCCTACGGTGGTATGGCAGCCGCCTTTACGCCGAATCCGTACGCGTCCACGACACCGAACCCGTACACTTCGGCCACGCCCAATCC
>ERZ782914.109-NODE-109-length-33373-cov-7.597575_pt1 | contig 33373 bp, 23 predicted proteins | sample MGYA00375948_ERZ782914 | MGnify/ENA primary metagenome ERZ782914 (study PRJEB29894, sample SAMN03576417) | human skin metagenome | biome: human skin; feature: left retroauricular crease; material: organic_material | host: Homo sapiens | place: Italy: Trento...
TCTTCCTCGCTGGCACCGCCCCCGCCGCGTCGAATGGCGGCCCCTTCTTCACCAAGCACCTCTATGTCGATACCACCTCCTGCGCGCTCGGCCATGGCACCGTCCATGGCCGCACATGCATCACAGCCCCTGCCACCCGTGCCGCCGTATGCCCCGCCGGGTCAGGACCCAAGAAGCAATGTCCCGCATTCGCTGCGCCCTGGATAAATAGAAGTGTAGATGAGCTATCAACAAAACGCTTCATCGTAGCGCCTTCTTATGTGTACAAGTCCATGAGTTCCGACACGCCTTCATTGTAGCCGCTGAACATGCTGTGCATCTTGTGCTTCATGGCCATCTTCATCACAGTCTCGCTGGAGTGGTGCATCGCGTCCTCTTTCTGGCCATCTGGAGCATTTTTTCCAGCAATCGACATGGCTTTGCCCATCAGCGCGCTAAGACCGCCCTCGTTCTTGTGCTCATTGTTGCCAAAGAACTGCTTGACGGCGTCCACGGCCGAGGCCTGACCGGCCTCTTGCGAAGAGGCAGGTTGACCTCCCTGCACTTTTTTGAAAGCACTCAAGAGCTGATTGTGGTCCACATCATTACTGATTTGGCCTTGTTGGTGCCGGCTATGCATAGCGTTGGCCACCTGAGAAAAGATGCCCATATTCATGCCACTGTGGCCAGCCTGCTGATCGTGATTCTGCGCGTAGTTCGCAGCTTGTTCGGGATGAAAACCAAAAGCATGGTGATCATTCTCGGCGCCTGCAGTCGCGCCGCTCTGGTTCTGCAGAAATTGCCGGCCCATGTTGACAAAGTTCTCCATGATCGTGAGGTGTGCACATTCGGCTTACCAGTTTCTGGGGTTCCCACTCGCTGGTGCCACTCGCACGTCTCACCACGTGCCGAGGTCGTAGCTGATTGGTCTATCTGAGACGAGCACAGGGATCAGTGCACGGCCAGCCAAACACCACGCTTAGTCTGCATGCTGTGACGACGCCGTATGTCCCATGACTGGCATAAGATCCACGCGAGAGCAGCTCTCGCTGATAGACGACGCGTACAGCATCACTGGTGAAGCTGTGTACACGTCAGACCCTGATGACCAACTGCCGTCCTTGGACGGCTATCAACTTCCGCCCTCCTTCAAAGCACGTAAGCGACAAAGTACCTCCATAACGCGGCACTATCTCACGTCGTCATTATGGCATGCTTCTGACTGCACTGGCCCATTTTCGTGGCTGCAGAAGCTGTACATATATATTTCTGCACATGCATTGTGTGAACCTCTCACATGTTCGTGCGCAGCGGCGTTATCATCATTCATCTTGGTGCTAGGCATTGCCCTGGTCGTGTCGTGCGTGCGCCACATCCAAGACCCTGATAAAGCATTGATGCCGTGGCGCCAGATGTGTGCAAGCCAGCCAGCATTCTTGAACAGCGCAGTCGATCATCTAGATCCTGTCGATTTTCTCATTGGCGTGATGAGCGTGGACCATTTGGCTGAGCGCCGCAATGTCATTCGGAACACGTACGTGCGCCACACGCTACCTCTTCATGCACAGACAGGGCGCCCACTAAGCCAGGCTCAAGTCAAGTTTGTCCTAGGACGCCCTCGCAAGGAGTATGAACATGCTATTGCGATGGAAATGGAAATGTACAATGACCTCATCGTGCTGGATATAAAAGAGTCGCAGTGGAGCGACAAAACCCTCGGCTTTCTACGCTGGGCCGCAGAAAACGCCACCGTCCCCGTGCTCGTGCCATCTTCGTCGCCCTCGGCTGTACACATCGGCCACAAGACCTACGAAGTGCGTCAAAAATTCGTGAATTATGTTCTGAAAGCCGATGACGATGCGTTTATCGTTCTCGAGGAGCTGGAGCGCCGGCTCCGTGCTATTCCGCGCCAGCTCTCGCATTGGGGCTACAAAATTGCTGACTGGTTCATGGGCGGCGAGCTGTATGCGCTATCGCACGACCTCGTGCAGTTCATTGCCGCCTCTCCTGAGATCAGTAAGTGGCCCGCGCTCAAGGAGGATGAGCAAGTGCCCAGGTGGCTTGCGCTGCATCCCCGCGCCAGCGATATCGTGTGGACGACAGAGCACTGCTGGATCTACGATCATCCACGCGCCAAGACGCCATACGCGCACGGTTTCCTGTTCCCGCAGCATGTCGAAGCGATCAGGCGCGAGTATGCGCAGGGCTTATCGCCTGATGAGCTGTCTCGACGAGGCGGGCCGCGAAAGGCAGACGCCTACTCGACCACGACGCGGTGGGGACAGGCATACACGCCTCCATCTCCAGGGCTGACCCCCGAAGAGTCGGTCGAGGCCCTCGTCGAGGGCGGCGGGCGCTGGCGGGACCAGTGGCATCGGCAGGCACATGAGCCTGATGCACCGCTCGATGTGCCGCGCCGCACGGTATGGCCTGGCAATGCTACGCATGACCTGCAGCCGACGTATGAGCCTGTAGCGGGACTGGCTGTGGTGGAGCGGGAGCCCAGCATCGGGGCGCAGCGCCATGAGGCAGGCACGTTTCCGGTATGGGGCCCGCCGCTGCGTGCGTATTCACATCAGCTGTATAACGAGCGGTATGTGAACGGCACGCTGGGCGGCACGGTCGCGGTGCATTTTCTCAAGCAAAATGCATGGTTTTACGAGACAGCTTTAGCCCTGATCGGGTCGCAGCGGACATGGGCGCTCGGCGGCGCTGCCACTGAGTGGCGCATGCATGAGAGTCCGGTACGGATTCGGTAGCTGCGTCTTTCTATAGACCTGTGGTCGAGGCAGACTGTATGCCCATACGCTCATTATACCGATCGATTTCCCACTGCGCCAGGCCATCCGGTCCATTCCAGTTGGCCGAGCTCGTGCGGTGCCGCATACGCCGCCGATCGCCTTTGCGAGCCGGCAGCATTGTGTCGAGTGGCACGGGTCCAACGTTCTGGCAGCCGAAGATCTCGTCAGGATCGATCGTCGACTGCTGCAGCAAAATTTCTTCCAGCTCACGTCCACGAGTCCATGACGGCTCCAATTTGCGTTTGCGTATGGCCGTCTCGTCGTCGGAGTCAGAATACTCGCTAGCCACATCGGGCAAGTCGACATCCGCCATGTCACCGCGATCGTCCTCGCCCGTCGGGACCTGCTGAAAGACATTGTGGGAGCTGTGTGCACTGGATCGAGGCGGGGGCGGACGCGATGCTGTGTTGCTCCATACACGTGTGCCGGGCGGGCGCACCGTGGTGTTGGACGCACGCACCTGTTTGGTAATGGGCCGCACGGCCTGCGTCGTCAGTTTGCTCTTCAGCGCATCTTCCGACTGAACGCGCTCCTCGTGGTTCGTCGACTCAGACAGTGGATGCTGCGACAGCTTTCGGCGCTTACCCTCCGCATCGTAGGTGTACATCGGCCGTGTGGCACTGGACACTCGCGTGCCAGGACGGACACTCGCGCTGGAGCCTGGACGTGCCATGGCTGCCACCGACACGGGGCGCATGCCTGGCCGAGAAACGCTGCTGCTCTGCCACGGCTTGGTCTTGATCGGGGTAGCAGCCTTGGCTGGCCGTGGCGCTTCTGTTGTGAATGAGCCAGGCATCGCTTCTGTTACCTCAGGTTCTTTGTTGGGCGCAGGACGCGGCGTCGACTGCTGTAAGACGCTCGCCGGTCGGCTGGTGCTCAGGCCAAGGAGGCCCTTGAGTCGTGAGCCAAAGCCATTTTGTTGGGTCGAGCGCATGTCCGCCACAGATGCTGGGCGCCTGATCGATGCGGGACTGCTCGACGACAACGCCGGAACAGGTTTCCGGACCGGGCTGGGAATCTTGGACACGCCCTGCCGTGAAGGCGAGGGACGCACACGGGTGGGCGACGCCGATGGCGTCGTATCTGCGGCACGCGCTCGAAATGGCGATAGTAGCTCCTCACGCAGGCGTCCGGGAGAGCGCGTCGTAGGTGTGGGAATGTTTGACGTAGCCGAGGCAGCCGATCGCTGGAGGAAAGGCGGCGGGACGTGGACTTTGCCTACCCCCTCGCGACTAGGACTGCGTGTGGGCGATACAGGCCGAGACACGGCTCTGGGCGGCGTGGCCGAGGCATTCGGTGGCTCATCCATAAGCTTGGCAGGGGATATTTCGATGGGACGAGAGGAAGAGGGCACGGGCTCTTCTGGCGCAGGCTCCCGTGCTTCAGAACGAGGTCCCATATCGGACGGCACCTCTGAGGCATGGGTATCAAGAGGTGCACGTGCTACTGTGCTTCGATGATCCGCTACAGCGGTGCTCAGAGCGTTGGCGCTCGGGGTCGTACTAGCACGTCGCACATGTTCCAGGCGCGTGCGCAAAGCATCTAGGCCACCTGCTTGCGCAAGACTGGGACGCGTAGGCCGAGGCTCCATGTCGTCCTTAGGCGGCTCCGACACGGCATCGTGGAATGGGCTAGGCTCGTCAAGTGCTGCATCAGGCGACATGCTTGTTTGCTTCTCTTCCATCGCGTGCCGCAGACTCTTGTTCAGGAAACTTGAGCGGAAACGCGATGGAGCCTTGACCTGGACAGGCTCCTTAGGCTCAGGCTTTTTCGTGCTTCGCAGCGTGGATCCCAGCGTGCGCTTTGGCCGAAGCCCTGTGCCTGGCGTCAAAGCCGGAAGTGGCGGTGAGGCACTGGAAGTAGCGGCCTTGTCACTAGGCTCCGTGTCTTCGACCGCACCCGAGCTGGGCGGCTGAAGTGTATCACGCGCTTTGACATCACGATGATCGTGCCCTTCCTCTTCGTCATCGTCTGAGCACAGTGCATCTGCCACCTTTTTGGGACGGGGAGAGGGAGATACAGGAAAACGCACATCGTCACGCTTTTTCCTTGGTGACTTGACCACTTCCGCAGCGATACGAGGCTTGTCTTCTTCTTGTGTTCGCATACGCGCACAAAATTCATCTACATGCTGACGCGTTTGCTCCCAAAACTCTTGCATCTTCTCTTGCATCTCGTCCTCCCACTCAGAAATGTCCACGTCATATTCCATCTGCTTAGCCAGCTGCAGGAGCTGCGACTGGGCCACAATGTACGCATTTCGCAGGATCTGTGCGTGCATGAATTGTGGCTCAGCCGCATCCTTGTGTTGCGAGCTCAGGGCGCGGGATGCGCCCTGTGCAGCCGCACCTCGTCGTGCTAGCATCACACTACGAGACCAACACGCCGCGTGCGCGCATGTTTGGACCGCCCGCCGTGTCGTGTCACGTGATAGGAAGCGAGGACCTGGCGGTGGGCGCTGGCGCCGCGGCCGCCCTCGCCTCTCGCCTAGCGTGACTGTGTATGGCGGGCGTGCCCATTCAGCAAATAGCCGTACCTTCGTTCGAGTACAAAGAGCATCCTACTCAACATGTCGTGTATGCCGTCCAGATAACCATGCCCGATCGTACATGGACCGTGTACCGGCGCTATACTGACTTTTGCAACCTACACGAGCAAATTACACCACCTATACCTCCCGCGCCGCTCCCGCCCAAGCATCGTCTGAAGCAGACCTGGCGTATGATCACAGGACTCGGAGGCTTGCTCGCCAACACGGAGATCCAAAAGCACGAGGACAAACTCGATTTGGAGATACGCCGTGCTGGCCTTGAAAAGTATTTGCGCGCGATTGTGGCATCACCTAGTCCGCACTGGCGTGAAACTGATGCCTTTATGACATTTGTCGATGTGCAAGAGCCGGCGTGGCCTGAGCCCTCGTGGAATCCACGCATGACACAACGACCTCCACAACCCAAGATACCGCTCCGACCATGGCGTGACGCGGCTGAGCCGGCGCGCGAGACGAACACGACGAGACCGATGACGGATGCCGAACTGCTTCGGTATCAGACAAATACTCTCATGAATGCCCAAGACGAGCAAGCGAATGCTCTTTCTGCTATCCTACGTCGACAGCACGATTTGGGCATCCACATCCACCATGAACTGGACGTCCATCACGAGCTACTGGAAGACCTGCACAACGACGTACAACATACGCAAAGGCGTATGAATGCGGCTGATGCTCGCATGAAACAAATGAAATAAACTGTCATGATGACCTTTGGCAAGTGCATTCATAGGGCGTCCCCGGCATTGTACATAGAGCCCGGGGATCGAAGTGATGCAATCATTATGCTATCCGACAGACGTGTCTACCTTTGTGGGCCAATCAAGGTGTGTACGGGTGAGAATGTGGGGAAGGGACTGCCATTTTCCACGTGATCCCACGTGGCTCGACGCACGCTGCATGCATGACGCCGAGGGAACACACGCGCTCAACATCGGCGGACATTTTGCCAGTCGGCGCCTCTTTTTTCCAACGAGAAAATCGATGGTATCCGTGGGCTCGTTGGGCACAGTAGCTGCCGGCAGTGCCCCGACGTCTGCACGTGCAAGTTCATCTCAGTCCATGGCACACGCCCAGCCGATGGCAGCCTCACCGCCGCCGGCGTCAGTGCATCCCCTCAGCTCTGCCGCCAGCATGCCACCTCCGCCGTCTCAGGCGCTGTGGTCTACGCGCCTCGTGGACCTTCTAAATCTTGTGCGGCATGAGTTTGATGTCATTGGAAATGATGCCATGCATTTCAAGTCTCAGCGTGTGGAACTGGAACACCGCATCTCACAGCAAATCAACGAGGTGGCTCTCATGCAGGAACATGTGTACGAGCTGGAAAAGCGCCACTTTGAGATGGTCGAGCAGTATGAGGATGAGATTAAACGCTTGCATGCGCTCCTGGAAGATCGCGCTGTGTCATCGGTAGGCGCGCGCGAAGCACCGCCACATTCCACATCACCCGCAGGGGCACCCGTGGACGCACGATCTGCCTATGTGATGCCACCAGCCAGCCAAGCGTATGATCGTGAGGAACGTGAGCGCATGTTGCCTGCCATGTCTTCCGTCTCCGGTGATGCTGCTTGGCATCCGGCCAAGCGCACCAAGACTGCCAATGGTGCGCCGCTCGTACCTTCAGATGCACTTCGTCTGCGTCCCGATGACCGCGAGCCGAAGCGTCTCGCACCGAGTCCCACGCCCTCCCGTGAGCGCCATGAAGAGGAGGATGCGAGTCCCCCCGAGTCCATGCAAGAGCAGCTCCAGAGCACGCCACCTGAATCGACATCGAGCGCCTCCCGCAAGGTGCCACGTGCCGAATCGGGCAACGCAACGCAGGAAGGGGCGGCATCGGCCCAGTCGGCCAAGGATGGTGGCGAAGCGGAGCCAAGCGCACCGCCTGCCAAGAAAGAAGATTGGAGTGTCATGCACAACCCGAGCACCAAGCCTATGTTGGACGTGAGCCTTGTGCACACTTTTACGCATAATAGTGTGGTCTGTTGTGTCCGGTTCTCGCCAGACGGCAAGTATCTGGCCACAGGCTGCAATCGCATCGCGCAGATTTTTACCACGGACTCGGGCGAAAAAGTATGTGAGCTACAGGATCCAGCCGTGTCGGGCCCAGGTGACTTGTACATTCGCAGTGTGTGTTTCAGTCCGGACGGCAAGTTGCTTGCCACAGGTGCCGAGGATCGGCAAATCCGCATTTGGGACATTGCCGAGCAGAAGATCACGATGCTGTTGACCGGCCACAAGCAGGAGATCTACTCCCTTGAGTTTTCACAGGACGGACAGATTCTTGCGAGTGGTTCAGGCGATAAGACGGTGCGTATATGGGAAGTCGCCTCGGGCAAAGAGCTGCATGTGCTGCATACAAGTCCTGGCCAAAGCTATGGTCCGGGCGTGACGACCGTGACGTTGAGTCCCGACGGCGGTCTGGTGGCGGCAGGTGCGCTGGACACGTTTGTGCGTCTCTGGGATACCAAAACAGGCAAGCTACGGTGTCGTCTCAAGGGTCACCGCGACAGCATTTACAGCGTATGCTTCATGCGCGATGGTCAGTCGCTTGTGAGCGGTAGTCTGGACAAGACTCTCAAGCTGTGGGACCTGGCGCCCATCCTTCAATCGGCCGACTCGCCCGACGACGAGGTCACCAATGCCTCGCTGTGCAAGGCGACGTTCACTGGGCACAAGGTACGTATGAATGGGTATGCTAACTCGTACAGGACTATGTACTTTCCGTCTCGTGTTCACCAGACAGTCGCTGGATCGCGTCTGGATCCAAGGACCGGTGCGTGCAGTTTTGGGATGCAGAGCGGTGCCAGACGCAGCTCGTGCTTCAGGGCCACAAGAATTCCGTGATTGCGATTCATCTCAGTCCTGCCAAACGCCTGCTGGCGACGGGAAGTGGCGACTTTAATGCCCGAATCTGGACGTATGAAGATAAGTAGAGGCGCGTAGTACAGGCACCGTGTCTAGCGAGGACTGTGGGAGCGCTGTCGGTACTGCGTGGGCGGCGGCGGGCTGTATTCCGGTGATGCATCAGCAGCGCGCTCGCGATGAAAGTGGGCGCGTGTAGCCCATCCTTGATCGCGCCGATCGCGACGCCAGCTTTCGCCTCGAGGCGCATCGCGCTCGATCGGTGAGCGTCCGCGGTCCCATCGGCGTGATGACTTGGGTCGATCGTCGGCACTGTGGTCCCGGCCGTGCCGCCGTTGCATCTCTGACATGGCCCGTGTGTTTTCCTCGCGCGTAGCTTGCATTTCGCGCTTCTTTTGCTCGACAAACGCACGCGGGACGCCGCCCACAGACGCTTGGGCACTGAGCAGGAGGCGCCACAGTTCGTTCATGAATGGTGCTGCGCGCTTTTCCAAGAAGCCTGTGAGTGTGATTTGCATCCTGCGTGGATCTGGGTGGCTGTCAGACTCTAGCAGGCTCATAATGAGCTCAGCCAGGATATCGTCCTCAAAGCCCATCATTTGCTCGACTCGCGTCGCGATCCATGGCCGCATCACAGACACGTTCACTTTGGACATGTCGACCCGCTCGCTGAATACAGCAGGAAACTTGGTCGTCTTGATCAATGACGCATCTTTGTCAGAGAAGCGCGAGTCTTGCTCCAGCGACACGCCGCGCGCCGGCATACGGTGGCAACCCAGCACGACGGCGGCTCGGCGGTCGACCCAGCGGCTGGGACCACGCATCGATCACGTGAGAGTGGGTGACAAAAGTGTCGGCACGAGCGCCGTCGTTTTCGACCGCCTTGCTCGGCGCTGCTGTTGTACCGGCGTAGTTGGGGCAGAGCTTGTGTAGCGCGTGTGCTATGTTGAATTCGATCAAGCTGATTACGGGAAATAGCCACCCTGAGCTGGGTGAGCTTGTGTCGCGCCGGCTGGGTGTGCCGCTGACAGAGTGCGTATGCCGCAAGTTTGCCGACCAGTCGATTGATGTGCGCATTGGCTCGTCCGTGCGTGATCAGGACGTGTACGTCATCCAGTCGGGTCATTCGCCCTACATCGACCCGAACGACTCGCTTGTGGAATTGCTCATCATCCTGTCGGCCTGCAAGACGGCATCGGATCACGGCTGTGATCCCATCGTTCCCATACTCACGTCAAACGAAGAAGGACAAAGGCCGTGTCCCCATCACGGCCAAGATGATCGCGAACATGATCACTGTCGCTGGCGCTGAGCATGTGATTACCGTGGACCTGCACGCCAGTCAGATCCAGGGCTTCTTCGACATTCCTGTGGACAACTTGACGTGCGAGCCCAGCATCGCTCGCTGGATCCGACACAAGGTGGAAGACTGGCGTGATGCTATTATTGTGTCACCAGATGCGGGTGGTGCTAAGCGTGCGACGTCGCTCGCCGACTCGCTCAGCATCGACTTTGCGCTGATCAACTGCAGTCGTCACCAAAGGAATCGCCGTGCCCACTCTTCGACGAGTGACTCGGCGGATTTGTGCTTTGCGGCGCAGCACCATACATCATCGAGTGAAGTCGCCAATGGTGTGCACTCGCTGAGCGAAAGCGGCGAGTGGTTCATCACCGACGAGGGCGGTGGCCGTTTGCGCAGCGGGGGCGCCCGCAAAGCGTCCGCAGGTGACGACTCGGCGACAGACGATGTGGACTCCAAGATGGAGCTGCTTGTCGGTAATGTGACTGGCAAGACGGCCATCCTCGTGGACGACATGATTGATACGGGCCGCACGCTGGCTCTGGCGTCCAAGACGCTGGAGGCGGCGGGTGCCAAGCGCATCTTTGCCATTTCGACGCATGGCCTGCTCTCTGGCCGTGCCGTTGATTTGATTGCACGGACTCAGATCGAGAAGCTCGTGGTCACGAATACGATTAGCAACACGGAAAAGGCGGCGCAGAGCAATGGCAAGATCGAAGTCATCGACATGTCGGCCGTCATGGGCGAGACGATTCGTCGTGCGCACCACGGCGAGAGCATTTCGACCATGTTCCGTCAAGATGCTGAAATTATGTTTTAATGAATATAGTGGGTATCCTTTTTCATAAGCTATCGAAAAACGCATGATCAAAAGCCTCTTGTGACAGCGTGCCCTTTTTGAGCTTTTTCGCCGCACGCTCTTCAGCGTCAAAGTCGTCGTCGTCGTCGTCCTCTCCCTCCTCGTCAGGCTCGGGCTGCGATGCCGCCTGATTCGCCAGCCACTGCCGCTTTCGCTGCTTCTTTTCGCGCCGCACCTGGCGTGTTGCCTTGCGGCGCTTTTGCTCGCTCCACGCTTCGGATTTGGCGCGCGGCGTAGCCCGTGGCGGGGCAGCAGGCTCTGCCGCCCGTCGAGCCAAGGACGCCTGCCGCTGCTTTTCGCGCTGCTTGTCAGCATACGCAAACGTCGGCAGATCCGGTACGTCGTCGGTGAAGAGCGTGCCTTGTCTCTGCCACGTCCGCAGCTCAGGCATGCGTGGTAGATGCAAAAGCACAAATTGGCACGCCATACCGTCGAGGGGCAAGTCAGTCAGCCGGAAAATAAAGGCGACTTCGTGCTTAGAATACGCCTTGGCCCAGCTCACAAAAGCTCGGAGCCCGAGCTCATACAATGCGCGGTCCTCACGCACAGTAGCCCGAAGTGCCGCAAACAGCTCGTGCGCGCGCACATCGTGCTCAGGTTCGGTGCCCGCTTGGCCATCCGACTCGATGTACGGGTACGAGCGCAGTAGCACTTGCTTGATCTGCAAAAACTCGACGTATCCTTCCTCGCGTCCCGCATGCAGCATCACAATCGCACGTCCTGAGCGGCCCGCGCGCGCAGTTCGCCCACAACGGTGGTGGAACACCTTGGGGTCACTAGGCGGATCGTACTGCACCACGACGTCCACGTCCGGGAGATCTAAGCCGCGAGCAGCCACATCCGTACAAAGTAGCACATTCATGCGAGCGTCCGCTACGCCAGCCTCGTCACTCTCTCCTTGCGTGCGATTGGCATGCGCAAAAGCCGCGAACGTAGCCGTGCGCCGCTTGGGCGTTTGCTTGCCGTGCAGCGAAAAGAAGCGCAGGCCATGCAATGCCTCAGGCTTTTGGCGAGCAAACCGCGCTAGTAGCGAAAACAAATAGTTGACCTGAGCACAGGTCGCAAAGTACACGATCGATTTGCTCGTTCCTTGCTGGCCATGTGCCTCGCGCTGCAAAATGCGTAGGAGTTGTGCGAGTTTGTGCTCGGGTCGAGATATATGATAAAAGTTGGCGAGCGTAGCCGGCATGCGAATATCCTGGGACTTGCCGCGCTGCTTGTACTCGACCTTGACGACGACACGCACCGGATTCCGCAGACCTACGCGAACCAGCTCAGAGAGCGCTTCTGTCATGGTCGCGCTAAACAGGCCGGTGCGGCGCTGCTTCGGAAGATGACTGATGAGCGCACGGATGACAGGCGTGAATCCCAAGTCCAGCAAACGGTCCGCCTCGTCCATGACAAGCACCTCGAGCTCCGACGTCTTGACACCCGGGCGCTTGAGTAGTTCTTCCATCCGTCCCGGGGTACCGATGAGAAGATCTGGGCCGTGTTCACGGAAGGCATGAAAGTCGTCAGCCGGCGAAATGCCGGTGCCACCGACACACAGCTGCATGCCGTGCAGGGGAGACGAGGCTGGCTTGGCATCCAAGAACTGCTGCACCACACCCGCTGTCTGCTGCGCCAATTCGCGCGTGGGGCACACAATGACAGCGCCCAGCTCGTGCTTCTTCAACTTTTCTTCACGTCGCTGCAAGATTTCTAGGATGGGGATCACAAAAGCTAGTGTCTTCCCCGAGCCTGTCACAGCTTCCGCCACCACGTCCTTGTGAGAGAGAAACAGAGGGATGGCCGAGGCCTGCACGGGTGTCATTTGCTCAAACTTCATGGAGGCAAGCACGCCAAGAATCCATGGCGACAAGGCAGGGCGAATCTGGGACCAGGCTCCCGCCGCCATGGGCGCAGGAGACGCTTCGGTCGGCATGCCCTCAAGGTGCAGGAAGAGGGGAAAAAAAGCTGCAGGTGGAGAAGACTCATTGGACGTGCGGGCGTCGAGACCCAAGACGGCAGCGATTCTGCAAGCAGCCGCCACCGTTTTTTTTTTTCTTGAGCCTGTAGTGCCAGTGCTCCGCCGAACATAGGGTGCCAGGATGACACCGTCATTTATGTCAAAGCGGAGCGACTCTACAAAGAGATCTCACCATGCTTCCAAGTTCAAGATGAACCGGCATGCCTTGGCGAATGAGGCATTCGGGTACAAGGAAATGATCGCACCGTATTTGCCCTCCAAATCCACTCTCGAGTCAAGCCTGCATCTGGCTCGGTCACACAGCCTGAACAGGCACAATGGTGATGAGAGTATGTCGTCGTCTACGAGCGCCCCATTACCGCGGCCTGTGTCGGTGGCTGGATTTGAGAATGTGAGTCCACGCAACTCACGCGTTGCGGAGACCCCGAGCGTTTCCGTGGGTACCGTGACACCAGACTTGCATCGGCACCCCACTTTCAACATTGATTCAAAGAATGACGCTCAACAGGCTGCGGCGCAAGTCCCCAAATACGACGGAACAGAGCCTGTCTTTATCTCGCCCAGGCAGAGACCCACGAGTGAAGCACACGGTGCCAGGCCTCCATCGCCCTCGACAGACATGCTGCACCGCAAGAGTAACCCAGCTACGGGTGCCTACCGTGACCTGTCTAAAGGGAGCGTCGTCGAGACGGACCAGGAAGGCAATATGGCTGAACCGACCATCCACCCGGGCATAGCCTCACCTCAGTTCTCGCATTCAAGTGGGTTTCATCAACCGCTCCCGAATCTTGAAATGCCCGGTCTCAATGCCGCTGCGGGATTCCTTCCGCATGAGGGACGATCTCAAAAATTGCCGCAATTCACTTCCCCCGTGTTGACGTTTGATCCTGACGCATCTGCCCAGTGGAACCATGACATGAGTGGCCAAGTCACGGGCTTTGCTGTCGCGAGTTCGAAGCGCAATGCTGACTTCCACGCATTGTTTCCTACTTTGCCCGAGGATGACTACTTGATCGAGACATATACGTGTGCCGTGAACCGCGACTTGCTCATCCAGGGACGCATGTATGTGTCCGAGGCGCACTTGGCTTTCCATTCGAATATTTTCGGGTGGGTCACCTCGATCGTTGTGCCCTTTGCTGAGATTGTCTCCATCGAAAAGCGAAACACGGCCTATCTGATTCCTAATGCTATTAGTGTGCGTACATTACAGGCCCGCTATCTATTTAGCTCCTTGGTCTCGCGTGACCTCACCTACAGTATGCTGGTCTGTATTTGGCGCATGTCTACCCCAAGCGAGGCTGCGCAGCAGGTCGCCAAGGCCCTGTCAGACGAATCAGATGAAGAGGCCGCAAGCGAGAACGAGGCGCATGACAGCGAGCAAGCCAAGAATGCAGCTGGCGGCGATGCTGCCGGGAGCGACGACGATACCGACGCATCCGTCTCCACGTCGGACGAACCCCCACATGTGGGCTCCAAAATTATGACTAAACGGGAAAAACTCCGGCGACACTTGTCCAAGGCGCGCAAGAAAATCCGGAATTCGAACACCATCGGTGCGGGCGTGTCGGGTGGTGCAGACGACTCGGATTCGGAAGAATCGGACAGCAGCATGAGTGATTCTGCGCCTCATGAAAATGAAGAACATCCCGAGACAACGTGTGACTGCGAAAAGAAGCATGCACACCTCGATCATGTCGTGTTGGATGATGTGTTCAATGCCACGCCACAACAGGTATTCGACCTCATGTTTGTGGATGATTTTATGAAAAGATTTTTGGAAGATAACCAGATGCTGCAAGACGTGCAAATAGGAGAATGGCGCAGTGGCGAAGATGCATCACCTGAGGCCACCGCGACTCGCAGCGTCACCTACGTCAAGCCTCTGCATGGACCGATCGGGCCGAAGCAGACCAAGTGCCTGATCACAGATGAACAGCTCCACATTGACTTTGATGACTTTTGCACGGCTGTGACGACGACACGGACACCTGAGGTGCCGAGCGGGAACAACTTTGCCGTGCGTACGCGGCTCTGTTTTACGTGGGCCGAACACGGGCGCACTCGGCTCTACGTAACGTGCACAGTCGACTGGACGGGTCGGAGCATGATCAAGAGTGTCATTGATAAGGCGTCGGTGGACGGGCAAAAGGACTATTTCCATGCATTTGCGGATTCAGTGCGGCAGTACATTATCGACCACCCTAAGGTATACGGTAAGCGCAGAGCATCAGCGTCCAAAGCGCACAAGGTGGAAAAGATTGTAAACGAAAATACCAACACGCGCGACCGAGCGGACTCGATTGGTTCGCAGCTCCAAAATGCTATGCCGAGTACATCCGTGGTGGTCCTCACCACGTTGATTATTGTGCTGCTTATCTCTCATGTGTGGGTATATCTCCGGGGTGCTCCTGGCGCGATGCGCGATCCCCACAACCCGCATCGGCTTATTTCGACAGCTAGGCCGAAGCAGTTGACTATGCGTCAGGCCAAAGTCATACTGCAAGACGAGGTGCAGCAGCTTCTTGACACGTTGGCGAATTCACGGCGTGTGACGGAGGAAATCGAGCTTGAGTTGAGGGAGCTTCAGGAATACATTCACGAGCAGACGAAGCTCGAAGAAACATCGAAAAGGAAAAACGGGGGCGATCATGTATAGTTTAGTTACGGTGGTATAATGGGAAATGTTGGGATAGTACAGCTTGGGCTTTGGCTCTGCGGGCCGCAGCCGATGCCTGCCGCTGCTGGTAAGCTGTGGGAGGCGGAGCTGCTGAACAGTTGTGGGCGACAGCAGAGCGATGATGCATGCAGAAAAGGCCGTGGCACCGTTCACAACGTGGTGCACGGTGTGTGAGAGCTGCACCCTCGACCTGCAAGGACCAGCGTGGGCAGCTAGGCATTTCGCATCGCTTGCGCATGGTATCAGACGGAGTGGGAATGCGTGTTGGCTGTGCGCATGCATGCTGCTCTGGCTGTGCATGTCTTTCACAGAATCGTGCCCTGCATTGCGGGCATGCGATGGGCAGGAAGGAGAGCGTGCCGCATGTTGGCAGAGCACAGTGCTCGCCGTCCAGGAGGGACATGAGACAGAGAGTGGAGATGTGCGAAAACGGTCCAATTCACCACGATGCGCTGGATGGCGGTGGGGGTGATGGCCGTGCTAGGCACCAGGGCCGCGTATGCCCAGTTCTTCCAGCACCTATTCCATCAGAATGGGTTTGGCAGCTTCTTTGAACAGGACGAAGAACCTGAGGCGCACAACGTGGGAGATGCGACATGGTTTCAGGATCGTGTGCAACATGCTGAGTGCAGCGCCTATTTGTGCAGCGATACACTGGCGTGCGTAGAGGCGCCGAATGAATGCCCGTGTCCGTATAAGGAGCAGCAACGATGTGCTGTGGGAGACACGTACGTGTGCATTCAGGGCCAGGACTGTGGCCGCATTTCATCGATGTATCAATTACAGTAACATGTGTATGTCTACAAGATGGCGTCCATCTGTACAAAGACGGAGAGAACCGCTGCGATGACTTCGTACGCCGAGGGGGTTCCACCGGCTTCGTACTCTTGGCACATGATACGGACAAGATCGTTGATGCTGACGCCGACCTTGTTTCGTTGCTTTTTGCTCGACGAGACAAGCTGAGGAGGGCGCATGGACGCAGCGGCCATGGCCTCCATAGATCCTTGTGGTGGTATGCCACCGCTATAGGCCGATGGCGCCATGGGCCATTGCGCAAACTCATCCATGAGGTGCTCAACATGCTCCGTAGCCGATTCCTGGAGGCCCAACGAAAGGTGCTGGAGGACATTTTCGAGCACGTTACCACAGTGGGCTGCTGTGACAACGCACAAGGCGCGGGTGGCCGGCATGCATATGGATCGGCCGCTTTTGTCATCTTTGTATAGTGAGTCGGGGTGAATGGATTGTGCCGTCGTGAAGGCCAGCACTCTGCGCCGAATGGCGTCTTTGACGGACATGTCAGCGATCGGATGCGTCGGCATATCGAACAGCAAAAAGTTGCGTTTCTCTGTGCGCAGTACGCCCTTTTCTACGAGGCACTTGCATAAGCGCTCACGGACCTGCTTGAGTTGGAGATGGAGGCGCATCATATTCCACGTTTCACCACTGAGCAGGTCCATCCATTCCGCTACGCTCGTGGGCGGCGAGTTTTGAATGTGTCGGATCGTCTCGTCGAGAAGAGGATCGGCTGTGAGCTTGGGATTCGCAAGCTCGATATGGCGCTCAGACACGTCCTTGCGTTTTTGCTCGGCGCCACTTGCGATGCGTATGCGGCCGCGGAGAGCGAGCTCCATGAGTATGCACCCACGCAGAGAAAATGACAGCTTGTCGTTCCAGAACGAGAGGTATCCTTGCGTGTCCTTGAGTCCGAGCAGGAGCACCTCTTCCATGAGCGTGAAACGGGGGTACCTCTGCTCTTCATGCTCGTCCGTCAAGTCGCGCGGATCATATGCGAGGCGATGCCCTGTCCGGAGATCAATGTTCGACACGGACCCTGATCCGGACGTCTTTTGCACGGTGGACACGGCACTTCCCGACCTCTTTGGCGCGTCCGCATCATCGTCGGCATCTTGCGTGCCGCGTCGCCGCTGCAGCAGCCCCGATGACGACATGGTAGAGGCGGTCCAAAGAATCACGTGGAGAAACCCTACACACCTCGAAGCCGTGTTGCGAAGGTGGAGGCCTTCGTCTCATGGCACGTACCGCTCGAGTGAGGGAGCAGGCCGCGGCGCTCGTGCGGGCAGGCGAGGTGCGGACGCCTCTCGATGCGCTGGCTATGCTGGTGCATGCGATGGCTGTGGAATATGGCGTAGCGACGCCTACGATGCCGGTCTTTTGGCGTTCAAGTCCGGATATGCATGAGCTGACGTACGATGCCATTCATTTCGTGGTCGTGCGTCTGGCGGCGCACACAGTGGTCCTGGCGTCGCGCACACATGCTGCTGACGCTCAATCTCCTTGTGCGGTGTCTGAGTGCCCAACCAGTGACTTTGTGGACAACGATTCTCAGTATATACCAGACCGTGTGGATGCTCTCGTCCGCATGTGGGAACGCGACCTGTGGGACAAGGTACTGCGCGTGAGTGAGGTGCGCGAAGCGACCGACGTCAAGGGCGTCCATGCGCCCCTGTATACAAGGGGTGACGCGCCGCAGCTCCGTCCTGTACCAGCGCTGGGTGACGTGGACCGCGATCCGCTCGCGGCGAGCCCGGCGGTCCCGTTCGGAGGGCCGTTTCAGCCGCCCCGCCTCTTTCCTGCACGCGGCGACGGCATGTGGATGGGGCCACAGCACCCGCTCTTTGATCGGCCGCGCGCACGCTATGATCCCGTTACGCCGCTGGGCGCCGGTGAGCCGGACTTTGACGAATTTGCGCCGCCGCACATCTTGTAACTATATGGTATCGATGCGCTCGACGATGCCTTGGCCGAGCCGCTTGATTTCAGCGAGGATGGCTGGCTTGTTCAGCACCACGGCGTCCTTCGCATGCGGCCGCGCCGAGTGTGCGAGCCACACTTTGAAGGCGTGTGGCTTGGTATACGCCGCATTCCACAGACCGCCGATCGCTGTGCCGCCAAACTCGTCGTAGAAGAGCGTAAAGGTATCGCCATAGAGCGTCTTGAGCATGCGCACAAAGGCTCCCACGGGATCAAAGCCGGGGCGCAGCTCGCTGCCGTACACGGACGGACGCAGCACTTCGTCGTTCGCGTACTTCTTGCGCTTCGGTTCGAGCCAGTGTCGTGCCTCGGGCGCCAGAGCCTCGGCGTACCGAACGTGCACACTGGGCCGAATGTGCACGACGAAGTCGTAGGCGTCATACGCAGGCGCAAACAGCGCGGGCATCGCATGCAGCGCATCGTGCTCGAGGGCCAGCGCCGCGCGACGCGCCAGTTGCCGCACGCCATCGGCTACCATGGCCGAGGGCGCCGCATGCATCCACGCCTTGGCGTCGGTATCGTGTTCCGTCGCCACGACCCACGTATAGTGCCGGTACGCCGGGTCGCGCGCACGCATCGCACGGAAATGCTGCTCGGCATCCGCTCGCTGTGCAGCCGGGAAGGTCGGCGCGCGCTCGCTCGGCAGCGCACTCACGCCGCCGTCCGACAGAGCTGCCTTGCGCTGGTGCGCGAGCCGCGTCGCGTTTTCCAGCGGGAGCAGGAGCGGCACCTCGCGCCAGTCCCAGTGCGCGAGCAGCGTGAGCACACGCACAAAGCCATGCAGGCCCGTCGCAGGCACCGCATGCGCATTCGTCAAAAAGACCGCGGCACACAAGAGATCCAGCGTTTCTGGTCCCACGTGACCCAAGAGGAGCTGGGCGCCAAACCAGCGGCGGACGAGGCGCACGGTCGGTGCGAGCGCCGCATGCCGATCCTGGAGGGCCGAGAGAGCCGCGTGGTGCGCGGGCGCATGCACGAATCGTGTGTCGTAGCGGGTGAGAGCCGCTTGCGCGCGTGGACGCACGTGCGCATCGCTGAGCAGGCGGTGCAGCAGCACCTGTTCACGGTCGTGGTGGATGCGGAGGCTGAATGCAAAGCCGGCGGGCAGCACGAGCTGCAGCGCCACATGATCGTGGATGGCCTCACGGTCCCTGGCCATGTCGTCATCGTACACGACACGGGCATAGGCGCCGGGTATACGGCGTGCAAGCACGTCGGCCATGCGCTCATACAGCGCCGCCTTCATGGCCTGAATGGCCGCGAGGTCGTCGGGCCATTGACCCGAGCTTTCGAGCGTGATCAGGACGTCGTGTACGGGCAGGTACGATGCGACGTCCGGCACATCATGGCCGAGCTCGGCGAGTCGGATAGGGCCCGGCGCAAACACACTCATGTGCCGCAGCGCCGCACTCGTGGGCGAGACACCGATCACCGAGAGCGGCAGCTCATCCATCGCGCGCAGTTCGCGCGCCAAGGTATCATAGGCGGACTGCACGAGCTGGAAGCCATGCACGCCCGGGTCCTGTGCGTAGGCGCGCGAAGCGAGCGCCCCCGGTATGTCCGTGTACCCCGTCGCCAGCGCATCGCCCGCAAAGCGGATCCGCTTCGCACACACATGGTGCGTGAGCGCATGACGCAGGATGCGCCGAGGCAGTGCATAGCGCTGCGCCAACGAGGCCACAGGCCACACGACACTCTCTAGCACACGTCCGTCACGGAATCGACGCAGCTCCGCCACGTCGCCCCAAAACGCGCGGAACGTCGGCGCGTCGTCCGACTGCGGCGGAGGGCCGTGCTCGACCTGGTGCCATGCATGCTCGGCGCGCAGACCCACGCCCAATTCGACCACCGGCGGCTGATCCAAGGGCTCGTCGATGGGGTGGACCACGCTCGTGGGCGTGCATATCGCGACGCACCATGCTCGTTGGCCCAGGGCCTGAGCGGATACCTGCAATGTCCGATGCACGGCCCACAGGGCGGCGTGGCCCGCATCCATGCACGGAACGGCCGGTGTCGTCGTCTTGACGAGACGCAGCGTCGCCACCTCATCAAAGCGCTGCAGCGGGACATCGTGCGGCACGAGAAACAGGTCCGCAAAATGATCGTCACCGTCACTCAGCATATGCATGGACTGCATGGCCTCGTGCTGCAGCATATCCACGGACGACGCAGGCCAGTGTGCGAGCAAGTTCACACAGCCACTCGGCTCGACAAGGGCGCGCTCACATACAGCAAACGCGGCAGGCGCAAGCTCAGACGCGGCCAGGCCAAAGCGCGGCTGCGCCTTCATCCACACCGGTGTAGAGAACGAGTGCCGCGCCAAAAACTCGAGCACACCGCGGAACAGCTGCACACTCGACATGCCAGCTGACAACTTGGACGTGCGGGTCCGAGACCCCTTCGGATCACCGTGCAGCAAGTGAGCGAGGAGCATGCTCAGCACAAAGCGTGCATCGTCCGTGCCTGCGAGCGTGCGGCGTGCAACATGCTTGGCATCTCCATGCAAGAGAAGCGCACCAAATCCCCGCTGTGCCGCCCAAATCTTGAGCAGCTGACAGGCCTCACGGAACCCAGCACACATCTCCGACGTGGCATTCAGGTACACGAGATGCGCGAGGCGGAGCGAGTCAGCTGCGATACATGCATTGTACATCGGTGTCGGGGGCAGCGAATGCGTATCTTGCTCTGACGCACCGACAGCCGCGCCACGCAGATTATTGCGATCCGGGGCCAGGCGCGCCACGGGAAAGAGGCCCGGCTCGTGCGCAAGATGAATGCGTACGACGGCGCGTAGCTTGGAAAGGGCCTTCGGGCGCAGCACCACACACGCACGGCGCCGATCGCCACCCACGAAAGCGTAGGAAACGTCGTGCTTTTCCTGCCGAAGGTGCGCGGCCAGCACAGCGAGATAAAAGGCACGCTTCGTAAAGTAGCGCGCATTCAGTGTGTCCTTTTCCTGGAACAGTGTCGAGGGCATCACAGCCTCGACATCCACATCCATATCGCCCGGACGCCGCACAGCCGTCTGGAGGGGCCAACTGCCCACGAGATGGAGAGTACGGGGCGCCTCGAACCCAATGGCATAGGCAGGATCGCCGCGCGGTACGGGCTCGGCGAATGGCACATGCACACGACATCCTACGCGTCGCTCCAGCGCTCGTATGGCCGCACTAAGAGGCTGTGGCTCTACAGCCTCGATCGCAACAAGGCACTGCTGCACATGCCGCAAAAAGTCATCCATCGCAGGCTTATGTGTCGCGGACGGTGGCATATGCTTGCGCATTTCATCCAGCTGTAGCTTAAACACATTGTTCATGTACAAGTCGCTCGTTTCTTTGAGTCCGTGAATCTCTTCGTTCGACGGAATCGCAAAGTGGGAAGACGTCGACGGCACGCGCTCGGTGACGTCCTCTGGCTCGGCGTCGACAACGTCGTCCTCCGCGTCCTCGACATCCTCAAAACCACCCTCGAGATCCTCGTCCGAGTACATCTCCATGTCCTCAACGGGCTCAGCGCCCCGTTCCGTGCGCTGGAACTTGTGTGCGCTAGGCATCGTTGAGATGGGAAGAAAATTTTGTCGCTGCTTTGCCCTTGTCGTATAGGATGACATAAGCAAGTGTACTCGTCGCGCCTCTCTCCCAGCCACGGTGGACTGGGGCCATGACGACGGACGACGCAGGTGCGAATGCCAACAAGATCCTGCTCCATGCGGCCAGAACGGACCATCTCGAGATGCTTAATTCTGTGTTGAATGCACAGCCTCCTATGCCATACGACATCAACTGTGTGGATGGATTGGGGAATACCGTATTGCACTATGCATGCGAAAACATATCTACCCACGTCTTGGATGCTATCCTCGAGCAGGAAATCGACGTGGACGCTCAGAACCGCATTGAGGGCGATGCGCCCCTGCATGTGGCATGCAAGGTGGAAAATGAAGCAGCTCGCAACTGGCTTGTGCAGCAGCTGCTTGACGCCGGCGCCACGACCACGACGCTGAACCGGGCAGGATTGCGTCCGGTCGATCTGATTGTGGGTGCGCGTGCCGAGACACCGCTTGGCAAGGAGCTCATTCAAATGCTCACCATGACCCAAGCCGAGAATGCCCTCGGTGCAGATGATATTGCCTATGGTATGTATTACAATGACTCACACTCAGACGATGGTGACATCGAAGGCGAGGTAGCCGAGTAATCTTACGCCTGCTTCCGGAATCGGTAGGACCCTGGCTCCGCCTCCATGCTTTCATAGCCTTCCATGTCATTCGGCCGCTTGTACAGAATATCGAGCATGCGCTCCATGGTCCCCATATCCATCTCACCCTGCTCATCGAATTGCACAGGAAGGTACTGCTCGTCTGACGTGGGTGGCGGTGTCGGGACCCTATGCCAGTAACGGTACACTTGCTGCGCGATCAGTACCGCCGTGGTGGCCATCAGGATCCACAATAGCATTCTCAACCGATTGTGCTCATCCACCTTCACTTCAGCCTCCTTTTCCTTCTTCTCGCGAGGCGCAATACGCGTGTGGCGTGCCATGGCAAGGCGTCGTGACGAGGGAAGCTCCACCGTGGCACAGGCGGCGTCGTGGCTTTTTTTCTTGTGGAGGCATGCAGGGGCTCGTTGCCTTGGAACCCCCTTGAGCGTTTTGGGTGCGTGTCACGCTTCGTGTATACTTGGTCCCTTGCTCCCTGAGCGCTTTCGACAGCACCTCATGAGTCGCGACGCATCATCGAAAGCAGAGGTCATTCAAGAATGGGCCGACTTTGATGCCAATGGCGCCACATTTGAGCGTGGACGCATGGAAGCCAATATCCAATCCCTCTGTTTCCACGAGCCTGCGGGCGTATCAGATGAAATGAAAGACAGGCACAAAGGTGTCAAGGTCAAAGGCAGCGACGTCACAAGCTTGGTATGTGCCCTAAGTTCCGTGTGCTTACCACTAGACATCCGAGCTGCTTGTAGAGCCTGAAGTCGCAGAGGCTGCGTTAGTGAAAGCGGGCGGCGACCTCGATGAGGCGTTCCATTTGCTTCTCCAGCACGCGTCTGTTCCCTAGTCGCATATAGGTGGCACGTCGGCCCACCCCTTCCACCCCCTGTCGCGCCGACCTGGGCGCGGAGCGCCGACGTTGTCGTTCAGCCTCTCCATCATATCACGTGATTCTCCGCACCTGAGTCATTGCTCCGTCATGTTTCACGAGCGGAGAAGGCCTCTTCCCCTATCGACCATTGTCACTGCCGTCAGCATGCGGATGTATGCGAGACGCATGAGCGCTATGCGCTCTGCGATACAGCACAGTCGAAGTGCACCTCGCTGTGCTGTGCCTGTGCGGGCACGAAAGCTGTATACCTCCTCTCCTGTGGCCCAAAAGGCTCGGCCAGAGCCGGCGCCCTCGTTTCAATCCGTGCGCAAGTCGCCCTCACAGCTGCTGAGCTATCGGCCTGAGGAGCTCGACCACTCTTTTATCGGGATGTCTGGTGGTCAAATCTTTCACGAAATGATGCTTCGTCACAAGGTGCACACCGTGTTTGGCTACCCCGGCGGTGCTATCCTGCCCGTATTCGATGCCATTTACCAGTCGAAAAACTTTGATTTCGTGCTGCCTCGCCGCGAGGATGGTGCAGGTCACATGGCTGAAGGCTTTGCTCGCGCCAGAGGTGTGCCAGGCGTAGTACTGGTCACGTCCGGACCAGGTGCTACGAATGTCATCACGCCCATGCAGGATGCCATGAGCGATGGCGTGCCTCTCGTTGTGTTTTGCGGGCAAGTAGCTACGTCGGCGATCGGCTCTGATGCGTTTCAAGAGGCTGATGTGGTCGGTATCAGCCGCAGCTGCACAAAATGGAACGTCATGGTGAAAGACGTGGCCGAGCTGCCTCGTCGCGTCAACGAGGCTTTCAAAATCGCTATGAGTGGACGCCGAGGTCCTGTGCTGGTGGATCTTCCGAAGGACGTGACTGCGTCTGTTCTGAAGCACCCCATCCCATACTCGTGGACGAGCCCTGAGCTGTCTGAGATGCCCAGCCGTGAGACGGCTATGCAGCGCAAGTCTCGTCTCGGTGGCATGCTGACGCCTGCTGATATCCAGTCAGAGATTGAACATGCGGCGCGCCTGATCTCGATCGCTCGTCGTCCCGTCATCTACGCAGGTCACGGTGTCTTGTCGCACGCGGATGGTCCGACGCTGCTGCGCGAGCTGGCGATCTCCCACAACATTCCCGTGACCACCACGCTGCATGCGCTTGGCGCGTTTGATGAGGAGCATCCCCTGAGTCTGCACATGCTGGGTATGCACGGCTCGGCTTATGCAAACTTGGCGATGCAGAGTGCCGATCTTATTATTGCGCTCGGAGCCCGTTTCGACGATCGTGTGACGGGCCGTGTAGACAAGTTTGCGCCCATGGCTGATGCTGCTGCTGCTGAGGGTCGGGGTGGCATTATCCACTTTGATATCATGCCCAAGAACATCAACAAGGTCGTGCAGGCCACATGCGCCGTTGAGGGCGATGTGACGGAGAATCTGCGCCGCACGATGCCCTACATCGAGTCGCCGCCAGACCGCAGCGAGTGGCTGGAGCAGATTCAGGTGTGGAAGAAGCGCTACCCCTTCACCTACGAGCCCTCGAAGCCGGAGAACCGGGAGCTGATGAAGCCGCAGGAGGTGATCGAGGCCCTCGACGTTGCCGTGCAATCGCACAAGGACCGGGTGATCGTGACGGCGGGCGTGGGTCAGCACCAAATGTGGGCTGCGCAGCACTTCCGCTGGACACATCCTCGATCGTGGATATCGTCGGGTGGCTTGGGCACGATGGGCTTTGGTCTGCCGTCCGCTATCGGTGCCAAGGTAGCCAGGCCAGACGGCTTGGTGGTTGATGTGGACGGCGATGCGAGTTTCAGTATGACCGCCATGGAGCTTGCTACGGCCTCCCAGTACAGCATTGGTGTCAAGGTGCTGCTTCTCAACAACGAGTTCCAGGGCATGGTGCTCCAGTGGCAGGACCTGTTCTACGATCGCCGCTACTCGCACACAGAGATGCACAACCCCGACTTTGTGAAGCTAGCCGAGTCGATGGGTGTCAAGGCCCTGCGCTGCGACTCGCTTGACGAGCTGCCGGCCAAGATGAAGGAATTCATCGAATACGACAACAACAGGCCCATCTTGCTCGAGGCACGCGTGGTCAAGACGGAGCACGTCTATCCCATGGTGCCAGCCGGCAAATCGCTGGAGGAGCAAGTGCTGCACCCGTCGTTTGCTCCGCCTCCGCCGCGAGACCCCATGTAGTGTAAATGTACGACCTCGACCGCCTGTGCATAATTCCCCCCCACGACCGAGACGTCTTCCTCGCCGGTCTCCACCATGACCATGTCGGCGGACGTGGCCGCTACGCAGTGGCTGTTTTCGCGAGATGACCTGCAGTATACGCCTAGTGTCACGGGTACGTACGAACTGCCTGCGCCTGCGGATACCGAGTCGTCGTCGGCGATGGTCAAGCATACGGCACAAACCATGACCTCTGAACAAGAGCGTATCCTACGAGGCAAGGGCGTGCACCTGATATACAAGATGGGGGAGTTCTTGCAAGTAGGACAGCATGTCATGGTGGCTGCTGCGACCTTTTTTCACCGCTTCTTCATGCGGCGGCCGCTGCAGGTCAATCGCGCTGGTAGCGGTTGGTCACATTACGAGGTGGCAGCCGCCTGTGTCTTTCTCGCGTGCAAGGCCGAAGAGAGCCTGCGGAAGCTTTCGTCCGTTGTCGATGCTGTCATGGCATCGCTCGACAAGTCGCCGGAAGGCCAGATGCGGTGGGCGGACCGGTCTTTCCGCGCGAATCATGGGTCGCACGAGTTTGCCAAGTGGCGCGACTGTATCATACTGCATGAAGAGGCCCTCCTCACGACACTCTGCTTCGACCTGGTCGTGCCGCAGCCGCACGAGCTGCTTGTGCGGGCTGCACGGACTCTCGAGGTCGAGACGCCTCTTGCGCGTCTCGCCTGGACCATCCTGAATGACGCGTTCCGTGACCCGACGTGCTTGTTCTTCGACGCTCCAGTCTTGGCATCGGGCGCTTTTCTCAAGGCATGCACTGAACGCAACGTGGACCCAGCCATGTACTATGCAGCCCGACCCTCGGATGCGCCACGCCGCCCAGACGACGAGGGCAACGACTATTTTGACTGGCTCGATGTATTTGACGTGGATCTAGACGAGGCACGCGACGCCATGCAAGCGATCGAAAAGGACGTGTACGACTTCCATCTGCCCTTGCAGCGCGTGTCTAGCAGCCGCTCAGCTCCTCAGCCACCACCCACGACGGCATCATCATAGCTTGGGTATATGTATTCTATGCAGCAGCGCGCTCGAGCAACTCGGCCAAAGAGACGGGCTCGTATTCGAGTCGCTGGCCCTCGGCTGAGTGCTGCTTCTGTGGCGCGATAAAAATGACATCGTCATCCAGGTAAAACGTCGTGCCGACCTTGCCATCCACGTGGCGCGAGATGCGCAGGAGTGCCATGCCCGTCGCAGGCTCGAGTGTATTGAGCGAGCGGACGAACAAGTCAGCTTCGACGGCGCGCTCCTCGATGACCTGGCGGAACGACACCTCTTCCAAGGTGGGTGGGGCATGCCGTGGCTTGGTCGGCGCCGGCGCACTTTCTGTGCGCGAATGCAATGCTGTGACTACCGGCGCAGGCATGTGTACACGATCTGCACCACGATCCAGGGCGGCATTGATGTGCCGCAGACCTTGCATGAACATGTGCGACAGACCTGGCAACCTTGCCACATGAGGCGGGAACCAACTACGCCAGAACTCGTACCATGCGGCAATCTCACGCAGATCTGCATCAGGCTGCGTGATCCACGCGTGCAAGACCTGGAGCCATGGCGTGCCGAGCTCAACGTGGAGCAAGCGGCTCAGAACACTGTCACGCAGCACACCGGCCCATGCCAGGACCTGCTCCAGCACTTGCATGTCTTGCTGGCTCGGATCGACGCGGAACTGTGTCCGCAAGGCTTTCGAGATCGACGGCACAATCCGCTCGAGCAGCAAGGCGTCCCATTCTTTCGTGGAGTAGATACCGCGCCATGCCTCGAGGTGGGCTGGGATGCCTTGCGACACATGCCAAGCACTCAGCACGCTGCGCCACTTTCGACGCGTCTCGCTCACAACGGATGCCATTCGCGCCTCACTGAGCGTGAGCCATGGCAGCACAAATACGTGCATAGGCACATCGGCGCGCGGCGTCCATGCTTGAACAGCGCGCTCGAGTTTGGGAAGAAGAAGCTGATCAAACACATTGTCCAGCATGAATGGCGGCAAGAGATCGCGCCAGGCCTCGATAAAGGCCACAGCTGGCGCTGCATCATACACGTCCCATACATTGACGAGGGCCTGACGAGCCGCCGGCATCCATATGTTCCACATGACACTTTCGTACGGGGTCATGGGCCGCTCTGCCTCCGTGCTTGTTGCGAGGAGCATGGGTATCCACAGAGACAGCTCGCGAGTCCCAGCATGGGGCTCTCGTAATGGGTCCCATTGCGAGGTCATGTGCTTAAGCGCTGGGACAAGCGCACCGGCCATGGCCTCGTCTAGTCCATATCGCTGAATCGTGTCTCGAGGCAACGCAGCCACCCGCTCCATAGCCGGAACGAGCTCTGATAAAGACAAGCACGAATGAGATGCATGCTGTAAAGCCGCGACGGTCTCGAGGACCGACGCCAAGCTTGATCGTTCCTGCTCGTAATGCGAGGTTTGAGCGCGCGCCGTTGCCAGCGAGCGTTCCAAGATATGCATTCGCTCACCAAGGCCTGCTGCATGGCGTGCAAGTTTGCCAAGCTTCTCCTTGGTCCCGTCACACAAGAGCGACATGTTGTGCCGCAGCTCTGGAAGTGATTCATGTGCACTTGTCGGCACGGGATGCCGGACAAGAGCTTCTGAAAGCGAGGCGGCCTGGATTTCCGCCCCTGTAGCATCGAGAATGGGGACAGGCTGGTCAGCCGCTTGGGCGAGAATCTCGTCATAGGTGCGGTACACCACCCGGGGTTTCTTTTCGCGGCGTTTCCATACCTTGGGCGGCGCCTCTTGGACCTGCTCCGACTCAGCTGCCTGCGCTTTGGGCGTCTCTTTTCCGCCGAAGGCAACGCCGGCGCGACTAGGGCGCATCTTAACCTGGATAGGATCAACGATACCTGACCCATCCTTACCGAGACCACCGCCCGTCCATCCCATTTGCCGCATCAAGGCAGCGGGATCGAATCCGCCTGAGCCGGATGTGCGTGACAGTGCGGGTCCAGCCGTCTTGGGCACGGGCGTCGCTCCCAGTCCGGCACGAGGCGGAGATTCGATGTCCATGCTCTCTGGTTGAGCACCCAGCCCAGCACCGAACGCTCGGCGCTCAATCGTCTGTTCTTCCTCCGTCTGCACATGAGCCGTCGTCGAAGGAACAAACGACGGCGCTTGGCGCACGCTGACATGTTCATCGGATGCTGCCGAGTCATCCGAGTCTGTGCCCTCGTCCATGTACATCGACTTGCGCCGTGCCATGACGCGTCGTCGAGGGAGGGAGGAGAGCTGACTAATGCGAGTCGGGGTTGGAGGTCTATATCTGTACAAAAGGCCGATCACGACTCGCGATGAGAGAGAGGTGTTGCCTCTTTTGTCACGTTGGTCTCGACGGGATCAGCAGGAGGCTGGGAAGGCGGACTTTCTTCCTCGTGCTGATTCAGATCCCCGGGCGTGGGGGGATCGTCCGCCGTCGAGGGCTCTTCCGACTCCCTGCGTGCCGGAGGCTCTGGGGGCACGTTTGGCTCCTCCTTTGTCTCGTGGGGCTCGTCGTCCTTGGCAGGATCGACCGTCATCGCCTCTTGCGATGCACTGGACTCCTTTTGACGAGCCTCGTCTTCCTCGTGCTTTCGAATCACGGCATTGAGTTTCGCAGTACTTGCATGGCGAGGCTTGTAAGGCACGGCAGCCTCAGGCTTTGATTCATGCGGCGTGTCGGGAGCCTGTGGTAGAGGGCGTGAAGCGCGCTCAGCACTTGACTCGTCATGTGAGGTCATGTGTTTCTGCGATACACGACGTGCCATGGACGTCCCAAATGTCATGGATCCGCTCGGCTTACGCTCTTGCTTATACGTCAGCTGCGGACGTGTCGCGTCTCCCTGGAGCTTGAAGCGATGCACCTCTGGCTGACGCATATTCAGCGAGTGAGATCGCGTAAGACGCGGAGGAAGATCATGGGCGCGGAGCAGCCACTCCGTACGCAAATCGTCCTGTGCACGGAGTGGAGCTGGAGGCTTGTTGTCTGTATCGCCTGTCGATTCTTGCGCATGGTGCACCGCCGTCTCCGCAGGCAGAGGTGCCAAGATGGGCTGGAACTCTTGTGTAGGCCGAATCTGGAACGACCTTTTGGCCGAGACACGCGCGAGCGGCTGCAGACGCAGATCGCGCGAAGAAGGCGTCGACTTGAATCCAGCATAGGTGCCTGACTCAAGCTGGGTGCCCCAGTTCTGGCTGGGACTATGCTCTAAGCGACGTCCCTTGGTATTCAGTGTGCTCTTCGAGCGACTGCCGAGCAGCTTCGCACCACGTTCCTGCGTGAGCGAGTCATTCGATGTGCGCTTGCCGACAGAAGTCTCTTCGTTGAGTTTCTTGTACTGCGCCGGTCCATTCGCACTCAGCGTCGTAAGCTCAGCACGCTCGAGATCACGCTGGTGGGGCGGGAAGAAGGGTGTGTGGCGGTTGATACTCGCTGCCGCGCGTTCACTCCCATTCATGGTATTGTGTGCCTTGTTGTCCAGGGCATCGTACACACTCGTGACAGAGGGATCAGCTGGATCAGGCGGTGGATACAGCACATTGCCTTCTTCATACTGCTCGCGAAGCCAAGCGGGAAGCACGCCACGCTCACGGCCAAAATACGACGGCTTGGGCGCGATAGTCTGACCAGACATACCAGCACGCAGTGGCGGCGCGCCAGGCTTGAAATCCTGCGACGCAATCAGGGACGAGAGCTTGGTCGCTGACGTGGAGCGCCGCTTGGTGTCAGGCGAGAGAGCATGAGGCGAGATTTCCTCTCCATTGAGCAAATGCGGCTTGTCACGCTGGAATTGGCCACTGGAGCTAGACAAGACAGTGAAGGTCTTGGGTCGAGACGTGCGCGAAGCCTTTTTAAATTGGCTGCGGGCGTTCAAGCTAGCCTGGATGAGAGGACTTACTTGCTGAGCCAGGGGCATCGGTGCGGATGGGCGGAGCAGCGGATGTGATTCGGTCATCAAGGGGGGGCGCTCAGGCCGCTGTGCGTCCGCGTCGTCCAGCGGCGGCGCCTTGTTCGTGGCCGGTCGCGCCACGACGGGCATCGGGCGCACGAGGTGCGATTCAGGTGGGCTATACACCACTTTTCCGTGGTCCAAGTCGGACCCGCTGTGATGCCGCACCAGCTCATGATCATCGGGGAGTTGGCGTGGGGGGGCTTTGGGCACTTCGAGAGAGACGGGCATGGCCGTCACCATGGGCGTCATGTCGGCATCGGCCATCGGCGCGGCCGTCAAGGTGCTTGATGGCCGTCCACGGCGCCGTCGGCGACTTTCGGCAGGCTCCGTCTGCACGAATAGCAGATCGCGCGTGATGGCATGGCCTCGTTGGGCCCAGGCTGCCAGGCGTAGCATAGCATAAAAGTGCCCGTACTTGATGCCGAGCGGTAGTCGCTCGAAGAGCGACAAGATTTGCACTTCATGATCCACGGAGATGCCTAATTCACAGCGCAAAAACTTGACAGCCGCATGCTCGTCCAAAAAGCCCTGGCGACGGGAATGCGCCGGCTTGATACGCGAAGCCCAGCGCGTGTACACATCGAATTCGCGTGGGGATAGCGCTGATACGTCGAGATACGAAGGCCGCGAGCCGTCTTTGGCGAACGACGCATCCGCATCGTCGGCCGCGCCACTGTGAGTGTGTGGACTGTGCATTTGTGGGGATGTGATGCTCGTTTGGTGGGATCGATGTGTGCGAAAAGACGCGAAAGACTGACTGGGCGTATCGGACATGAAAGAAAGACCTTCGCGGGCAGGCGCGGGTGAAGCCGTCAGAACAGGAGGGGGGCCGGTGTCGTGGGCTGCCGACGGAAGAGATAGGACGGATGATCGGCGCATCCAGTTCAGCGAGACGAAGTGCTCACGCTTTCGTTACGTTTTGGTCCACGTAGGTACGGGGCGTGTCGTGATGGAGGGGCCGTGCCACTACGCAGCCACAGCGTCGTCGCTTGCTTCGCGCCGCGTCCGCTCTCTTTTGCGCCGTCGTCCGGCGTCGGTGCGGCCGCTGTTCGTACATATCACGTGATATACTTGCCAAAAACGGCAGGCCTCGACGTCCTCGTGGCGCGCGCTCGAGGCGAGTCGGCAGAGCGGCGTGCCACGCGAGTGAGGCGCGCATCATCTGGGCGTCGAGGGCGCCGAGCTATCAACACGGAGGGCCGTGCCACTGCTGCTATGAGCCAGGCACAATGAGGCGGCTGTGCGGGATGCTTGGCCGTACAAGAGCGACATATCCCATAGAAAGGAGCGGTAACTGGGTGTGCCGCGCCAGCCTTCGATCCGCAGGGCGTGGCATCGGAGCATGTAGGTATCGCGTGCATCATGCGATAGGTGGATCGTGGGCTGGAACAGCGACGTGCCATAGAACGTCTGCTCGTGCCGCGTGGCCAGCGCGACAAAGTCGCGCACGTACCTTTGGCACCAGTAGCGCAAGAAGGGCTCGCTCGCATGCTGCTGGAGGGCGCTCGTCAGGCGCTGCATGAACAGGACGTCCGGCGCATGAGGGCGTTCGTCGCCGAGCATGCATTCGGGCGTGGACCGAGGGGTGTGTCGCAGCGTGGGTCGTGATGGATGGCGTGTATCGAGGAAAGGAGGCAGCTGCCGCGGAGGCGATAGGCGGGGCGACACGGTGATACTTTGTGCTTCACAGTGGCACAAGACGTCCCAGAGGCCCAGCTCCGCGAGTCGGGGGTGCTTTGTACCGACGATAAAGCCGCGCTGATGGGAGAGGGCATCGATGTTGACGAGCGTGGCATAGGGCACGGCCGAGGCCACGAAGCCGCGCAGAACGGCGCCGCATCCACTGACGAACGCACAGGCGGCGAGCACATGATCGACCACGACCTTGGCTGGCGCATGGTATGCCACGAACAGGACGCGCTTGTGTGTGACGAGGGCGTTGAAGAGCAGTGTCATGGGGTGCGTGTGTATGCCATTGGAGTGCAGATGAGGATGCTGCGTGCGCGACAGCAGTTTGGCGTGGCCGAAGGTGGCGAACAGGTTCGACAGCGAGTACTCGCCGATCTCTTCGGGGAACACGTGCAGTGGGATGTGGATGGGCATGCATGTCGAGCCGAACTGCAAGCACGTAGCATGCGCATGAGGCTGTGGACGCGCGTGCTGAGGCGGCGATATGGCGTAGCGCGTGCGGGAGCGGCGCGTGAGTCCCAGTGACGAGTGGCGCCGTGTCTGCCGCGGGCCGGAAGCGGCGTGGTCTGCTGACAGCGACGCGTGCGCGTCCATGAGGGCGGGGGACGGGTGATACAGGGCGTGCGGGGCCGAGTCGCCGCGCATGCGCATCTTTTCCGAGTAGCTCAGGCACGGAAGTGACTGCCAGTGCAGCGTGTTGACGGCATCGTACAGCTGCTCGACGACCGACGCATCACGCGTCGCCATGTAGGCGTCCAGCGCGAGCACCAGCACGGGCTGGAAGATCGAGAGGTGCGGGTGCATGGTAGCGAGGGCTATGGCCACGATGCAAGCGCCGCGTGGCTCCTCATCTCGCCTCATGGTGCGGGCCAAGCTGAGGATGTAGATGCAGTCGCCTGCCTCGTGGCCGTGGGCGTGAGGTAGTTTGGACTGGACGTGAGCCGGGCGGCGTGGGATGTGTGGCAGCGCCAAGTGCGCGACGGGCCGAATGAGCACGGTCCAGTCCTCGTCCTGATCGTGCATGCCGTCTGGGATCATCTGCTCGGCGAGTGCCTGCTCGGCGAGGCCTGTATGCGTCGGCACACTGCGCTCCAGCACGGCGCCATTGTCAGAGTGAAATGTGGCCAACACACAAAACTGGCACTCGTTGTGCGCCGAGGGCCTCTTCATAGAGGGAAGCGACGACGTGGGCAGGGCATGGCACCGCTGCGCTGGCGCCCGGAAGCCGCGCAGGTGGGCGGGGGGCTGCGCAACGAGGAGGGTGGGACATGCCATGGCACGTGATATGAGATCAGGACACCTACACGTTTGTCTCTGGACGCGATGCCGGAAGGGCACCGCCGTGTGGCGCCGCGGCGTGCCGAGGTGCGTGCGCTGGAGGATGTGCTTGCGAGCATCAAGGCGGGACGCCGGATCCAGCGGACGGATATTGCGTCGCTCATTGCGCACATGAACGCGTCGTCGATCGCGCGTGCGATGTCGCTGTACACGAGTCGCTCGACGGCGCCGACGGACGCCGGCGTCGGGTGGCGCACGCACAGTAGGCCGCTCGATGCGCAGCGTACTCGCACGGCCAAGCTGGTCGTGAATGCGGTGCTGAGTGCGCTGCAAAGCAGGCGCGCATCACC
>ERZ782914.115-NODE-115-length-32386-cov-6.079985_pt1 | contig 32386 bp, 28 predicted proteins | sample MGYA00375948_ERZ782914 | MGnify/ENA primary metagenome ERZ782914 (study PRJEB29894, sample SAMN03576417) | human skin metagenome | biome: human skin; feature: left retroauricular crease; material: organic_material | host: Homo sapiens | place: Italy: Trento...
CCTTATAAGTAAAAGCTCTTGCAAATTTGTAGGTAAGGGCTTTTATTTATATGATATGAAAATGTTTACATATTTTAAGGGATTTTATATAATTTTTGTGAAAATTTTTATCTAAATATATGAAAACGTTGCTATATTTTCCGATATGTATTAAAATTAGAGTGTTAGAAGAGGATAAAAGAATTTAATATACTCTAATAGATTTGATATAGATAGACAAGGAGGAAAATTTGGCAACATTAAATTTAAAAAATGTAGATAAAATCTATCCAAATGGCGTCCAAGCTGTGTATGATTTTAATCTAGATATTGCCGATAGAGAGTTTATAGTATTCGTTGGCCCATCAGGCTGTGGTAAATCTACTACTTTAAGGATGATTGCAGGTCTTGAAGAAATATCTCGTGGAGAACTTTACATAGATGGAAAACTCATGAATGATGTAAGCCCAAAGGATAGAAATATCGCCATGGTATTTCAAAACTACGCCTTATATCCACATATGAGTGTTTATGAGAATATGGCCTTTGGTCTAAAACTTCAAAAAAAGGACAAAAAAGATATAGACGAAAAGGTAAAAAGAGCAGCTAGAATGCTCCAACTAGAAGAATACCTTGACAGAAAGCCAGCAGCCTTATCTGGTGGTCAAAGACAAAGGGTTGCCCTAGGTCGTGCAATAGTGCGAGAAGCAGAAATATTTTTGATGGATGAACCACTAAGTAACCTTGATGCAAAACTTCGTGGTCAGATGAGAACTGAGATTGCTCGTATCCATGATCAACTAGATACCACTACAATTTATGTAACTCACGACCAAACTGAAGCCATGTCTATGGCAACTCGTATCGTAGTTATGAAAGATGGATATATCCAACAAGTTGGAAGACCAGAGGAGATTTATGATTATCCTGCCAATGTATTTGTGGCAAACTTTATAGGTGCCCCACCAATGAACTTCTTTAGCGGAAGAGTTGAAAATGGCAAGTTAATTTTGGGCAGAAATACTATCGAAATGTCTGAAAAGAATAAAGATATCATAAATTCTTACGAAAATACAGACCAAGGGTTAATTATTGGTATTAGACCTGAATCATTTTCTTTAGAAAATCATGGCAATACTGATAACTACATAGAAGCTAAAGTTGTAAATGTTGAGATGCTAGGCGATGAGACAATAATTTATGCAGATGATAAAGAAAGTTCTCTAGCTATAGAAAAAGAAGGTAACAACAAAGTAGCTGTCAAAATTCAGGGCAAGTGCAAGGGCATTGAAACTAATGATACGATAAAACTTTTTGTAAACTTCGATGATATTCATTTATTTGATAGTAAAACACAGATGAGAATAAATTAATGGAGTCATTTACTAGGGGACTTTATAAATTTGGTGAAGTTATAATCTATACAATAGTAAGTTTTCTTTGTAGTGGGCTGATACTTTTGCCGATACTTGCTATAGATTTATTGGTAGAAGGGTCTTTAAGTTCATATATTATTTTATTTGTTCCACTTGTTGGGCTTATAGGATTTGCTGCAGAAAGACAAGCTCTATCATTTACTGCTGCTTTTGTAAATGATAAGAAAGTCTATTTGCCATATTTTAAAGATGTTTTTAATAAAGATTGGCTTTCAAAATACGGACTTTACACCCTATTATTTGCCCTTTATTACTATGCAAATGGATCTTTGAGAATTATAGGAGAAACAAGCGCTGTTTTTGGAATTTTAAGAATTATTCTTTTATATTTTTATAGGGGGATAATCTTTTATACCATATTACAAACTTCTCACCGTAAATATGTTGGGGTTATTGCTAGTGTAAAAAACTCACTGATACTTACTTACAAATATTTTGTTTTTTCTCTGATAGTTTATGTGATTTGGGAAATATTTGAAAACTTATATATAGCAAATAATATTTGGATTTTCATATTTATAATAATATTTGCAGCCCTCATCAATACAATAAATGAATATGCCATAAAGAAGATATAAGGAGGACGATATGGAAAAAGAACCAAGAAATGATCAAATGCAAAATGTAGCCATATCCAACCAACCCGGTATTGAAAAAAAGAGAGAGGCTAAGAAAAAACCTTTCAAAGAAAGGTTTAAGACAAACTTGCCCTTACTAGTTTTTTCCTTGCCAGCTTTCATTTGGTTTGTGATTTTTGCATACCTACCAATGTTTGGACTTATTATTCCATTTAAGAGATATAAAATTTGCTCAAAGAACTTTTTCTACAATCTCTATAAGAGCGAATGGTCAGGCTTAGATAACTTTAAGTTCTTTTTTAGAAGTAATGATGCTTGGATAATCATTAGAAATACAATCGGCTATAACTTTGTTTTTATAGTTGTAAACATTGTTTTAGCTATGTTTACAGCCATAGCCTTACACGAGATTTTTAGCAAAAGATTAGCGAAGTTTTACCAAACTTCAATGTTTCTACCACACTTTCTAAGCTGGGTAGTTATAAGCTATGCTGTCTTTGCCTTTCTATCACCAGATAAAGGTCTATTAAATAAACTTATCACAAATCTTGGCGGCAAGGGTGTAAACTGGTATACAAATACTAAATTTTGGCCAGTATTTTTGGTTTTAATAAACTCATGGAAAGGCTTAGGCTACAATACCGTAGTTTATCTATCGGCCCTATCTGGTATAGATAAGACCTATTACGAGGCAGCAGCCATGGATGGAGCTACAAAGTGGCAGATGACAAAGTCAATTACTATACCACTATTAAAACCAGTAGTAACTATTATATTTATTACATCCTTGGCAAATATATTTAGAGCAGACTTTGGTCTATTCTTCCAAGTACCAAGAAACTCAGGACCTTTATACAGTGTAACAAACGTTATTGATACATATGTATTTAGAGCCTTACTTGAATCTGGAGATATAGGACTTTCATCAGCAGTTTCATTGTTACAATCTGTTGTTGGTACTATCTTAATCTTATTCTCAAATAAGATTGTAAAAAGATACGATCCTCAAAGGTCCTTGTTCTAGGGAGGTGGTAAATGAAAGAAGAAAAAAAACAAATCAAATCAAACTATGACCCACTAAAGATAAGTAAGGGGTCAAATGTAGTATTAAACATACTTCTAATATTGCTTACCATAACAGCTATAATGCCGTTTTTATTTGTTGTGATGATTTCCTTTACAGACGAAGAGTCCATCAAGAAAAATGGTTACCAGCTAATACCAGAAAAATTTTCTACTGAAGCCTACCAATATGTTTTTAAGGGGGGAGGGCAAATAGCAACTGCCTATAAGAACTCAATTGTCATAACAGTTGTTGGTGTTGTCATAGCCCTTATTCTTACAACCATGTATGCCTATGCCATAAGTCGTGAAGATTATGCCTATAAAGGATTTTTTACAAAAGTTTCTACAATACCAATGTTATTTTCTGGCGGTCTTGTAGCAAGCTATTTGATAATGACCCAATTTTTAGGTCTAAAAGATAGTATGTGGGCGCTAATCTTGCCACTATTAGTAGGACCTTACAACATAATATTGATGAGAACATATTTTCAAACGTCAATTCCAAAGGCCTTAATAGAGGCTGCCACTATTGATGGGGCAAGCGAAATGCAGATATTCTTTAAAATTATCTTGCCGCTATCTTTGCCAATACTTGCAACGGTCGGATTATTTGTAACATTAGGTTACTGGAATGATTGGTATCAAGCTATGCTTTATATAGATAGTGAAGATAAGATGCCTGTTCAATACATGCTAATGAGAATACAGAACTCAACTAACTTCCTATCAATAAGGCAAGATGCAATAGGATCTCTTGCAGGGGAGATAAAAAAGACTCTACCTCAAGAATCTCTAAAGATGGCAATAGTTGTTATCACAACAGCACCAATACTAATAGCCTATCCTTTCTTCCAAAGATATTTTATATCTGGGCTAACACTTGGAGCTGTTAAGGAATAATATTTTAAAATGGGGGTAATATGAAAATCCAAAGTAAAATTTCCATACTATTAGCTAGTTTGCTATTAGTCACATCTTGTCAAAGTAAGGATGAAAAAAAGGAAGAGAATCCTACAAATGACGCAAAAGTAGCAGATGAAAAATCAGATGAAAACAAAAAAGATTCAAATAAAGATAAAGAAGACTCAAAAGAAAAAGATGAAAAATTTGCTAGTAAAGATAGCGATATGCCTACACTCATTTACTATAATATAGGTACACCACAAGCTGGGACAGATGACGTAGCTAATGCCTTAAATGAATACCTAGACAGTCAAGATGCAGGCTATCATATAGCTTTTCAATACTTTGACTGGGGAGATTACCAACAAAAACTTCAACTTGCATCAAATGCAGGAGATGATTGGGATCTTGCCTTTACAGCAAGCTGGGCTGGTCCATATAAGGAAATGGTAGATAAGGGAGCCTTCCTTGATATCACAGACCTTGCCAGGGAAAAAGGCCAAAAGATGCTAGATCTTGTAAGCGATGATGTTTTAAAAGGAGCTACAGTAAATGGCAGACTTTACGGTGCACCAGCAACAGCTGATAATATCACACCGGCAGACTTTTTCATATGGAATAAGGACTATGTAGAAAAATATGATATTCCTATAGAAGATATCAAAGAAGAAAAAGACCTAGAACCATATTTAAAAGAAGTAAAAGAAAATGAAGCAGAAGTAGAATATCCATTTGCAGCAGCAAATGACTATATATTCCAAACAAGAGTACCCGTATCAAGTGCAGCTCCTGGTGTTGGAGTAAGAGAGGAAGATGGCAAACTTATAGCTTATTCTCTTTGGGAAGATGATGATTACAAAGGATTAGCCTATACTATGAAAAAATACATGGATGAGGGCTATATTGATCCATCAGCTCCACAAATAGATGCAGGTCAGTTGAGTACAGGCCCTACTTGGCTTGTTAGAAAAGGAGAAGGTGGAGTAAATTCTGACGATGTGTGGTCTAAAAACTTTTCAGTTCCAGTCATTTCTTCATATGCTGGTGATGCAGTATATGTAACAAATGAAAAGGCAACAGGATCATTGCTTGCTATAAACTCTCAAAGTGAATATCCGGAACTTGCCATGGACTTTATCAATAGAATGTATAGCGATAAAGTGCTTATGAGATATCTAGCAAATGGCATAGAAGGAGTTAACTACAAGCTAGTTGATGGAGCAATCGAACCAATAGAAGATACAGGCTATGATGTACCGGCATTTACCTTCCTTGCATCACAAATGATGACAGAAAGTGTAAATTCAAAAAAAGAAGATAAGGCAAAAAAAGAAAAAGATTTAGAAGAATATCTAAAAAGAGTTAAACCATCACCAATACTTGGATTTAACTTTGATAAAACTGGAAGTGAAAAAGAATACGAAAATGTATATCAAATAATAGACCAATACGTACGTAATGTCAAAACAGGCGCATTTGACGATGATTATTACGAGGAATTTATTGATAAACTTCACACAGCTGGCGTTGATAAACTTGTAGAAGAAGTACAAAAACAACTAGACAGCTGGGAAGATAAATAGGTAAAAACTTTTTTAAAAAAATAAAAAGTTTTATATATAAAAAATATTTAGGGGGAAATATGAACAACAAATTTAAGAAAAGCGCACTAATCTTAGCATTAGCATTAGGTATCACAGCATGTGGTAATGATTCTTCAAAACCTGCTGACGAAGATAAGGATAACAAAGCTGAAACTAAAACTTCAGAAAAAAATGAAGATACTGACAAAAAAGATAAAGAGACTTCTGAGAAATCTGATGACATCCCAACACTTACCTACTTTAATATAGGTGGAGAACCAACAAGACATGAAGAGGTAGTAAGTGCTATAAATGAATATCTAGATGGCCAAGATGCAGGATATCACATAAACACAGTATATTACGACTGGGGCGATTACCAACAAAAACTTCAACTAGCTATTAACTCTGGTGAAGATTGGGACTTAGCATTTACTGCTAACTGGGCAGGCCCATACAAAACTTTAGCTGATCAAAACGCTCTACTAGACTTAAATGACTATTTAGACGATGAACTAAAAGATGCAGCTGAGCTTATAGATGATAGAATGATCGAGGGAGCAAAAATAAACGGCCCACTTTATGGTCTTCCTGCAGCATACCCAGGAGTTGTAGCAGCTAACCAATTTGTATGGAACAAAGAATATGTTGATAAGTACGACGTACCATATGAAGATTTAAAAACAACAAAAGATATCGAGCCTTACTTACAAAAAGTTAAAGACAACGAGCCAGATGCTCCATATCCATATATAGTAGCTTCTGATTATCTATTTGCTAGAGAAAACCCAGTATTTGAAGTAGCTTCTGGTGTCGGAGTAAAAGAAGAAGATGGAAAATTAGTAGCTTATAGCATATATGAATCTGAAGATTTCAAAGATGAAATTGACCAAATGAAAAAACTTTATGATGATGGTTTAATTAATCCAGATGCTCCACAACTTCAACCAGGCGAAGCTGATGGAAGCTATGAATCAAACCTTGTAGGCCAAGCTGAAGGTGAACCTGGATCTCAAGCAGTATGGTCACAACCAGGTGAAGAAAGAGTATCTTCTATCATAGGAGATTCAATAGTAATCGATAATGGTAAAGCAACAGGTAAATTAGTATCTGTAAACAGCCAAAGTGAAAACAAAGAACAAGCTTTAGACTTTATCAACAGAATGTATACAGATAAGAAACTTCAAGACCTACTATCATACGGTGTTGAAGGTGAAGATTACGAACTTGAAGATGGAAAAGTAAAAAGACTCGGTGAAGATGATAACGATGTTTATAATGTAGCAGCATTCCAATTCCTATCAATGTTTAATAGAACACCAATGGCTGGTGGTGTAGGTATTGGCGATCCTGAATTTGATGAAGAAGTAAAAGAATTTGAATCAAAACTTGTTGCTTCTCCAACACTTGGATTTAATATTGATAAGAAACCTATCCAAGGGGAACTAGAAAATATCGAATCTACAACATCAAAATACTTTATAAACATTAAAACTGGTGCTTTCGATGAATCTTACTACGATGAGTTTATAGATCAACTAAAAAAAGCAGGCATTGATGAAGCAGTAACTGAAGTTCAAAAGCAACTTGACGCTTTGGAAAAATAGTAAATAGAAATAGGGACTTATGCGCTTTTGTGTATAAGTCTCTAGTTTTATAGAGACTTTTGTAAGAATTTACAGTATTTATTAAAATATTTAGAAAAAAAGAAAAGTAGTTTCTAAAGGAGTGAAAATGACGAAAATCAAAACAGGCATTATAGAAGGATTTTATGGGATACCTTGGACTTTCCAAGAAAGAAAATCTCTTATAGATTTTTTATCAGAAATGGAAATGAACCAATTTTTCTATGCGCCAAAAGATGATCCCTACCACAATATAAAATGGAGAGAACCATATCCAGGAGACAAACTAGAAGAATTAAAAAAGTTAGAAGAAACTGCTAGGAAAAATAATATTGAATTTGTATGGGCCATTCATCCAGGACAAAACTTAATCAAATGGGATGACTATGAAAATGAGATTGAAAAAATCTATAAAAAATATGATCAATTACACCAAGTTGGTGTAAATAACTTTGGACTTTGCTTGGACGATGTCGATCGCAATCAAGCTTATAAGGATAGAAAATATCACCTAAGACTAGTTATGGACTTGATAAAGCATATTTCAAAATATGATAATAATGACCTTATATTTGTTAACCCATGGTATAACCAAGCGTGGATAGATGAAAAAGGCAAAGAATACTATGATATGTTTAGAAATATTGATAATTTAAACATTATGTGGACAGGCTATGATGTTGTCACTCCTTTAAGACATGATGCGAATGAAGCCTTTATAAAACTTTTGGACAAAAAACCACACATTTGGTTTAATTGGCCAGTAAATGATTATAAACGTGGCGAGATCTTTATGGAAGTTTTTGAATTTTTTGATAGCAAAGAATTTAACTACGATTCTATAGTTTTAAACCCAATGAATCAAGCAGAGTTATCAAAGCTATCAATATATCAAGTTGCTAAGTTTTATAAAGATCCTATAAACTATGAACCAATAGAAGCTTTTAAAGATGGGCTTTATTATCTTGATAAAAAAGTAGCCGATGATCTATTTCTCATATCTGATTCTTTCTATGGATCTGATATATATAAAAGAGAAGATAAGAAAAGATACCTTGAAGAAGCAAAGATAAATGAAGCTTTTAATAAGGGTGATGATGATGAAGTTATGAGACTTATTGAAAAAAAAGTTAGTGCAATTGATTCATACAAAGAAAATTATTCTAATCAAAAGCTATATGGTGAAGTAATTCCTTTCTTTGAAAGCTTAAAATACCTACTACTAGCAGTAAAAGAAGCTATAAAAAAGGACGAAGAAAAAGCAAAAGAACTTTATGATAAGTCTAAATCATATACTATAAAAATATATAAAGAATTTAGCCAAGACGAAATAGATAGAGAAGTCATCACATCAAATTCACTTGATGAAATTTATCATAAATTGATAGGGGCATAGTATGAAAAAAACAGTCCACATAGTATCCCATACTCATTGGGACAGGGAATGGTATTTGCCCCTAGAAAATCATATCATGAGACTAGTTGACTTAGTTGATGGTATTATTGAGGCCTCTAAAGATCCTCGATTTAAATATTTTCAATTTGATGGCCAATATCTTCCTATAGAAGATTATTTGAAAGTAAGACCGGAAAATAAGGATGTATTAAAAGAACTTATAAGATCAGGCAGGATCATAATAGGACCATGGTATATCTTGCAAGATGCTTTTCTTACAAGTGCTGAGTCAAATATAAAGGATTTAAGCCTAGGTATTAAGAAATCAAGTGACTGGGGAAGGCCAGCTAGTATTGGATATTTTCCAGATACTTTTGGAAACATTGGCCAGGCCCCACAGATATTAAAAAAGGCTGGGATAGATGTTGCCTACTTTGGCCGCGGGGTCAAGGCAACAGGTTTTGACAATGCCGTTATAGAAGATTTTACTTCAAAAAATAGTGAGCTTATCTGGAGATCAAATGATGGATCAGAAGTTTTGGGGGTGCTTTTTGCTAATTGGTATTGCAATGGAGTTGATATTCCTAGTAAGACTGATAAGCTTAGAAAATACATGGACCAAAAAATTTTAGATATGGAAAAATACGCATCAACCAATCAACTACTTTTGATGAACGGTTGCGATCACTCTCCGGTTCAGAAAAATATAGGCGAAATCATAGAAAAGCTTAATACCATGTATGATGATTACGAATTTGTACACTCAAATCTCAACTTATACTATGAAGCTGTTATAAAAGAAGTTAACAGAAAAGACCTTGATAAAATCACAGGTGAACTTCGCAGCCAAACTACAGATGGCTGGTATACCTTGCAAGGAACTTCTTCATCCAGATACTATCTAAAGCAGATGAATAAAAATTTGGAGATGAGACTAGAAGAAGTTAGCCAACCTCTCCTTACTGTCTTTGGTAAAAAAGAAGCTTATCCTCATGATAGAATCGACTATATCTACGAGAGATTAATTTCTAACCATCCTCACGATAGCATTTGTGGTTGCTCCGTAGACTCAGTTCATGATGGCAACAGAAGAAGATTTAAGGACGCGGCAGAAGCTTTAGACTATTTGGACTTTAAACAAGGCGAATTTATCGCAAAACATACTTATAATGATTCAGATTATGTGAGCTTTTGTCTGATAAATACCTTACCTTATCAGAGAGCTAGGAGTGTGTCGATAGACCTTGACTATTTGAAAGAGTTTTTTGGAGCGAACTTCCAAGAAGTTGTTAAAAAACTCCAAGAAATTGATCTGCCGGACTTAACTTTAGTCGATGAAGATGGCAAGGAAATCCCAGGCCAAATCACAGATATTGGAACAAATTTTGGCTATGAACTGCCAGAAGATGTCTTCCGCAAGCCTTATTTTTCAAGGCAAGTAAACGTTAAGTTTTTAGCAAAGCTTAAAGCATATGAAAAGAAAATATTTAGACTAGTAGAAGGAAAAAGTAAGTACGAAGTCATATCTTATGACAAGGCCCTAATTGAAAATGACTTCTACCAAATAAAAATAAATGACAATGCATCCCTGGACATTAAAGACAAGAGGACAGGTGAATCTTACACCAATGTATTGATGGTTGAAGATAGTGGAAATATTGGAAACGAGTACATCTATAGGCAGTCTTACGATAATCTAAGGATTTTGGGTGGCAAGCTCATAAAAAAAGAAGTTTTAAGGGAAAATGACAAGTACATCATAAAACTTAAAGAGGAAATTTCTATACCAAAATCAGCAGACCAGACCTTGTTTGAAGAGCAAGTTACCCTAGTAGGTCTACCATTCAGGCAGGCAAAAAGGTCAAAAGATTATGTAAAGATGGAAATTTACAAAGAAATTATAGTTTATGATGAAAAATCAACAATGGATATCAAAATCAAACTTAAAAATATGGCCAAAGACCATAGGATGAGATTGTTATTTGGCCACAAATTAGAGTCTGATTTTATGTATCCAGAAAGTATTTTTGAAACGGTCAAAAGACCTGCCTACCCTCCAAAAACTTGGGAAAACCCAGATTATTCACAAAATTTGAACAGGTATATCCAAGTAAAAGATGAATCTAACAAAGGCTTTACAGTATCAACTATAGGCATAGCAGAATATGAACAAATAAAAGATGAGGGCCTATATCTAACTCTATTTAGGTCTACTGGAGAGCTTGGAGACTGGGGATATTTCCCGACACCAGATGCCCAGCTTTTGGGAGATTTGGCAGATATGGAATTTAACTTATACTTAGATTTATTTGATAAATTTCCAGGATTATCAATTCAAAAAGCTTTAAAAGAAAGAGTTCCCTTCTTTAAGGTTCAAATAGATAAAAATACAGACCGAAAAAACACTTTTAATCCACATATTCCAGATATAGACTTAGGGGAAAACTTATATTCCATCCTTTATAGAAACTATGAAAATGATCCGATATTTAGGACTTATAATCCAAGTGATGAAACAAAGGATATTCCAAATCTTAAGGGAGAAAACTACGATATATTAGGTCAAAAGCCTCTTTTAGAAACAATAGATAAAGATAAATTAGCTCCATTTGAAATAAGAAGTACAAAGCTTGACTTTTGAAAGGAATTTTATGGAAGAAATAGTAGAAACTTTAATAGAAAAAGTGAATAGCTCAGATAAGGTGAGTGATGAAATAAAAAAGATATTTGCAAATGCTATCAAAAATACCTTTACAACAACTATGAAACTTACTGATAGGGGAGATGTATTTGTAATTACAGGTGACATAGAAGCCATGTGGCTACGCGATTCTGCAGGACAAATCAGACCATTATTTTATATAGACTCTAATGAAGCTAATGATTTGATTAAAAAAGTTATCAAAAGACAATTCTTTTCAGTCGACAAAGATACTTATGCAAATGCCTTTAATATAGAGGAAAATGCTAGGGCTTGGAGTCACGAAGATATTACTGATTTTGAGTCTGATTGGGTTTGGGAGAGAAAATACGAACTTGATAGCCTAGCTTATATCATGCAAACAGCTTTCTTGTATTATGAGAAGACAAAAGATGATTCTATATTTGATGACGAATTTATTAGGATTTTAAAAAAGATAATTGATCAAATTTCCTTAGAGCAAAGACACGAAAATTCTTTATATGAATTTGTAAGGCCAAATCCATGGGCTGAGACAGAAACTTTAAGGAAAGGAAAAAAAGGATCAGCTGTAGCTTATACAGGCATGAGCTGGTCAGGATTTAGACCAAGTGATGATTCTTGTATCTACCAGTACTTAGTTCCTGCAAATGCCTTTACAGTTGTAAGTCTTAGAAGACTAGCAGCTTGCCTAATTGATGCTGGAAAAGATAAAGATCTTAGCGAGAAAATGAAAAGTTTGGCAGATGAGATTGATAAGGGAATTAAAAAATATGGAATAATCACAGATGAAAAGTTTGGTGAAATCCTAACATATGAAGTTGACGGTCTTGGTAATAGTAACTTTATGGACGATGCCAATGTTCCAAGTCTATTATCCCTTGCTTATCTAGAATATTTAGATAAGTATGACAAACTTTATAAAAATACTAGAAAGGCAATATTATCAGAAAAAAATCATCTTTACTATGAGGGTAAAGAAGCTAGGGGTATTGGTAGCGATCATACACCAGAAAATTATATATGGCACATAGCATTATCTATGCAAATGATGACTTCAACTGAAAAGTGCGAGCAAGAAGAAATCCTAAAATATTTTGAGAGGACCCATGCAGATAAGTATTTGATGCATGAAGGTTTTGATAAGGATAATCCAAGTGAATTTACAAGAGATTGGTTCTCATGGTCAAATTCCATGTTTTGTGAGGCTATCTTAAGATACATAGGCCTTGATATGATCAAGGCCTAGAGGATTGATAGATTTCACATATTATATCAATAGAAACAATAAGGGGTGCCATTTTTGAAATGGTAAATTCATAGGTTGAGTATGATGGGGTTATGAAAACATAGTCTGATTTTTTGGCTAAAGTTGATTTTAAACTTTTGGTAAGGGATAAAATTTTAGCACCGTTTTCTAGGGCATTGTCCACACCTTCCAAAAGATTGGTGTTTTCTCCACTTAAGGAAAGGGCAATCAGAAGATCATCCTTACTAAGACTATTAGTCAAGAGATTTATGGCGTAAGGTTCTTTGGCGTAATCCGAATTTATCATATCCATTTCATTTAATTTGTAGACGAATTCATTGGCAGCAAGACCAGATGTACCTATGCCGATAATTGCAATTTTATGAAAGTTGTTCATATTTTTGATAAAATCACATAGTTTTAAATCAACTAAAGAAAGGTCAGAAATCATGCTTTCATATATATTTAAAGTTTTGTAAGCTTTCTTATCTCCTAGAGATTTAAGAGCATAACGAAACTCTAGATAGCCATTGAAACCTAGTTTTTGAGAAAATCTAGTGACAGTTGCCGTAGAAACAAAGAAAGTTTTGGCAAATTCATTTATAGATAAATCTGAAATATCGTAATCTATACTCTTTATCTTTGTAACTATGGATTGCTCACTTTTGGATAAATTTATATTGTTTTTGCTAATTAGATCCATTATAAAATCATACGAACTGTGTGACATAAAAACTCCTTATGAGATTATTATAACACAAAGGGAAAAAATGTATTTAGTATTTGATATAGGTGGATCTTCCACCAAGTACGCATTAATAGAAAATGATAAGATTATTGAGAAATCTTCAAAAGCCCAAGTGAAAACTATGGATGAGTTTGTAAAGTTTTTTGAAGATACAATCATATCTTATCAAAAGAAACACAAGATAGAAGGTATAGGCTTATCATCTCCTGGCACAGTAGACCCTCTTAGTGGAAAAATCATAGGCCAGTCTGCTGTAGAATTTATCACAGAATATAATTTTGCCTACCACCTAGAAAATAAATTTTCTTTGCCAGTAGCTATAGAAAATGATGCAAATTGTGCAGCCCTTGCCGAAATTTATTACGGAAATCCTAAAAAGGATTACATAGCTTTTCTTATAATTGGTTCAGGGATCGGAGGAGCTGTTGTAAATAAGGGGGATATAGTAAGGGGTGCTAAGCTAGAAAGTGGCGAATTTGGCTATATGCTACTTAAAAATGATAGTGGAGAATATGCCAATTTCTCAACGCTTGCAACCTTACCAAACGTAAGGCGCAAGATGATAAAAAAATATGGAATCAAGGATACAACTTATCAGATGCTTGATAAGTATTTTAAAAAAGAAGATCCATATTTTAAAGAAATTGACCTAATGTTTGATTACCTAGCCATGGGCATTTATAACATAGCATATTCTATTGACCCAGAAATCATATATCTTGGAGGAGGGATTTCTTCTGATAGCCGCTTTATAGACGAAGTAGATAAAAAGCTTAATACAGGAATCTTTGCAACTAAGAAATACGATATTAGGCCAGTATCATTTTTTAACGACAACAACCTATACGGAGCTTATGCTAATTTAATGAAGACAATTAAAGAAGGCAAGAGCCTAAAACAAAGGAGTGAAAATGATTAAATTTCCACAGGGTTTTCTATACGGATCTGCCACCAGTGCTAGCCAATCCGAAGGGGCGGCTAGTCTTGATGGCAAGGGTGAAAATACTTGGGATTTTTGGTACAAAAATGACCCATACAAATTTCATGATCTCATAGGGCCCGAAGATACGACGGATATTTACCATAATTATAAAACAGATGTAGAATTACTTGAAAAAACAGGACATTCAGTATTTAGAACATCCATTAGTTGGTCTAGACTAATACCATCTATAGATGGAGAAGTTAACCCAAAGGCAGTCGAGTTTTATAGAGATTATTTTTCAAAAATAAAAGAAAAAAATATTACCCTATATATCAATTTGTTCCACTTTGATATGCCGATGTATTTGATGGATATTGGAGGCTGGACCAACAAAAAAACTGTGAATGCTTATATCTCATATGCGAAAGAATGTTTTGAACTTTTTGATGATTTAATCGATGGTTGGTTTACCTTTAACGAGCCTATAGTCCATGTAGAGTGTCAGTACATGAATGGTTACCACTATCCAGCAGAAATAAATCCGAAAAAAGCTATCCAGTGTGCTTTTTATACCCAACTTGCAAGCGCTTCTGCCATTAGAGCTTATAGGGAAAAGTCTTATAAAAAGAAAATTGGCATAATCCTAAATCTCACTCCATCCTATCCTAGAAGTGAAAATATGGGAGATTTAAAAGCAGCCGAAATTAGCGATCTAATTAACACATGCTCATTTTTAGATCCTTCTGTCAAGGGATATTATCCAGATAAATTAATTGAAATTATAGAAAAAGAAAATCTTATCCCAGAATATACTAAAGAAGATTTACAAATAATAAAAGAAAATACTATAGATTTTCTAGGAGTAAACTACTACCAGCCGCTTAGAGTTAGAGAAAATCCATATATTTATAAGGACGATGCTATCTTTTCTCCTAGCAAATATTACATGGGTTATGATATGCCTGGAAAGAGAATGAATCCATATCGAGGTTGGGAAATTTATCCAAAGGCTCTTTATGACATAGCTATAAATATCAAAGATAACTATGGAAATATAGAATGGCTTGTTACAGAAAATGGCATGGGAGTAGAAGATGAAGAGCGTTTTAGAAAGAACGGGCAAATTCAAGATGATTATCGTATAGACTTTTTCAAAGAGCACCTATATTGGCTTTCTAAGGCTATAGAAGAAGGAGCAAACTGCAAGGGTTACCAGGTATGGACCTTCATAGATTGCTGGAGCTGGCTTAATGCATACAAAAACCGCTATGGTTTAGTTGAGCTTGACCTAAAAACTGGAGAACGAAAGATTAAAAAGTCTGGGGAATGGTTTTATGAACTTAAAAAGAACAACGGATTTGAACTCTGATCCATACTTTGAATTTGAAGAGACCTTTGATGGATTAATACCAAAATACCATGGGCCTCTCCCAAGTGTCTTTCAAGTTAATTATTTGGAAGAAGAGTGTGGGGCTTTCTTGCACTTTGGCATGAACACTTATACAGAAGTTGAATGGGGCAATGGCAAGGAAAGTCTAGATGACTTTACCATGACTAGCTTTGACTACGAATCCTATGTAAAAACTTTGAAGGATTTGGGTTTTAGGAGACTAATTTTTACAGCCAAACACCACGATGGTTTTTGTATGTGGGATACAAAAGAAACTTCCCATAAGATTACTAATACTAGCTATGGTAAGGACTTTCTTTATGAGCTTTCTAAGGCTTGCAGCAAGTTTGATATGAATATGGGCATATATCTTTCGCCATGGGATGTCCACGAGCCTACTTATGGAAGTGGGGATCCCTATAATGAGTTTTATATTAATCAAATCAAAGAGATTGTAAATAATCCTATATACGGCAACAAGGGCCATTTTGTAGAATGGTGGTTTGACAACGCCAAAGATGAGAATTACCCAGACCAAGAATATGATTTTGAAAAATTTATGGCAGAGATTAGGAAAAATAATCCTAATATCTTATTTTTTGGAGTTGGACCTATGGGTGGCATCCACTGGGCTGGCAACGAACTAGGCTTTGCCCCAAGTGAAAATGCTCCTAGGCTTAAAAAAGATATTTTTGAAATAGACTACGATGCTGCCTTTAGGTCAGCTGTGGGTCATAATGAAGACTATGTTTTTTCTCTAAGTGAATGCGACACATCAGTTACTGACCGTTGGTTTTCTCACAAAGATGAGAGAATAAAATCTGTCGATGAACTTTTTGAGATTTATCTAAAGTCTATCGGTCGTGGGGGAGTTTTGTTATTAAACGTACCTGCCAATAAAGATGGGAAAATAGATAGAAAAATTGTAGAAAGACTAAAAGAAACTAAAGCAAAAATTCAAAAGTCTTTTGATAAAGCTTTAGAAGAAGATATATTTATATCTTGTATTGATATAGGTAATGAATATTTTCTAGAGATAGAAAATCCCAATGATATTGACATTAACTTTCTTGTAGTCAGGGAAGATATTAGAAAAGGATCACGTTTCACTCATGGATATATATTCATAAACGAAGAAAGATTTAATATCGATTCTATTGGGGATAGGCGTATTTTTGACCTAAGATCTTATGAAAATATCGAGAAAATAAGACTTGCCTTGTATGGAGAAAGCAAGCTATATATTAACGATTTTAAAATTTATTAGTTTATATGTATAAATGTAATATTTCCCCTTCAAATAATGTTATAATGAAACTATAGGAAAATTTTAAAATCAATATTTGGGATTTTTAGGAAAGGAGCAATATATGTACGGTTCAATAGAACTAGGTGGAACAAAAATAAGGTGTGGGATTTTTGACGATGGGGGAAAACTCCTCACAGAAGATAGGATAAAAACGGCTGACCCATATGACAATGTAGAAGAAATTGTAGAATTCTTCAAGGACTCTGATATAAAATCTATCGGTATAGGGGCCTTTGGTCCAGTTGATGTAGATAAAAATAGCAAAACTTACGGATCTATATTAGCAACGCCAAAAAGACTTTGGAGAAACTTTGACTTACTTGGAGAACTTAAGAAAGGTTTAGACCTTCCGATGGGACTAACCACAGATGTTGGATTAAGTGGCATTGGCGAATACGAGATGGGAGCGGCAAAAGATAAGACAAGCTCAATATATCTAACCATAGGTACAGGTATTGGCGGTTCCTACATACAAAATGAAAAATTGCTTGAAGGATACTCTCATCCAGAGATGGGGCACATAGAAATAGCAAAAGAAGATGGAGATGATTTCGAAGGCGTTTGTGACTATCACAAAAATTGCTTTGAAGGCCTTTGCTCAGGACCTGCTATAGAAAAAAGAGCTGGGGAAAAGGGTGAAAATCTAGATATTTCTGATCCGGCCTTTGCCATCAGTGCAAAATATATAGCAAAGGCACTTTATACCTACACAGCTGTTCTTCGCCCACACATCATAATAATAGGTGGGGGAGTTTGCAACAAGGAAGGTATGATTGAAAAAATCAGAGAAGAATTTGATAAAATAAAAGGAGACTACCTTGTATTGCCAGACAGTAAAGAATATATAGTATTTCCAGAGCTAGGAAATGAAGCAGGCCTTATTGGCGGCTATGTACTAGCAAAAGAAATAGCAAGGGAGTAAAAAAGGGACTTTAATTAGTCCCTTTTTTGATAGTAAATTTCCTTATTTTTGATGAGTCCTCGGAATGTAAATATATAATCCGTTTTTTCTTTTTTCTTATTGTAGTTATGGCAGTATTTTCTTTTGGATTTATAGAAACCACTTTAATTTCTCCATTATAGGTAAATTCGTCTTTTTTAAGTTCATCTTTTGAAAGCTCATATTCGTTTACTTTTAGAGATTCAAATTCTGTAGAAGAATAAATTCTTGCAAGCTTTTTTACCTTATATAGGCTAATATCTTCTAGTTTACATGCCGTGCCATTAAAAATTATTGTGATATATGTTGCCTTTACTGGATCAAAAGTATAGATGAATTCATCATTTTCTTTTTTTAGCTCGTAATTAACTAAGTTTCCCTTATTGTAAGACTTGGATTCTGATGCGTAAATACTTATATCGGCAGATTTTATATTTTTTAGGACTAGTTTTCCCAAAATTTGTTGGGTAGCAAAACCCAGGCTAATTGAATTATTATTTACGTCTTTTATCAAAGCGAGCTTTGATATATCAGCATTTATAATTTGCTTTTCACCTTCAACTCTTATAAAGGCATTTGCTTCTAACTTTTTGCCACCAAGCTCTCCGTAGCCTAAAATGAGAATTCTTCCTTCTTCTTTTATCTCATCCTTATCTATCTCATCCCAGCTAATATTTATATAATTTCCAGTAAGCTTGCCCTTTTTATCTATTAATTCCAATTTAGCTGGTAGTTTTGGATATATATTTGGGAAGGTTAGGGTTGAATAACTTAAAATACTTAGAGCTTTTTCATAGATTATATCTGGATTTTTTTTCCTAGGACTTGTTTCTTCTCTTGTATTAAATGTGTTTGGACTTTCTATAAGATTAAGTGTAAGCTTAGTTTCCTCTAGTCCTGGACTAGTAATTTTTATTTCTATAGGCTCTAGTCCAGATTTTCCGCTTATGATTGCTAGAAGCTTTCCTCCAAAAGCTTTTTTCTGACATACCTTAAATGAGTCCATATCTTCTTGGAAGCCATTGTCAAGGGCTAATAAATTTCCATTTTCTGAAACTTTGACATCGATTAAATTCTCAGCATTTGTAATAAGATTATCATTATCGTCGACTATGTCGATTGTGACATAGGCTAGGTCATAAGAATCGTTATAGATTTGAGTTTTATTTGTCTTTGCCCTAAGTTTACAAGGCTTATTGTTTGTATTTAATGTACTTAGCCCAATAGTATCAGTTATTACTCGTCCTTTATCGTCATAGGCGATTGCCTTTATACTTCCTTTATCAAAAGGAATTTCCCATTCGAAATATAGGCAATTGCTAGGATTAGTACTATTAGCAGTCCTATATTTGTGACCGGCTTTTGTAGTATGGTCTATAAAATGTTTTTTTCCATAAGATTTAATCTTACCGTAAGTATCTATATGAACTAGTTCTACTGAGCTTGCATTTGTATAACAAACTACCTTAACTTTTCCATCATTTATGACAACTTCATCTTCATTCCAACTTGGCAAGAGGTGACAGGTCACATCTTTATCATTCCATAAGCTCCTATAAAGATAGTAGGAATCCTTTGGAAATCCAGCCAAATCGATGATGCCAAAGTAAGAAGATCGAGGAGCTGGCCAACCATGTATAGGGCCCCTATCTATGCCGTTATAGGGAGTAGGTTCTCCTAGATAGTCAAAGCCTGTCCATATGGCTTCTCCCACTACAAAATCACGGGTGATTATGTCATACCAAGCATCTATCGCAAGGCTACCCCAGGCAACTTTTGATATGTCGTATGAAGATAATTTTCTATCACTAGGTAGATAATCTAATCTAAACCTATCATAAACCGATCTAGAATTGATATTTGAAGCAGTTTCACTTGCCCAAAGTACCCAATCTGGATGATCTTTATGGATTTTATCATAGCGCTTATCTTCTGTATAGTTAAGCCCAACCATTCCAAAAGCTTCATTAATCCTATTATCTATTTCTAACAGTTCATCTATATAATCATATCTGATTATATTATCTCCGATTGTAAGCAAGCGATAAGGGTCAATTTCCCTCACCCATTTTATAAGCTTATTTGCAAGATCTGGATATTTCCCAAGGCTTGACCAATCAGTTCCCTCCATTATTTCATTTCCTATAGAAATCATAAAAATAGCTGGAGAGTTGTAGTCTCTTTTTAAGACTTCTTTTAGGGAAAATTCTGCAAAGGTCATAGTGGAAGCTGCATGCATTAGCTTACTTTTTCCTATATCTTTTTCAAAATAGGCTGAAAAATCATTGTAATTGTTATTTTTGTCCAAAAGCCAACCGTCAAATATCTCGCTTACCACAAGCATGCCCTTTTTGTTGCAAACATCAATCAGAGTCCTGCTTGCTGGATTGTGAGAAAGTCTGATGGTGTTGGCGCCCATATCCTTTAAGATATCGACCTTGTACTCTAGGGCTGACCTATAATCACAGGCTCCTAGGGCACCGTTATCGTGGTGGAGGCAGACACCCTTTATTTTTATATTTTTGCCATTTAATGAAATTCCATTTTCCGGGTCTTTTTTGATAAGTCTAAAGCCAAAATCAGTAAATTTCTCATCAACAGGGTAGTCATCAACTAAAATTTCAGTCTTGAGTTTGTACAAGTTTGCCTTATCAAAATCCCGCAAAGATACATTTTCTACATCAAAATCTAAATCGATATTAACTTTGCTATTACAATCAATATTAAATTGATCACTTGTGATCTCATTTATAGGTTTGTCGTTAAAGTACAAAGAATGTTTTAGAATAAATTTTTTTCGATATTTATAATTATTGAAAACTTCAGATCTTACACTTACTTTGGCAAATTTATCATCTAAGTCATAGTCGATTTTTGGCTCGTAAATACCTAAGTTTAACCTATCTTTTACTAAAATATCGATAGACCTATAGATACCAGAACCAGAATACCAGCGACTTGATGGTACTTGGTGGTTTACATGAACTGCTAGAATATTTTCTCTATTCTTTTTCAAATATGGGGTCAGTTCATAGGCAAAGGGGTTATAACCATAGGGATTAAATCCTAATTTTTCACCGTTTATATAAGTTGTAGAGTTTTGATAAATTCCGTCAAAGTAGATAAAAACTTGCTTTTCTTCTAAGTTTAGGTCATCTAGGAGAAAACTTTTCCTATAATTTCCTATTCCCCCAGCTTTGTAGGCAGACTCGGCTTCAAAATATGGACTAAAATCCTGGTCTATAGAATAATCGTGGGGCAAGTTTATATTTTCAAAATCAGAATCGTCAAAGTCAGGTAAGTGTGCACCTGGCTGATCTCCTAGGTAAAATTTCCAATTTTTATTAAAGTTTTGCCAACTATCATAATTTATGAAATTGATATAGCTTTTATCACTCATTTTATAGGCCTTTTTTTGCCTCAAGTATTAGATTTTGTTTTAAATTCCACAAATCGTGAGATAGATCTACGTAGTAGTTGTGGGGTTGATCAAATCTTTTTACCTCATCCCACAAGCTATCAATCTCGCTTTGGCAGTAACTTTGAATTTCATCAAGGGTTGGTTCATTGTAAACTAACTTACCATTTTCAAAGATCTTTTTTTGCATCAAACGAGCTTCATAATTTTCCATCTTTTTCATCTTCCATGTAAATAATGGGTCAAAAATTACAAGTGGTTCATTATCGTTTACTTCTTCATTTATAAGAGTGATGTAGTCAGCTTCAGCTTTCCTATTTTTCTTGCTATAGAGCCTGTAAACTTTTTTAAAGCCTGGTGTAGTGATTTTTTCTACGTTTTCTGATACCTTTATTTTTGATATAAGATGTTCATCTTTGTATATTCCAGAAAGTTTATATACTCCACCAAAAACCGGGTCAGATTTGCTAGTGATAAGTCTTTCGCCTATACCGAAAGAATCAATCATAGCCCCTTGAGCAGTTAGTGAATTAATTTTAAACTCGTCTAGAGAATTACTTGCAACTATTTTTGTGTCGGTAAATCCATTTTCGTCAAGTATAGCTCTAATCTCTTTTGATAGGTAGGCAAGGTCGCCAGAATCTATCCTAACACCACCAGTAAGTCCTTTTGGCTCTAATTCTTCCTTAAATACGCGCATAGCATTTGGAAGCCCACTATTTATAGTATCATAGGTATCGATTAGTAAAATACAATTATCTGGGTAGGCCTTAGCATAAGTTTTAAATGCTTCATATTCATTATCAAAAGCTTGAATCCAGGAATGAGCCATGGTTCCAGATGGTTTGAAGCCATATTTTTGAGCAGATAAGGTATTTGATGATACTGGAACACCTGCTATATAAGCTGCTCTTGCTCCGGTTAGAGAAGCATCAGCTCCTTGTGCTCGTCTTGCACCAAATTCCATTACAAGCCTATTACCTGCAGCACGAACTATTCTGCTAGATTTTGTCGCAATTAGTGAGTTAAAGTTCATAGATAGTAGTAAATATGTCTCAAGAATTGAACATTCTATTATTGGTGCTTTTACTGTAACTATTGGTTCGTTTGGAAACATAACTGAACCTTCAGGAAAGGCCCGCACATCTCCTGTAAATTTAAAGTCAGCCAAGTAATCCAAGAAATCTTCGGAAAAATCACCGGAAGATTTCAAATACTCTATATCTTCTTTGCTAAAATGTAAATTTTTTATAAAATCAATGATGTCATTTAGACCAGCAAATATAGAATATCCGCCTTCATCTGGATTTGACCTATAAAAAGCATCAAAAACTGCTACTGTATCTTTCATTCCGTTATTAAAGTATCCATTGGCCATAGTAAATTCATAAAAATCACTTAGCATGGATAGGTTTCTTTCGTCTGTCATAATACCCTCTTTTCTTTAAGCTACTAATATTTTACCCTATTGCATATACAATGAGTAAAATTTATAAGCTTAGTTTTATTTAAAGATATTATTAACTTAAATGAGAATTTTAAATAACAATCGGGTACACTAGCAATTAGAAAAGTAAAGGAGAATGTATGTATATATTTGATATAGATGGAACGTTACTAAATACAATTGATGCTATAAACTTTCACTTAAATGAAACACTTAAAAAATATAACTTAGGGCAAGTTCCAAAAGATAAAGTTAGAGAATTTGTAGGCAATGGCCCAAAAGTATTGGTTGATAATACCTTAGCCTATGTAGATTTTAAGGGGGATGATATCTTAAAAGAAGAAATCTATGATTCCTATAATCTAGCCTATGACAATAACCCATCATATCTTACCAAGCCATTTGATGGAATAAGAGAAGCTCTTGATGAGGTTAAAAATCGCGGAGAGATAATAAGCGCATTTTCAAATAAGCCGGACTCTACAGCAAAAAAGGTATTAAAAGATGTTTTTGGCAATGATTATTTTGATTATATCCTAGGTTATAGGAAAGATTACAAGAGAAAGCCATCTGCAGAAGGAATTATGATTATTGCAGAAAGATTTGGAATAAATTTTTCTGATATCTTATATTTTGGAGATAGCGAAGTAGATATGAAATGTGGTAAAAATGCCAGCATTTTCACAATTGGATGCTCCTGGGGTTTTCGCGATAGGAAAATTTTAGAAAATGAAAATCCAAATGCCATTATTGATCGCCCAAGTGAAATAAGCTCTATCAGAAATATATAAGCCATAATTTATAAGCATATGGCAAGGTTTAAATAACTATAGTAGGATTATTTCTTATATTTTAAAATTTTGTAAAAATATGACAAAGAGATTTATGTAAAAAAGGAAAGTAATCTTTTAGGGACTTTTAATTAGGGCTTTATTTCCTCGAAATTTAATTGGCATGAAGGTATTAGCCTTTGTGCTGATTTTTTAATGTCAAATTTCTCTATAAATTTCCAATAAATCTTATATAAAATTCATCTACAATTTTACTTGTTATTTCTCAATCAAGTTTATCAATATCCGTGTATTACATTTCAAGTTATCTTCACAAAGACTTTAAACTATAGTGTCGAGTTTTGAAATTTTATCTTGAGTAACAAATACTTCCCTTAGCTAACCTTAAGAGAAAAACAAGGGTGTTGATTGTAAAAAAAAAGAAATAGATACGTCTTCAAAAATAGATAAAGGTTAAGTTGTAGGTTGAGGTATAATATTATAGAAAAACTGTATAAAGTAGAAGATAAATTTGAGGTGGATTATGGGATTTTCCTATGATAAATTATGGAAAAAATTAATAGATAAAAAAATGAATAAACTAGACTTACAAAAAGCCATACAAACAACTCCTCATACCATAGCTAAAATGGGACGAGATGAGAATGTTAGTATGGATATACTTGGTAGAATTTGTAAATATTTTAATTGTGATATATCAGAAGTATTGGAGTTTAAAAATGAGTAGGGTTTGTATTAATAAATTAGAAGATACATAATTTCTTAATAATATTATAGAGGGTGATTCTCTTGAAACTATGTCAAAAATGCCTGATCATTCTGTAGACATGTTGTTAGTAGACTTGACCTATGGTACTACACAAAATAAATGGGATAGTATAATTCCACTGGAAGAACTGTGGAAAGAATACAATAGAATAGTTAAAGACAATGGCGCTATGATTTTTACAGCCTCAGGATTATTTACAGCACAATTAATGCTTTCAAATCCTAAAAATTATAAATATAAAATAGTTTGGTAAAAATCTAAGCCGACAAACTTCTTAAATGCTAAAATACAGCCACTGAGAAAACATGAAGATATAGTAGTATTTTATAGAAAACAACCAGTTTATAATCCTCAAATGACTAGAGGAGAAGCTTATAGTAAAGGTATACGTAAAAATCAACTAACTGGTTCATATGGGGATTTCAATCCTGTATTAGTTGACAGCGATGGAGACAGATACCCTGTTGATGTAATATATTTTAAGACAGCTGAATCGGAAGGAAAAGTTGTTCACCCAACACAAAAACCTGTAGAACTGGCAAGATATCTAATTCGAACATATTCTAATAAAGGTGATGTTATTTTGGATAACACATGTGGGTTTCGTGTCATAATAGTGATAGAGGCAAATAGTTATGTAAATATAAGGAGTTCAAGACTTCTACCAAAGTTTAAAACTCAAAAAATAAATGGTATTGTCAAATTTTTTGTGTAAACCCAAACTTATAAGTTTTTTTAGATTTGATTATATATTGTCAATCGCTCACTTGCTCTATCATCTTTTCCAATTCATATTTTACTAAGCCAAAGCCCAGATGTGTCCTTGCTGAAAACTTATTGTTATATTCTGATACTATTATATAGACCCCTTTGTCTAGGCTTTCTTCGTTTGGAAATTGTACTTTTTGTTTTAATTTTCTTTTTGTATCTTTGTTGAAATTTTCACATATGTTGTTGGTGTATAAGCTTCTTCTTATTTCCTTGGGAAAGAGCATGAATGTGAATAGGTTATCTTTTCTTTCTAGCAGTTTTCTTAGTTTTGGATACCTACCTGACCATTTTGTTAAGAATTCTTCTAGTCTTTTTTCTGCTGTTTTTATGTAGTCTGATCTATAGATTTCTTTTGCATCTTTTGATACTTCTAGCTTGTCTTTGGCTCTTACTTTGTTTTCTATGTTTCTCATTAGGTGTGTCCAGCAGGTTTGGTGTTTTGCTTTTGGAAATGTGTCTGTGAGGGCTTCTTTTAGGCCTACTAGGCCATCGCTTACAAAGAGTAATACATTTTCTAGTCCTCTTCTTTTTAGTTCTTTTAGCATTTCTTTGTAATTGTTTGCTGATTCTTCTGGATACAGTGAATAGTATAATACTTCTTTATTTCCATTTGGGTCTATGCCTATTATTACGTGTGTAAGGCTTCTTTTGATACTGTATCTCTTCTTACTGGTAGGTAGGTTGCATCACAATACAATACGACATAGTCTTTTTTTATTTTTCGTTTATGGTATGACTCTATTTCTTTTACCATTACTTTTGATATGTTTGATATTGTTGTGGGTGAATAGTTTGTACCATACATTTTTTCTAATAATTCTGCTATTTCTCTAGTTGTTATTCCTTTTTTGTATAGGGTTATTATCATATTTTCAAGATTATCTGTATTTCTAGAGTATGCTTTTATTGTTTGTTGTTTAAATTGACCTGATCTATCTCTAGGGATTTTTAGATCAATTTTCCCAAATTTAGTTTTTAAGTTTCTTTGATAGAATCCATTTCTTGAGTTGCCTGATCCATATCCTTTATATTCCCACTTTTCGTAGTCTAGAAAGACTGTTAGCTCTGATTTTAGTAGATCATTTACGGCTGTTTGAAGTTGTTGCCTGAAAAATTCATTTACATCTAATCCTTGGGCTAGTATTTGCATTAATTCTGTGTTAAAATTATCCATAAGAGAACTCCTTGTTAGTTTATGTTTTTTTTCTTAACAAAACTTTACAAGTTTGAGTTCTCTTTTTCTACTTTACACATAATATTTTACACTATGGATAGAAAGAGGGAAATATGCAAATAACATTAGACATAATACAAACCCTAGGAATTGCAATACTTGCTTTTATCTTGGGTAACAAAATTAAAGAAAAATCAGATTTTTTAAGAAAATTTTTTATTCCATCCCCAGTTATTGGAGGCCTTATTGTAAGTTTTATAGTATTTTTGCTAAAAAATATAGGAAAAATCGACATTGAGTTTGATAGCATACTCCAAGACTTTTTTATGAATATATTTTTTGCTTCAATTGGCCTTGCTTGTTCCTTTAAGGCTATCAAAAAAAGTGGTAGCCTTGGACTAAAGCTAGCGCTTGCAATAATAATTTTATTGCCATTACAAAATATTCTAGCCATAGGTCTTAGCAAGATATTTCATATAAATCCTTTATACGGAGTTGCCATGGGTTCTACTTCTATGACAGGTGGTATAGGTTCTGCTATAAGCTTTGGAAAGATTATGGAAAGTTATGGTGCAAAAAACGCGACAGAAATTGGAGTTGCTTCAGCTACTTTTGGACTTTTGGTAGGCTCTCTAGTTGGAGGACCTGTTGCTCTTAAGCTTATAGTTAAACATAAGCTAAAGAGTAATAATATAAAACTTGAAGGAAAAGTTTCTAATGGTATAGAAAGTCTAGATCAAAAATCACTAATGCGATCTATAGTAATTGTTGGTCTTGCTAGCTTTTTAGGAACTTTTATTAATAAATTATTGGTATTAACTAATCTAAACTTCCCCTACTATGTAGGATGCCAGTTTGGAGGTTTAATTGTAAGAAATATTTATGATTATCTAAAAATTGATATAAATATAAAAAGTATTGACACAGTGGGAAACATATCCCTAAGTTTATTTTTATCCCTTGCCCTTATAGCCTTAAATATAAGTGCAATAGTAGCTCTTGCCCTACCTATGCTTGTAGTAATGCTAGGCCAAGCTATTTTTATTGCAATATATACATCTATTGTAACATTTAAAATATCTGGATCTGACTATGATGCAGCTGTAATAGCAGCTGGTCACTGTGGAGTAGGCTTAGGGCAAACACCAAATGCCATAGCTAATATGGAAGCGATAATAGAAAAAGAAGGTCCAGCAGATGTGGCAATGTTTGTATTTCCAATAGTTCTTGCCATTGCAGTAAATTTATTTAATCCAATAGTGATAACATTCTTTATTAATTTAGTAATGATTATTTAATAGGGGAACATTTATGAACGAAAAGCTATTATTTAGAAGACAGTTTGTCATAACAAAAAGAGCAAATAAATTAAAATCTTGGAAAGAAAGCAATTTATTTGATGAGTATAACTTATACACTCACCCAGATTTAAATGTAATAGACATAAGGATAGATGATAAGAGAGCTATACTTTTAGGATTTTTTGTAGACCCTGATCATATTAATTATAGCGATTATAATATTCTTAAAACTATGCTAGAGAAATCTAATAATTTTAGTGATTTTCAAAAAAAATCCTTATCTTTAACCGGAAGATGGATATTAATTTTCCTATCTGATAGGGAAAAGAAAATATTTAGCGATCCTGCTACATCTAGACACATATACTATTCGACTGGATCTGAGATGATAATAGCTTCCAATCCAAATACAATAAACTTTTATGTAAATCATCCAAAAAATGATGATCCAGAATATCTTGAGTATACATCTTCCAAATTTTACAATATCAATGAAGGAGAATGGTACTTAGATCTAACAGGCTATAAAGATATCTTCAAACTTTTGCCAAATCACTACTATGATATGGATAGTAATAAAAGTCAAAGATACTGGATTGATGTAAATTACAATAATTACAACAATACAATAGATAGGGTAAGAGACTTATTAGTAAATTCTTTTAAGGCAATAGATAAAAGAGACTATTATAAAATACTTTCCCTAACCTCAGGCTTTGATTCTAGAGTTATATATGCGGCTAGCTCCTATGCTGGTATAGACACCAAATATTTCCTATCTACGATGAATATCCTAAAGGCTAATAATCCAGATTTGGCAATTGCAAAAAAGATACTAAATGATGATAATAAAAAACTTATAATTTTAGATAAGCTCGATCCTTTGACTGATGAGTTTACATATTATTACAAAAAAAATATAGCTGATAGTCAGATTTTACCAAAGACTTTAACTGCCCAATATCTCTTAGAAAGTCCTAATTTCCCTGATAATACTCTTTATATTACCGGCAATAATTCTGCTGTATTTAAAGACTATTATGAAAAAAGAGAAGCGTCATCGGGTAAAGAAATAGCAAAACTAACAGGAATGCCAAAAAAATATACAATTTTTGATGAAAGCTTTGATAAGCGGATACAAGAAAATGAAAGTCTAATAAATGAAGCTAAGATTAATATGATGGATTTGTTTTATTGGGAGCATAGACTCGCCAATTTTGGAGTAAAATATGTGGCCAACCAAGATATAGCAGTGGATGAATTCTCTGCTTTTAACAACAGGGAAATATTTGTCTTGTTGATGAAAGCAAAATATGAAAATAAAATTGACCATAATGTAATCTTTAAAGATATAATAAATAAACTTGATCCAAAACTAATGACCTACCCCATTAACCCATCTTCAGGCAAAGATAAGCTAGCTAATTTTGTGAAAAAAAACGTATCAAAAAGAACATGGGAAAATATAAAATTAGTATCAAAAAAATAAGTTCGATAGTGAACTTATTTTTTAATATTAATCCCTAGCTTGCAAGTCTCCCTCTACATGACAAAGGTTAGCGAGCTAATAAAAATTTTTATTAGCTCCTTTAAAACGAAACCGTCGGTGTTCCCTCTGTCATTTTGAGCAAATGCGAAAATCTTTATTCAAAATATCCTTTTTTTAATAAATATCCTATTTCACTATGCCAAAATACATAAACACAACAAGAGCAAGGATTATTCTATATATACCAAAAGGAATGAAGTCGTGTTTTTTTATGTATTCTATAAATTTCTTTATTACTATATATGCTACAAAAAAGCTTAGTATCATTCCAAGAACTATCAAAAACCACTGACTTGCTGTAAAGCCGTGAACATTTTTTATTACTTTTAATAAGGTTGCTCCAAGCATGGTTGGGATAGCTAGGAAAAATGAAAATTCTGTAGCTGCTTCCCTACTTAGTCCTAGAATTATAGCTCCCATTATAGTTGCAGCTGACCTACTTGTTCCAGGAACCATGGCAAGAGCTTGGAAAAATCCTATGCCAAGTATTGTTTTGTAGGAGACATTTGTTATATTATCATTTACATAACTTTTATTCTTTTTATTTCGTTTTTCTACAAAAATTATGATAAGACCCCAAACTAGAAGCATGGTTGCAACTACCATTGGGTTAAAGAAATGTTCATCTATATAATCATCAAATAATAAACCTAAAACTCCTGCTGGGAGTATACCAACTATTACTCTTTTCCAAAGTTCCATAGTTCTTTTATAAGGATGGGTAAGCCTAAAATAGAATCTTGATTGACCATTTAACTTATCATAATTTTTTGGAAAATACTTATAAGTCTTTTCATAATCCCAAGGATTTAACCTTTTAAAATATATAACCACAACAGAAATTATAGCACCAAGCTGGATTATTACATTAAAGGCATTGGAAAATTCTTGTGGGTTTAGCTTTACAAATTCATTTACTAGGATAAGGTGTCCTGTCGATGAAACAGGCAAAAACTCCGTCATCCCTTCAACTATAGAAAGTATTAGTACTTTTAAAAATTCAATCATCAAATTCCTCCATAAAAGAATGTTTTTCACCATTTAACTGATAGCCTATGACCATGTCACAGTTGACATTTTCTGCCGAACGAAGTATTGACATTTCAACATCAGGATTAGATTCTTTCATATTTTTTATCATGCCTTTTATCATTTTTCTTGTATAAGCTTCTTGCGATTTTGTCACTGAACAAGCGCAATTTAGAGCAAATAGCTCTACATAATCACGCCATTTTATGATATCTTCTTCTTTTACATAATAAAATGGACGGATAAGTTCCATGTTTTCAAAGTTTTGTGCCTTGAGTCTTGGCTTCATAGTTTTGAAATTGCCCGCATATAGGACATTTAACATTATAGTTTCTATGACATCATTCATATGATGGCCTAGGGCAATTTTGTTGCAACCGAGTTCTTGGGCTTTGGAATATAGGCTACCCCTTCTCATTCTTGCACACATATAGCATGGGTATTGGCCATTAGATACATTTTCTGCTATTTGAAATACGTCGGTTTTAAATATTTGTCCGTCAATATTTAGATACTTAAAATTTTCTTCAAGGCGTTTCCTATTTTCCGGGCTATAGCCAGGGTCCATGGCAATGTAGGCTACATCAAATTTGACATTGGAGTGTTTGTGAAGCTCTTCTATAACTTTTGCCAAAAGCATTGAATCTTTGCCACCAGAGATTGCAACTGCAACCTTATCCCCATCATTTATAAGCTCAAATTCCTTGATTGCTTTTATGAATGGTGACCATATTTCTTTTCTATATTTTTTAATAATCGATCTTTCAATTTCTACTAATTCCATTAATTTCCCTCTATAATTCAACAATCCCTGACGGATTGTGTCTGTCTGCTACATCTAAAATAATATCTTTGTTGGTATCAAGACCCAAGCTTGTCAAATAATTGTCTACTGTAAGTCTTGATAATTCTGGTGTATTGTTGGTTTCTGATAAGTGGCCTAGGTAAACATGTTCTCTTTTACCCTCTAGGGCGTCTGCCAGGGCTTCTGCTGACTGGTCATTTGACAAATGGCCCATATTGCTCATAACCCTAAGCTTTAGAGGATATGGATATGGTCCACGCTTCAAAGCTTCAAGGTCGTGGTTGGCTTCCATATAGTATATATCAGAACCTTTAATCTCATAGGCCATCTTTTCATCAACTATGCCAGTATCTGTAAGTATAGTAATCTTTTTGTTGCCAATATATAGGACATAGCCTACAGGCTCTTTAGCATCGTGGTGGATTTTAATTGGAAGTATATCCATAGATCCAAAGCTTAAAAATTTACCAGTTTCAAAAACTTTTATATTTTCTTCTTTGATTTTACCACAATTTTTAACTAGAGATTGCCAAGTTCCATTGTTGGCATATATTGGCAAGTTATACTTACGGCTCATGGTTCCTAGACCTTTGGAATGGTCGGCGTGCTCATGAGTTACAAACATAGCGTCAAGTTCTTTGGGAGATTTGCCAATTTCTCCTAATAAGTATTCAATTCTTTTTGCCGAAAATCCAGCATCAATAAGGATTTTTGTCCCCTTGTACTCTACAAAAAGACTGTTGCCCGATGATCCTGAAGATAAAATAGCAAATGTGTCCATTTATACCTCTAAATCAAAATATTCTTTCAAAAACTCACAAGACCAGCTTCATCGTTGGTTTTGGCTACAAAATCTGCTACTCTTTTTTTCTCGTCAGATGCATTGCCCATGGCAACACCAATTCCAGAAAACTCTATAGCAGCCTTATCATTGGCTCCATCGCCAAAATACATAACTTCATCCATACTAATACCAAGATAATCACAAAGTTCCTTTAAAACTTTTTCTTTGCCAGATGTTTTCTTCAAAACTTCCAAGGCATAGTCCTCATTTCTCATAGTCATATAATCTTTTTCGATTTCTGATTTTTTATCTTGGTAGAAGCTATCTAGAACATCTTTATCACCCATAAAGGCAGCCCTACCTATATCACAAGGTATTTCTTCAAAAGTCTTGTACTTTTGGCGTGGCATGAGCAAAATGTTTTGATCTTTTAGAAAACCATCATTTAAAACTTCTGCATTTTTATAAAGGACATCCTTAGAAAACAAGGCAAATTGCAGGTTGTAATCAGCTAGATAGGAAGATATCTTATAAAAATCCTCAACAGATAAAGAATTGTCTACAATCTTCTTGCCATCAGAATTGAATCTAACAAAGGCTCCAGTATTGCAAATTGAATAATCATCAAAAGATTCAAGCCAAGTTCCTGTCTTATCCACCAAAAGGCATTAAAAGGTCTGCCAGTAGCAATGGCAATTCTTATACCCTTATCGTGTAGGATTTTTAAAACATTTTTATTTTC
>ERZ782914.118-NODE-118-length-31300-cov-43.055561_pt1 | contig 31300 bp, 24 predicted proteins | sample MGYA00375948_ERZ782914 | MGnify/ENA primary metagenome ERZ782914 (study PRJEB29894, sample SAMN03576417) | human skin metagenome | biome: human skin; feature: left retroauricular crease; material: organic_material | host: Homo sapiens | place: Italy: Trento...
CCCGTCCGGACGTTCCCTCCTGCCATTGTCGGTGGCCCCGGCGAACCTGGCGTGACGGCTGGGGCGAGTCTGCTCGCGGAACTGGTCGATCCCTGCCGGTCGGGTCCGGATGGCTGGTGCGAGGGTTGCTGTCATCGAGTCGCGAGTCGTTCGGTGGCGTGGTGTTTTCCGGGGCAGCTTGCTACAGAGGCGGGTCCGGGTCGGGCTCGTTGTCGTGGTGTGGGTCGCCCCACCAGCTGGTCACTCGGGACGGCTCGTCACGGGTGCGACGGGCCTGACTTGGGCTCGTCTGCCGTGGCCTCCTGGGGTGTGCGACGGGTCAGGTCGGGCTCGTTGTCGTGGTGTGGGGCGGAGTCGCCGGCGCCATACCACTGGCCTTGGTGTGAGGGTTCTTGTCACCGTGCCACAGGCCCACCAGACCATGGTTCCCTCGGGGCGGCCCATCACAGGCGTGGCGGGTCAGGTCGGGCTCGGTTGTCGTGGTGTGGGGCGGAGTCGTCGGCGCCATACCACTGGCCTTGGTGTGAGGGTTCTTGTCACCGTGCCACAGGCCCACCCCACGGGCCCGGGTCTGCACGGCGCGACTTGGACATTTCCCGTGCCGAGGGTGGATCGGGGAGCATGGGCGAGGCCAGCTGGCGACTCGAGCGAAATGGTGGCACCTGACCGCTGGGCGGCGAACACCGGACCAGTGGTGCAGCGCGTTGTGCAAAGCCGCTGTGCACCACGGCACCGCACCGGTTCTGGGGATCTTCTCGTGGCGAGACTCGATCGAAAGGGTTTTCGCTGAGAAGTCCCATGGGCGGCCCTGATCAGCTTTCGCACAGCGGCCTGCCAGAATCTGTCTGCCCGGTGCCTCCTTGCTCTGTCACGGCGTCTTCTGCGAAAGCATGAGAACCTTGGGTTTCGCAGCCGTGCAGAATTTCCTCCCCCGCATCTTTATCGATCCGTTTTTGAAAGGCCCATCATGGCTCACAAGAATCAACGTCAACCCGAGCAGCTCGCCCCACCGGTTCAGCGGATGCGATTGCGGTACGCCAAGCGATCCGTGGCACGGTTCACGAGCCATCGGGATTTTGCCCGATCCTTCGAGCGAGTGCTGCTACGAGCTCGTATTCCCATGGCCCTGTCATCCGGATTCAACCCACACCCACGTATCTCCTATGCCAATGCGTCTGCGACCGGAGCAGCCAGCGAGGCGGAGTACCTGGAGATTGCACTGTGGGAGGTGTGTGACCCGGAAAAAGTGAAGGACGCTCTCAATGCCGAGATGCCCACGGGTATGGAGGTGCTGGAGGTAGTCGAGTCGGATCGGGCGCCATGGACCGAGGTGCTCACGGCCTCTGCGTGGACCGTGCGTGTGCCACACAGCACCGATCCTGCTGCCGTGTCGTCTGCTGTGGATGCGTTGCTGGCCTCCTCCACCTGGGTGGTGCAACGTATGACGAAGTCTGGTTTGCGCGATTTCGATGTGCGTGGCGCACTCATCGGTCTGGGTGCTGATGGCGATCTGGTGCGGATGATGATCCGTCACCAGACTCCGCTGGTGCGTCCTGATGACGTCATGGGCGCGCTGGGATCACAGATCGACGGTTTTGATCGTCAGGGGTGTCTGTTCACACGGCTGTACCAGGGGCGCGTCGGGCTGCTCGAGGACGGCACGGCAGACGAACGAGGGCTGAGAACTGCGCTGATTGACGCCTTCGACGGGCGAGCCGTTCAGGTGTGGTGACCACAGAGGTCTGGGTCGGGGCCAGGATTCGGCTCGAGGTCAGCTTGGGGTGGCGGAGGAGTCGGGAAACATCGGGGAGCACGAAGGCTGTGGTGATCGTGCGCCAAGGGCCGGACAGTGCCACAGAAGGTGGCATGACTGACTCGCCCGACCAAGTTTGCCATGCCTCCATCCACTGCCCACTGCAGTGCCGACATCCACCGCCCACAACAATCGCCACGCACCATTGGCCACAACAGTTACTGCGCATCATCGGTCGGGGTTCGCCTGCCCAGAGGTGCCACGCCTGAAGCCATACCCATCACGGTCCAGTGCTCAGACTCGCGGTACCCAGGCTTGATACCACTCGCGAGCGTGGCGGATGGGTTGCAGGGGCTCATTCGCACAACGTGTCGTGGCACAACGGATGTTCTCAACCATGATTGCCACGGCGATTTCTGGCACTTCGTATCCGGTGCGGTTTGGCTGAGGTGTGTGCAGTGTGGTTCTGGGGCAGTCGTGGGTGGCGTGGCTTGGCCGTGGGTGACGTGGTTTGACGAAGGGTTGTCTCACCGAGCACAAAGCGCGCCAAACTGTTCGTCGGCTGGAGAGTGTTGGGGCTGGGGTCGGTGCCGATGTCGAAGCCAGCCTGGGCCGGCGTGTGGTAATTGTGCGCCGGAGGTGGACTGGTGCCACATCTCATGGCACGGGGAGTGTCCACAGACACGATTGCCATGGCCAAGTCCGCACGAGCCACATTCGGGTCACGTGGTAGGGGCAGTACCTGGCTTGAGCGGGTGAGGTCGGAGGAATCGGTATGGCTTTCAGCGCCTCTGTCTCAGGAGAACTCCATGGGGTGGGGTAGTGGTTACCGGTGGCCCGGCAGTGCCCCATGTCCCAGGGAAATCCCGCTCAAGGTGTGGCAATCAGGCGGCTACCGGTGAACCGCGCCATGCCTCGTGCGCAGCAAGAACGGTGGATACAACTGTCCCGTGCCCGGGCTGTGCCGGTACGAGTTCGCATTGTGAACTGAATGCTTCGACCCACGCTGTCGTCTTGCGGCGATGAAGCCTACCGACAAGGGCGATGACGTCCACCGACAAGCCGACAAGAATGCATGTCGTCGATTCTGGGCGACAACGGTCCTGAACCCGTGGTAATCGTGTTGCACACGGTGGCCTGTACCAGCTCCCGTTGCACGGAGAGGCTGACGCTGCACATTTGCCACAAGGTGGGTTCCTCTTGCCACTCGAGCAGCTGCTGAGGTGATGTGTGGCATGGTCGTCAGCGGTTCTCTGTGGCATACTTGCCCTCAGGTGACGGGGCACCGCCCCATCCGAGGCTGTGGTCTTCACCGCGACGCGTGTTGCGACCGCGGGAGATAGCAGCCGCTCGGATCCACCGACAGCTTTTGCATCTCCGCCCATCCGCAATGTCATTGACGCGACGTCATGGGCGTGGTGCACACGATCATGCCGAAAGGCAGAGGAGAGCACGCATGCTCAATGACGAAAATTCCATGACCGCTTCCGGGTCTGCACAGTCGGAATCGACGACTGAATTGCACAACACAGGCACGGTTCCCGAGAAGTCAGCGACTCGCCGTCACCGTGCTGCCACCCGAGCAGCGGGCGCCCCTGCGGAGTCGAGTGCTGGAGAGTCGAGCGCCTCGGTGCCAGTCACGACTGCCGCTGGTTCCGGCGGTGCCGTGGTGACGTCGGCCGCCGAGACCGTTGATCTTCCTCGCCCCCCGGCCGGACGACGTCGTTCCACCCGCTCTGCTGCAGCGGCTGAGCAAACCTCGAAAAAAGACACGAATGCCCCGGCGAGAAACATCCAGCCTGCAGTTTCAACGTCTGCCGAGGCTCAGGAGCAGCTCCCTGTCCAGCCTGTGAGCGACCATGAGTCAGGTTCGGGTGACTCCACTGCTGATGACCTCCCTGATGGTGAGCTTGGTGGCGAGCAATCCGAATCCACCAGTGCCACCTCCGACGAGTCCAGCACCAGCGAGACCGAAAAATCTTCCCCGACCCGTCGTGCTCGACGCCACTCCACATCGAGGTCGAGGAGCCGTGGTACTGGTTCCCGCGCCATGACGACGGCCAGCCCCCAGGATGACGTCGCTACTCCCGAACAGACCGGATCAGCCGACGCTGAGGAACACGTCACCACCGGGACGGGCAGTGAGACCACCCCGGCCACCGAGGCAGACGACTTGCCGCGTCCGCCTGCTGGACGCCGCGCTTCGCGTTCCGCCTCGGCTGCGCACGAGAAGACCAGTACGCGAGCGCGAAACAAGAACACTGCCGCCGAAGAAGCTGATTCCGGTGCGCCCGAGTCCAGCCCCGACACCTCGAGCTCCACCGATTCCCGGCGAACCACGTCCGAGGAGTCCACGCCAGTTCGTCGTACTCGTCGCCGTCGTTCCGCGAACCGACGCGTCTCTGAGCCAAAGGCAGAATCGGATTTCGCCGACATCGACGCTGCCCTGGCCAAGGCCGAGGAGCAGGCCCAGTCCCGCAAGACGGCTGGGCAAGAAGCAGACGCGGAGCAGCGCTCCACCAGCGACATCCTCGACAACCTGGCTGCCGAGATCGGCGGCGAGGGGGCAGACGGATCGGCTCGTCGGACCACTCGTCGCCGAGCTGCCCGCCCGTCCTCCTCGTCGCGCGGTACCGATTCCTCCCGCGGTACCGAACGTGCTCGCAAGGCTGATCGCCGGTCGGACGCCCATGACGCTGACGACCATGAGGATTCTGCTGCCGAAGAACATCAGGGCACCGGGAAAACGACGTCCGCCACAGAGGATTCCAACCAGACCACTGAGTCTGGTGAGGGGACGACACGCCGTCGTCGGCGCCGCGGCGGACGTCGTCGGCATCCCGCCGAGGCGGAGAGCGGCGCTGACAACTCCTCGTCGGACAAGGGCAATGAGGAGAACCGCTCGTCTGACGATGGATCTGAGAAATCCAGCAGCGAGTCGACCAAGTCCAACGACGCGGATCATTCCGATCACGAGGGTGGCTCGACTCGCAGGCGGCGTCGTCGCCGTCGTCGCGGTGAGGACACCAGTGGCTCCGACGACGATCCGAACAATGTCGTCATCAAGGTGCGCGAGCCTCGTTCGCGTCGATCCGCCTCCGACGAGGTCTCCGGCATCGAAGGATCCACTCGGGTGGAGGCCAAGAAACAGCGTCGCCGGGAGGGGCGTGCCGCCGGACGGCGTCGCAATGTCGTGCTCACCGAGGCCGAGTTCCTGGCCCGTCGGGAGTCCGTGGACCGCAAGATGGTCATCCGTCAGTCCGAAGAGTACTCCCAGCTTGCCGTGCTCGAGGACGGGGTGCTCGTGGAGCACTACGTCGATCGGGCGTCGGCCACCTCGGCCATCGGCAACGTCTACCTCGGCAAGGTGCAAAGTGTCCTGCCGTCGATGGAGGCTGCCTTCGTCGACATTGGACGACGCCGCAATGCCGTCATCTACGCCGGTGAGATCGAGTGGGAGAAATACGGCGAGGTGGGCAAGGAACACCGCATCGAACAGGTGCTCAAGACGGGCGACCCGATCTTGGTGCAGGTGACCAAGGACCCGGTCGGGGCCAAGGGAGCTCGGCTGACCAGTCACATCTCGTTGCCGGGTCGTTACGTCGTCTACTCTCCGGACGGCAAGCTCTCGGGCATCAGCCGAAAGCTGTTCGACTCCGAGCGGAAGAGACTGCGCAAGATCGTCGATGAGACGATGCCCTCCGAGGCCTCGGTGATCGTGCGTACGGCCGCTGAAGGCGTCAGCGAGGAGGACCTCACCCGCGACATCAACCGGCTCAAGGCCCAGTGGGAGGTCATCGAGCGCAAGGCGGGAACCAGTCACGCACCGCAGATGCTCTACAGTGAGCCGGATCTCACGGTGCGCATCATCCGCGACCTGTTCAACGAGGATTTCTCCGAACTCATCGTTGCCGGAAATGGCGGTTCCGACGATGCCTACGAGACGATCAAGGCGTACGTGGACCACGTGGCCCCGTCCCTTGAGAAGCGTCTGACCAGGTGGGACACCCAGTCCCAGGGAGACCTGTTCCAGAAGTACCGGATCGATGAGCAGGTGGCCAAGGGCCTGGAGCGGAAGGTCTTCCTGCCATCCGGCGGTTCGCTGGTCATCGACCGCACCGAGGCCATGACCGTCATCGACGTCAACACTGGCAAGTTCACCGGGTCGGCGGGCAACCTTGAAGCCACCGTGACGGCGAACAACCTGGAGGCAGCCGAGGAGATCGTGCGTCAACTGCGGCTACGCGACATCGGCGGAATCATCGTCATCGACTTCATCGACATGGTGCTGCCCGCCAACCGTGAGTTGTTGGTGCGCCGTCTCATCGAGTGCCTGGGACGCGATCGTACCCGCCATCAGGTGTCCGAGGTGACATCCCTTGGTCTGGTGCAGATGACGCGCAAGAAGATCGGCACCGGTCTTGCCGAGGCCTTCACCGAGGAGTGCTCCTCCTGTGGCGGTCGTGGATACGTCCGGCACGACAAGCCCGTGAACTCCCAGGCTCCGGCAGACGGCGGTGAACGCTCCGCACGAGGCCGCCGTACCTCGGGTGGGCGCAAGAGTTCCAAGAGAAAGTCGCAGCGCAAGGGTCACGAGAACTGAGTTCGGCTCGATCCAGCAGGACGAGCCAGAAGCAGTGTGGGCCAGTACTTGACCTGGTGAGTTAGCGGCGGGGTGCACTCCGTCGCCAACTTCTCCATCCTCACGTGCCGTTCCTGCTGCGTCGTCTGCGACCACGCTGGGGGTTGCGATGATGAGAGTCGCGATGCATCCGCGGGATCGCTTGGCTCGAGTTGTTCGCTTGTGTTTTTCGAGGGCGGAGACGTGCTGCAGGTCGGAGACAACTGACGATTCCACGCAGTAATCGGCCGTACCGGGTTGAGCCCTGTTGGGTCGCGTCCTACACCACACGACGTGCATTGCCTCGAGTGACTCTGTGGGCACGGGACCATGGATCACGGCCGTCCGTGCAGTGAGCATCTTCCCGGGATGGTTGGTAGGCGTATTCCGTGGTCGGCAGGAGCCGCGTGCCGTCTGAGCCAATTCGTGACACCATGTTCTGGCACCACCGGTGCCACATCACAGGGGACCCCGCTGGCAGCGGGCATACGAAGGAGTTCGTCGTTGATCACTGCAGCAGCTGACGGGTCGAGTCTGCACAATCCTGGCCCTGCTGGGTGGGCGTGGTACATCGACGACGCCACCTGGGCTGCCGGCGGCTGGCCGAAGGGCACCAACAACATGGGGGAGCTCACCGCGGTGCTGGACCTGTTGCGCGCCACTCGTGACGCCGGTGAGGAGCTCACGGTCCTGTGTGACTCGCAGTACGCCATCAACTGCTGCACCAGGTGGATGGCGGGATGGAAACGTAGGGGATGGCGCAAGGCTGACGGCAAACCCGTGCTCAACAAGGAGATTCTGCAGGAGCTCGATACCGAGCTCGCAGGCCGGCAGGTGCATTTCCAGTGGGTCAAGGGGCACGCTGGTCATGCCATGAACGAAGCCGCCGACTCCCGTGCCCGCGCTGCTGCAACGGCCTATCGCGACGGTGCTCCGGTGGATCATGGCCCTGGATTCGGGCTCGCCTCCGCCTCGGGGGCTGCCGCAGGTGGCGCAGACGACACACAGGATGCCTCCTGCGCCCCACAACGTCATTCTGCCGGCGATGCGTGTGGGGAGGACGACCAGGAGGCCCCATGTCGAGCAGCTGCTCCCACGGCGACTCGGCTCGAGGCCACGTCATCGCATGACGTCACCTCGGCCTCCGCCGGTGATATCCCGTCCATCGAGCCCTTCCAGGACGGCCTTTTTGAGTTGGATGCCCCCAGTGCCCTTGTCAGTACCTTGGCAGATCTGCAGAGCCGTCTCGTCGACTCCAACCCAGCTTGCCGTCAACAGGCCATGGCCGAGCTGTTGTCCGATGACTTCATCGATCATGCTGCAGACGGCAAGGTTCGCAGCAAGGCGCGTCTGATTGCCATGGATCGCTCCATCAAGTCTCGTACCACCACCCAGATCGACATCCTGGGCATCACCGAACCAGCTGACGGGGTGGCCCTGGTGCGATGGAGGTCGCGAACCGGGGCACGTGCAGAACTTCATGCCAGCTTGTGGCGTCTCAGCGGGCAGCATGGGGACGGTCAGTGGCAGATCGTCTTCAGTCAGGCGACGGCGATCTGACCTCGACCACGGGACGATGCAATCGGCATCATCCCGTGGTCGTTGCGCAGTCACTCGAGGTGGCCCACCATCGGTGCCTGCCTGTCGACTTCGCACGATCTGCGGCAGTCGACGTTGCCGAACCGCGAAGTGACTGCTGCCTCGGCAAGGGGACTGACGGTCCTCAAGACCGTGGCTCCCCGCGGCTGTGGCAATCATGGTTGCGGAACGGGTTTGTGCCACGTGGCGTAGCAGCTCGGGGTGGTGCAAACACTTCTGCCACCGGGCCCCGTCACACGACCCCGGTTCATGGTGGGAAACGGGTTGCCGTAGCCACACTTGCCACACAGACACGCAGAGGCGAGAGCCCTGGCGGCCAGGAGGCCGCCCAATCCCGTGGTTTACCCGGTCTCGAGGTGGGCCTGGACGGTTCCGTGTCATGGCTCAGCGGTGACAGATCTGTTGGCTGCCCGCGCCGGTGTGGCAATCATGGCTGCGGAACGGGCTTGTGCCACGTGGCGTGGCAGTTCGGGGCGGTGCAAACACTTCTGCCACAGGGCCCCGGTTCATGATGGGGCGGCAGAGACAGCAGTGACCATATTTGTCACGCAAGGTGGTGAGCCATGTCGTGGCGGCAGCATCATTGCCGATAGAGTTGGCCCCATGTGTGCCAATGTTCTTGCCGCCGTTGCTTGGCCCTACGCGAATGGGCCTCGCCACATCGGTCATGTTTCAGGATTCGGTGTTCCCTCTGACGTCTTCGCGAGGTTCATGCGAATGTCGGGTCACCGTGTCCTCATGGTCTCCGGCTCGGACTGCCACGGCACCGCGATTTCGGTCAAGGCCGATCAGATGGGACTCACGGCCCAGCAGTGCGCCGAGAAGTTCCACCACATCATCGCTGAGGATCTGCAGGGTCTGGGCCTGTCGTATGATCTCTACACCTCGACGATGACGCTCAATCACGCCCACGTCACCCAGGAAATCTTCACGACTCTTTACAAGAACGGCTATCTCGTCAAGAAGTCGGAGATGGGGGCCTTCGAGCCATCCACCGGACGTACCCTGCCGGATCGTTACATCGAAGGCACCTGCCCGATCTGCGGTTATGACGACGCCCGTGGCGACCAGTGTGACAACTGTGGACGTCAGCTGGACCCGGCAGATCTCGTCGCACCGCGCTCCAAAACCACCGGTGCGGCCCCCGAGTTCCGTGAGACCGAGCATTTCTTCCTCGATCTTCCTGCCCTGGCCGAGGAGCTCACCCGGTGGATCAACACTCGCACCGACTGGCGCCCCAATGTCCTCAAGTTCTCCCACAACCTGCTCGAGGAACTGCGTCCACGCGCCATCACCCGCGACCTCGACTGGGGGGTGCGCGTGCCGGTCGAGGGCTGGCAGGACAACCCCATGAAATCCATCTATGTGTGGTTCGACGCCGTCATCGGTTACCTGTCAGCCTCCATCGAGTGGGCCCGGCTCTCCGGTGACCCGCAGGCGTGGAAGGATTTCTGGCAGGACCCGGAGGCCTTGTCGTACTACTTCATGGGCAAGGACAACATCGTTTTCCACTCGGTGATCTGGCCCGGCATTCTGCTGGGCATCAATGGCGAGGGTGACAGGGGCGGTGCCCCATCGCCCGAGATCGGCACCCTCAACCTGCCCACCGAGGTGGTTTCCAGCGAGTTCCTCACCATGAGTGGTTCCAAGGTGTCCAACTCGCGCGGTGCGACGATCTTCGTCGGAGACTTCCTGCGTGATTTCGGCCCAGACGCGCTGCGCTACTTCATTGCTGTGGCAGGTCCGGAGAACCAGGACACCGACTTCACCTGGGAGGAGTTCATCCGCCGGGTGAACTTCGAGCTGGCAAACGAGTGGGGCAACCTCGTCAACCGCTCGATCTCCATGGCCCACAAGAATGTGGGAGCCATCCCGCCTGCCGGGGAAATCATCGACGCCGACCGTGCCCTGCTTGACGAGTCCCTCAAGGCCTTCGAGACAGTGGGCGACCTGCTGGAGCATGCCAAGTTCAAGGCGGCCATCACCGAGGTCATGCGTGTCGTCAGCCTGGCGAACGCCTACATCAGCGATCAGGAACCGTGGAAACTCAAGGACGATCCACAGCGTCGCAGCACCGTGCTGCACGTAGCCCTGCAGGTGGTCAACGACTGCAACACGATGTTCACGCCGTTCCTGCCGCACTCCGCCCAGAAGGTCTTCGAAGCCCTGGGTGGGGACGGGGTATGGGCTGCCCAGCCCGAGCTGGTCGAGGTGGACGACGGTGGCGACACCCATCCAGTGCTGCGCGGGGACTACGCCAGCGAGCAGGCTCACTGGGGACGCGACGAGATCGAGGTGGGGCGCCCCCTGGCCAAGCCCACCCCGATCTTCCGCAAGTTGGACGCCAAGCTCGCCGAGACTGGTCCGGAATGGGCGCCGATCAGCAGGGATTGAGACGGCGCAGTTGCCGTGAGTAGGGAACCAACTCAGGCAGTGTTCCCTGCTCATCATCAAGCATCCGGGTTCAGGCACATGAGATCAAAAGGGTCAAGTTTAGCGAGTGCCCGCTAAACTTGACCCTAGCGCCTCTATACTCGAACGATCATTCCTCGTCCATGACCTCGGGAACGCTAACCAGTTTTCGGATGAGGAAGTAGGCGGGTATTCCTGCCAAAACGACCCCTAGGCCGATTAGCGAGGTAATGGCTCCAGACACCAAAGTTTGCACTAGAACATACCCAGCACCGATGATGCCAATGACAGGGACCACCGGATAAAATGGTACCTGATATGCTCCGGAGTTGATGAGATCTTTCCGTTTTCTTCTCAAGATGAAAACACTGGCGATTCCTACTATGAAAAACATCCAGTTGACAAAGACTAGCAAGTCGGTGAGTTGATCGTATGATCCAATCATGACGAGAATGGCTGCAAGCACCGTCTCAAGAATTATGCCATTTCGGGGAGTTCCCGATTTCTGATCTACTGCGACGAAAGTTTTTGGGGCTGGCATGAGACCGTTTCGCGACATCGCATAAGGTAACCGACCGGCAGTGAGGAGGAAGGACGCTTCACATCCGACGATCGAGATGACAATCCCCAAAGCTATGAGCCATTCTCCGACCTTGCCGAAGAGAACGACCGCAGTATCGGAGACTACGGTTTTGGAAGTAACGATCTGGTCGAAGGGCAGAGTGTTCAAAACTGCGACGTTCACCCCGAGATAGGCAATCATAATGATGATCAACCCAGCTACGAGGCTTTTTGCATAGTCCTTGCGTGGGTTGCGCAATTCGCCCGCCATATTCGAGGCCGCGATCCATCCCTCGAATGCGAATAGTACTCCCAGAAGAGCTGCGCCGAATCCGGCAGCCATGTCTCCACCGGTTACATTGTCGGGAGTCATCGGATGAAATGTATGTTGATGCCCCATGATAATCCCGAAAATGATGATGACTCCGATGGGAACGAGCTTCGCTACATTAAAAAGTGTAGAGAATTTCGTTGTTAGCTTGGTGGATATCAAGTTCAATGCCATGAGCATAAATAGTAGTAACATGGCGCTAATCTTTATGGTGAAATCATCCATGGGGATGAATGTGGTCATCTGTGTCGTTGCGGTCACGACCAGCGCGGCTGACATTGCAGGATAATAGATGAGCACTTGTGACCAACCGAAAAGGAAAGCGGCCATGTCTCCAAGGAGTTCCCGAAAGTAGGTGAACAGGCCACCTGCTTTCGGGATGGCGACTCCCAATTCGGCAATGGTCAGGGCGCCACAAATGGTTAAAAGACATCCCACCGCCCAAGCCAGCAAGCCTAGTCCTGGCGTACCCGCGGCAGCAAAAACTGCGCGAGGTTTGAAGAACACGCCTGAACCAATCACCAACCCGACCACGAGAACCGTGGCCTGGAACAGGCCAATCTGGCGCTTGAGAGTCGCATTTACTGCTGTCTCACCCCGCGCTGGGCGTGAGGCATGGGCGGTGGACATGTCACACCTCAACCCCGTTGTCGCGCAGGGCGGTCAGTACCAGGTTCCGATCGCTCTGGGTCTCGTCGATGAGGAACTGGATGTCCTCCTCGGTGGCGCTGGTCGCCTTGACGTGTCGCACCATCTGCTTGACGTAGCTTCGGCGCAGCCGATCCAGGTCGGCCCATCGAGTGACGAGGCGAGACGGGTGGTCCGGCATGACGATTGTCCGTCCGGGCACCTCGGTCTCCGGGTCGCCGAGTGAGACCTCGATGCCGTTGTGCTTGGCGAACGACAGCTGAGCGAGCGGATGCTTGCCAGCGCCGGTGTACTCCGTCTCCTGGACGACGATGGCCTGGTCAGAGGGGAGCGTCTGGGCCAGAGCGAACGCCGCAGCCAAGGAGGTGTTGCCAGCTGGTCCGCGTTCCATGCCCTCGAGCTGGGCCAGCAACTCGGTCATGTAGAACACCTCGCCCTGCTTGACGTACAGGTAGCCGTCCATGTAGCGCAGCGGGCGGGCTGCCGAGCGTGGTACGTCGGAGTGATCGGGATTCGTGGCGTAGGGCACACCGAACCCGGTGTGCCCGGTGGTGAACGACTTGAGGTTGAAGTCGTGGTCGGAGGCCATGTGCAGCCCCGAGAGGTCGACCGATGCGCCATACACCTTGGTGTCTGATGCCCCTGCCTTGCGCAGTCCGCGTGCGGTGCCGGTGAGATTTCCTCCGCCTGCGTTCGTTGCGATCACGACGTCGGGAGCGCGTCCGATGGAGGACTGGCACTGTTCCACGATCTCCAGACCCAGGGTTTCCACACCGGCGATGCCAAAGGCCGAGTACAGCGAGGCATTGAAGAATTCAGTCTCCTCGAGAACCTTGAGATAGCTGTAGAACAGCTCTGGGCCGACCGAGAGCTGCAACACCTCGGCGCCCAGGGACTCACACTTGCGCTGTTTCTCGAGGATTTCGGGCTGCCCCACCTTGTGGGAGTCGTAGCATTCCTGCACGATGATGCATGGCAGATTCGCCATCGCAGCCTGGCTTGCGACGGCAGCCCCGTAGTTGCCGGAGGTTGCTGACATGACGCCGGGGAAACCAAGCTGCTTGGCCTGGAGCACCGACATCGACGCCCGACGATCCTTGAACGAGCCAGACGGATTGCACTGCTCATCCTTGACGAGGATGCGGGCGCCAAGTCCCGGCCCTGAGACCGCACGGGCAAGGGCGGTGAGATTGCGCAGCTCGAGCAGTGGGGTGTCGCCCACCCCCACCCGACGTTGCGCAGTGCGCACGTCGTCCAGGGTGAGGTCGGTGTCCGCCATGAGACACTCGTAGTCGAAGGCGATGTTTCCCGACTCATACGTCGAGTAGTCAACGCCGAGTGCCTTCTTCATGATTTCGCCGTTGCGAGCCATGACGGCGTCGTAACTCATGTCACGCATTGTCGTTCTCCTTGATGATGTGCCTGGCCTGCGGACCGATACCGAGTAGTTCGGGGACGGCGGCGTCACCGAATCCGTAATCGTAACCAGGGTTGACGGCCAACAATGTTCCGCTGATGGTGCGCCCGCAGGTCGTGGTGATGGTGACCCGGTCGCCGATGTGGGCGGACTCCTCGTCAAGGAATCCCTTCACCCACGACTCGAACGGGACCTTCTGCGTGTCCTGCGGAAGATGGGCGGTGCGTTGCTCGGGGGTGAGCACGATGTCGTGGATCTGTACCCAGTCGCCCCTGCGGGCACTGTGCATTGTCTCAAGGCTGCTCATCGGTGAACTCTGCCTTTCATTGCGTACGGTGGGGTGGCCGAGGAGGCCAGTGAGCCAAGTACACCGCCGCCGAAATAGCTGGTCAAGGACGATCCTGTGCCGCTACGGTGCGATAATTTCTTGTGAGAACGACACAGCGTGGTTGTCGGAAGGTGTGATGCCGTCATGGGCAAGAAATTGCAACTGGACGAGATTGATCGCGAAATAGTGTTGCAATTACGCAAGGATGGCCGAATGTCGAATGCCGACCTCGCCAGGCACGTCAGCCTGAGCGCACCGGCGTGCCTGCGACGGGTCAAGCATCTCGAGGACTCCGGGGTGATTCGGGGGTATCGTGCCGTCATCGACCCGGCGGCATTCGGTCATGCCCTGGAGGTGTTCGTCTGGGTGGACCTCGACGCGAGCAATCGGGAGGCAATGCTCGCCTTCGAGGATCGGGTGAGCCAGATGGAGGAGGTCGTCGAATGCCATCGGGTTTTCGGGCGGCCCGACTTCTTCATGCGAGTGCTCGTGCGTGACCCGGCCGACTACGAGGACTTCCTCACCAACCAACTCATCGGTGTGCCCTCGGTGCTTCGGGTCACCTCCACCCCCTCCCTGAAGAAGATCAAGACGGAGGATCATGGCTGGAGCGAGGGGGTACTGGGCTGAGCGAGCTTTGGTCTGGCCCGGTCAAGGTCCGGACGAGGTGGACCGTGACCGCTGCGGGGTACTGATGGCTCTCCGGGCTTTCTGGAGGGGGACACCCGCGATTAGATTACCGACCAGCCGGAGCAGTGACAGGTACTGATGGCTCTCCGGGGCGCCTGCGCAGAGGCGGTTTTCCGACGCCATCCTGTCAACAGGGTTCGACTTCCTGCGTTCTGGGGTGAGGACAGACCGACTCGTGTCGTCCAGTCAGCGGGGCTCGACCCTTCGTCGCCGTGCCAGCGACAAGGTACTACCATGTTCTCCGTGGGTGAATTGAACACTGTTAAAGACTTCGTCGGGTACGACCAGGATCACGTCTGGCATCCCTACGGGCCCATGCCGGCCGCCATGCGACACCGACTCGTCGAGGACGCCGAGGGTGCGTATCTCACGATGCATGACGACCCGGCCGCCGAGCCGATCCAGCTCATTGATGCCATGAGCTCGTGGTGGGCCGCCTGCCACGGGCATCGCCACCCTGCCCTCGTCGCAGCCGCGCACCGTCAGATCGATCGGATGCCGCACGTCATGTTCGGCGGTCTCACCCACCGTCCGGCCATCGAACTGGTCAGCCGACTGGTCGAGATCACCGACGAGCCTCTCACCAAGGTGTTCTTCGCCGACTCGGGATCGGTCGCCGTCGAGGTGGCCATCAAGATGGCCCTGCAGTACCAGCGTGGCATCGGGCACCCGGAACGACGTCGACTGCTCACCTGGCGCTCGGGCTACCACGGTGACACCTTCCAGGCGATGAGTGTGTGCGACCCCCAGGGAGGCATGCATTCGTTGTGGACCGGAGTGCTCACCGAACAGGTCTTCGCCCCGGCACCACCGGTGATCGGGACCTCGGCCGACGAGTGCTCACGCTACCTTGAGCATCTCGAGAGTCTCATTGACGACTCCATCGCCGCCATCGTCATCGAGCCGGTCGTCCAGGGCGCCGGGGGCATGCGTGTCCACGACCCGCGCCTCGTCACGGGACTGCGGGAGATCTGCGATCGACACGGTGTTGTGCTGCTGGCCGACGAGATCGCCACCGGATTTGGACGTACCGGCACCCTCTTCGCCACCCAGGCGGCTGGCACCACCCCCGACATCATGTGCGTCGGCAAGGCGCTCACTGGTGGATTCATGACCCTCTCCGCCGTGCTCACCACCGACGAGGTGGCCGCTGCCATCTCCAGCCCCGACGGGGGAGGGGCGCTCATGCACGGACCGACCTTCATGGGCAACCCGCTGGCATGTGCCGTCGCCAACGCCTCGGTGGGGCTCATCCAGGACGGTGACTGGCGCACGAGTGTGCCGCGCATCGAGACCGAGCTCATGACAGGCCTTGCTGGGGCGAAGGACGTCCCCCATGTGGCCGACGTGCGAGTACGCGGAGCCATCGGAGTCATCGAGATGGACCACGACGTCGACATGGAGGCCACCACCCAGGCCGCCATCGATCACGGCGTCTGGCTGCGACCGTTCGGGCGGCTCATCTACGCCATGCCGCCCTACATCTGTACCAGTGAGCAGATCGCCACCATCACCGGGGCCATGACTGCCGCGGCACGAGCTGCGGGCGGCCATGACTGAGAGCCAGCGCTGAACAGCGTTCGCCCATGAACACCGTTCATGGGCCATCAGGGCACCGCTTGGAACGGGCCCTCGGAACCGAATCCCCACAACACCTGACACCCAGGAAGGACATCTCATGGCCATCGTCGTCATCACCGGAACCAACACCGACGTCGGCAAGACGTACACGACGGCATCCGTCGCGCGGTCCGCCATTGAACAGGGGGTGCGCGTCACTGTCTGCAAGCCTGCTCAGACCGGCGAACCAGCCGGCAGCGGCGACCTCTCGACCGTCCAGAAGCTGCTTGGCGCTGACGCCGTGCACGACTACGTCGAGTTCGCTCGCTACCCCGAACCGTTGGCACCCAACATCTCGGCTCGCCGTGCCGGGATGGCCCAACTCGACCTTGACGAGACGGTTCGGAAGATCCGTAAGCTCGACGCTCCCGGTGAGCTCGTGCTCGTCGAGGGAGCCGGCGGACTGCTGGTGCGTATCGCCGAGGAGTGGACCATCGCCGACCTCGCAGCAAAACTCGGCGCACCGATCCTCGTCGTCACCTCCACCGGGCTGGGATCGCTCAACTGCGCCGAGCTCACCGTCGAGGCCGCCCAGCGCCGTGGCATCACGGTGCTGGGGCTCATCGGCGGCATCTACCCGGACGATCCCGACCTTGCCACCCGACTCAATGTCGAGGAGTTCGAGGCGGTCTGTGGGGTGCCACTGCTCGGACTGGTACCCCGGGGACAGGCGGCCCTGGCCGATGACTCCCGAGTCGTCCAGATGCTCAGCGGGCTGCTCGCCACGACGAAGTAGGCAGACCGAGGCGCATGACGGCGGCACGCCAGGGCTGGCAGGAGCCTTCTGCAGGCAGTGTCAGTCCTTGCTGTCGTCGCATGCCAGTCCCCGCTGTCGGTGGCGTGCAGGTCGTGCCTGCAATCGTGGGCGGGGCCGGTGCCATTGAGGTGCGGTCACAAGGGGCTCAGGGCTGGCCGTCGTGTCTCAGGGGCGGTCATCGTCGGCGACGATCCGACCGACGAGCCGGGCGGCTCCAGCCATGCCCATGGGCCGAAAACCTGCAGCGATGGCATGGGCACGGATCTCCGGCTCGGCTGCGCGCAGCGCCCAGCCTCGCCTGAGGAGCACCTTGGGTGGTTTGCGGTGCTCCTTGAGGTCACGCAACAGGCGACGTGCGAAGTTGAGGTTGCGCGGCCGGTCCAGCCAGATCGGCACCACGGTGAGCCCGGCTCCTCGGCAGGGCTGCAGCAGATGGGTGGCGAAGATTCCCTCGGCGACGATCGCCCGGTGGCCGGTGACGTCGACGACGTGTGTACCCTCCGCCTGTGAGGTGGACAGGTTGTACCTCGGAACCCGTGCTCGCCCAGTGGTGGCCAGGCTGTGCAGAACCGTGACGGCAGCATCCACATTCCACGAGGAGACGTCATCCCAGTCGATCATGCCGTGCCGCCGCGGCAGGCCGGGGGAGTCGGCGTCGCGATAGAAGTCGTCGAGCCGTAGCTGTGGAAGATCGGAGACACGGGCGAGTCGGGACTTGCCCGACCCGGAGGGGCCGGCCAGGAGAATGATGGTACGTGCCACGGGGTGGATCCTATCGGGTTCTGGCAGGGTGTGTTCTCATCGCCGTCGACGACCCGTGGGCACGGTCGAGGGTCGGGGCTGGTGACGATCCATGACATGCGGATTCCCGGTGACGGAATCTGGCCACAGGCCCTTGGGGTCCCAAGGGTAGGGGTTGCCGTCAAACGCGGAACACCAACAAGCCCGCACAGGCTTGGGGCTCCAAGGGTGAGGGGACTGCTTGGGACCCCGTCGTCGATACCGTCGCCTCAGGACTGCAGCCCCAGGGCTGCCGACATCTCGGCACGCAGGCGCACCATCTGCTCGTCCACCCTGGTCTTGGCGGCGGCGAGATCGTCGGTGTCGCTGCTGCGCACCTCCAGGTACACCTTGAGCTTCGGCTCGGTACCCGAGGGGCGAGCCACGACGTGCACCCGCTCCCCGGAGAGCTCAATGGCGTTCTGCTCCGGCAGCCCGGAGTCGTTGTTCGGGTCGAGGAGGTCGCGCACGCTCACCGGCTCGTCGAGCAAGGTGTCTGGTGGGGTGGCGCGCAGCGTGTCCATCGCATCGGAGATGATCGACATGTCGGTGACGCGCACTGCGAGCTGGGAGGTGCGGAACAGTCCGATCCGACGCCAGATCTCGTCGAGTCGGTCGTTGATCGTCTGCCCGTTGGCCGTGAGCTCACCGACGAGTCGCAGAATCCTCGCCAGGGCAGTGATGCCGTCCTTGTCGGGCACCCTGGCCGGGTCACAGCAGTAGCCGATGGCCTCCTCGTAGCCGAAGGCGAGACCCGGCACCCGACCGATCCACTTGAAGCCGGTGAGCGTCGTGCGGTGCTGCTTGCCAGCGGCGGATGCCAGGGTGGCCAGGGCGGTGGAGGAGACGATGGAATTGGCGTAGACGCCGTCCACCCCGCGACGCAGGGCGTCGTCGCCCAGCAGGGTGCCCAGCTCGTCGCCGGTGAGCATGCGCCACTGCCCGTCGATGACGGCAGCCACCGCGCAGCGGTCGGCGTCCGGGTCGGAGGCGATGACCACGTCGGCGTCCTGGCGGCGGGCCAGATCCAGGGCCAGGTCCAGGGCTCCGGGCTCCTCTGGGTTGGGGAAGGAGACGGTCGGGAAGTCCGGGTCGGGCTCCAGCTGTTCGCTCACCCCGATGAACTCGGGAAGCCCCGCCTGCTCGACCAGACGACGCACCACGCGGGTACCCACCCCGTGCATGGCGGTGTAGACCCAGGTGACGTCGTCCGGCACGGTTCCGGCCAGCTCGACGGCCCGTGAGACGTAGGCGTCGATGAGATCGTCGCCCACGAGCTCGATGTCGTCACCGCGGGCGATGTCGCCGACCGGACGGGTGGAGACCGTCTCGATCTGCTCGGCAATCTGGGAGTCGGTGGGTGGGACGATCTGTGAGCCGTCACCCAGGTACACCTTGTAGCCGTTGTCGGCAGGAGGATTGTGCGAGGCCGTCACCATGACCCCGGCAACCGCCTCGTAGTGGCCGATACCGAAGGCCGTCACCGGGGTGGGGATGGGCGAGTCGGCCAGCAGAACGTGGAACCCGGCACCAGCCATGATCTCGGCGGTGTCGCGGGCGAAGACGTCGGAGTTGTGCCGGGCGTCGAAGCCAATCACGACCGAACCGTTGGTGTGGCCGTTGGCGTGCAGCCAGGCGGCGAAACCGGCCGCGGCGCGCTGCACGACGACACGATTCATCCGGGCGGGCCCCGGTCCCAGGGCGGCACGCAGCCCAGCCGTGCCAAAGGTGAGTGGTCCAGAGAACTGCGCCTCGATTCGGCCGATGGCCTCCGGATCGCCATCCTTGGCGGCGCAGAGTTGGGTGGAGAGTTCAGCGCGGGTGGTCTCGTCGGGATCCTGGTCGATCCAGGCGGTGACCTCGTCGATGCGCTGCGGAGTCAGAGACGTCATGGCAGTACCTTTCGCGAAGTTCATGGGGTGGGTCACAGTTCGACCGCGATGCGCGACAGCAGCGTGGCCAGCCGTGGGGCAGCGGCTCGTCCGGCGGCGACGACCTCGGCGTGATCCAGTGGCTCTGGGCTCACCCCGGCAGCCAGGTTCGTCACCAGGGACAACCCCAGCAGGTCCAGACCGGCCTCACGGGCAGCAATGGCCTCCAGGGCCGTGGACATACCGACGAGATCGGCTCCGATGATTCCTGCCATCCGCACCTCGGCGGGAGTTTCGTAGCTGGGACCGTGGAACTGGGCGTAGACGCCGGTGGGGATCGACGTGTCGATCTGCTGCACCTTCTGCACGAGTTCGGGGGTCCACGTCGTCGTCATGTCGATGAAGGTGGCACCGCGCAGGGGCGTGGTGCCGGTGAGGTTGATGTGGTCGCGGATGGCGACGACGGTTCCGGGCTCCCAACTCGGGTTGAGCCCACCACAGCCGTTGGTGAGCACCATGGTTCCCGCGCCCAGCGCAGCGACGGTGCGCACCCCGTGCACGACTGGCTCCACCCCACGCCCCTCGTAGAGGTGAGTGCGGCCGGTGAGGACGACGGCGATCCGGCCGGTCGACACCCGGACGGCCAGCAGATCACCGCCATGACCGGTGACGACCGGAGCGCTGAACCCGGGAATCTCGGCCAGCGGCAGTGAGCCGATGATCTCACCGAGGTGGTCGGCACCGGCGGACCAGCCAGAACCCAGGACCAGACCGATGTCTGCCCTGTCGATACCGAGACGCTCTCGAATGGTCCGTGCAGCCAGCTCGGCCGTTGCCGTCGGGTCGGAGAAGTCATGATGCATGGGGATACTCCATTGGGTGCTGGTGGTCATGGGTGGGACGGGTCATCTGTGGTCGAGGCGGTGCCGGGCGGTGCTCAGTCGTCGAAGGAGTTGAAGATCGCTCCCAGGATCCCCAGGCCCAGCGCTCCCATGGCGATGCCTCCGGCAGTGCTGTCGCGGAACTGGTGGAAATAGCCCTTGGCCCACATGCTGTAGTCCTCGTCCTGCCAGTAGGGCACCTGGTTGCCATTGAGCGCCACGGTGCGGATCCACGGGGCCTGCCCCTGCTCGATCCGGCTGGCATCGGCTGCGCAGGCTGGAACTGCCCGGGCTGCTCCGCCGTCCGGGGCCCACATGACGTCACGTACCGATGGGCCGTGGGAGGGATCGAAGAAGCACGGTGGCCGAAGTTGAGGCACCGGGTCGCCGGCAGCACGGGCACGTACACACATGACGGCGTGCCGACCCTCCTGCAGGGCCTCGGTGACCAGCGGAACGACCTGGGTGGAATGATCCTGCGACAGAAGATCCTTGGCCCGGTCGTAGCAGTCCAGGGCATGTGACCAGTCCGATGCGGCCTCGGAGCTGAGGTCATCAACCGGCAGATCGGCGTCCAGACTGCGCAACTCCTCCCCGAACTCGGTGACGTCGTCCTCGGTGGCGCGACGGATCCGACCGATCTGCAGCTCACGCTGCTCGACGTTCTGCCGTTCGATCTCGCGAGCCTGACGCTGGGAGCGTGCCAGGGCGGCGACGGTCGTCACCATCCCGACCACGAAGAGGACGAGGAGCAACGCCGGACCGAGCGAGATGATCATGACGTCCAATATGCCTGTGAGCATTGCGGGTGACAAGATCAGTCGGCGTCGACGATTTCGCAGATGACCTCACCCGAGGCGACCGTGGCACCGGGCTCGGCAATGAGGTTGCGCACCACACCAGAGCGATGAGCCACCAGCGGCTGCTCCATCTTCATGGCCTCCAGCACGGCAACCTGGTCACCCTCGTTCACCTGCTCGCCCTCCACGACACCCACCTTGACGATGGTGCCCTGCATGGGGCTGGCCAGTGTGTTGCCCGAGGGAGGCGCCGGTCGGTGGCCGCCACGCGAACGGCGGGTGGGCCGCTTGGAGCGACCTGTTGCCCCGGGGCGGGGAGCCTGCAGGGAGGCAGGTATTCGCACCTCGACGCGCTTGCCGTTGACCTCGACGACGACGTCGCGCGGCGGATCGGTCTCCTCGGGATTGCCGAGCTCACCCACGTAGGGCTCGATCTCACCGGAGAACTCCGATTCGATCCAGTCGGTGAAGACGCCGAAATGGCCGTCCTCGGCGGTGAAGGCGGGATCGCGCACGACGACGCGAGCGAATGGGATGACGCTGGGCATCCCCTCGATCTCCATCTCGTCCAGGGCACGCCGGGCCCGCTGCAGGGCCTGCTTGCGGGTGGCACCGGTGATGATGAGCTTGCCGATGAGCGAGTCGAAGGCCCCCGGAACCGTCATTCCGGAGTGATACCCCTCGTCGACACGCACTCCGGGGCCGGTCGGTGGACGCCACACGGTGAGGGTGCCGGGGCCGGGCATGAAGCCGCGTCCGGGATCCTCGGCGTTGACGCGAAACTCGAAGGAGTGCCCACGAAGCGTCGGGTCGTGGTCCTCCAGGTGCTCGCCCTCGGCGACCCGGAACATCTCCTGGACGAGGTCCACCCCGGAGACCTCCTCGGAGACCGGGTGCTCCACCTGCAGACGGGTGTTGACCTCCAGGAAGCTGATGACGCCGTCCTGGCCGACGAGGAACTCGCAGGTGCCGGCCCCGACGTATCCGGCCTCCTTGAGGATGTCCTTGGAGGACTGGTAGAGACGCTCCTGCTGCTCCTGGCTGAGGAACGGTGCCGGTGCCTCCTCGACGAGTTTCTGGTGGCGACGCTGCAGGGAGCAGTCTCGGGTCGAGATGATCTGCACGGTGCCGTACTGGTCGGCGAGGCACTGGGTCTCCACGTGACGAGGACGATCCAGGTAGCGCTCCACGAAGCACTCGCCGCGTCCGAACGCGGTCACGGCCTCGCGCACCGCCGATTCGTAGAGATCGGCCACCTCGTCCATCTCGCGGGCCACCTTGAGGCCACGTCCGCCGCCGCCGAAGGCTGCCTTGATGGCGATGGGCAGGCCGTGGGTGCGAGCGAACTCGACGACCTCGTCGGCGCCGTCCACTGGGTCGGCGGTGCCGGGGACCAGTGGTGCTCCGACCTTCTGGGCGATGTGTCGGGCCTGGACCTTGTCACCGAGCTTGCGGATCGCCTCGGGTGGCGGCCCGATCCAGATGAGTCCCGCATCGATGACGGCCTGTGCGAAGTCGGCGTTCTCGGAGAGGAATCCGTAGCCGGGGTGGATGGCGTCCACCTCGGCCTGCTTGGCCACGGTGAGGATCTTGTCGACGTCAAGGTACGTCTGGGCCGGAGTGGTGCCGTTGAGGGCGTAGGCCTCGTCGGCCAGCTTCACGAAGAGATTGTCGGCATCGGAGTCGGCGTAGACGGCGATGCTGGTCTTCCCGGCGTCACGTGCGGCGCGGATGATTCGCACGGCGATCTCGCCACGGTTCGCGATGAGGACGCGTCGAATGACTTTCGTCACCAGATCCTCCCATTCCTTGAGCAGTGAGGTTGTGCCCCCAGTGTATTGGCAATATCCAGGCAGGGGCGACGAGCTGTCCTAAAGTGAGACCGTGCCCACGCCGCAGTTCATCCTCGACCTTCGCCAGCAGATCGGACATCGCCCGCTGTGGTTGATCGGTGCGACCGGAGTGATCTGGCGCGACGTGCAGGACGAGTCGTACGAGGGGAGCGGCCCGGCCCACATTGGGGGAAACGCTCTGGATCGCGTCTCATCGGATGACGGAGGCAGCAGTTCGGGGGTTTCGGGATGCGTCATGTCGGACGAGCCAGACCGTGAAGTGTTGAATGACTCGGATCGGGCCGTGCAGCCAGGAGTTGTGTGGGCAGAGCAGGAGGAGCGGGGGAGCACGTCGCTGCAGATCCTGCTGGTACGGCGGGCCGATTCGGGGGCATGGACGCCGGTGTGCGGCATCGTCGAGCCGGGGGAGCGGCCGGATCACACCATCGTGCGGGAATCCTTGGAGGAGGCCCAGGTGCACGTCGTCGTCGATCGGTACCTTGCCGTGGACGTTGACGATCCCCTCACCTATCCCAACGGGGACCAGTGTCAGTTCCTCAACCATGTGTTCTCCTGTCGTTGGGTCGACGGGCAGGCACGGGTGGGAGACGACGAGTCGAGCCAGGTGCGCTGGTTCGACATCGACGAGCTTCCAGCGCTCAGTGTGCGACATCGAGCGGCAGTCGAACTGGCGTTGGCCCCGCCCCGGGGCGCTGTCCTTGGGCTGTTGCACTGACCCGCTGGCATCCGTGCGAATTGGGACCCCAGACGAAATCCAGGACTTCGCCAAGCCGGAGGTTGCGCTGACCTGACTGACATCCGTGCGAATTGGGGCCACAATGTGTGGGTGACGAAAATTGCGCTTGCCATTGCAGGGTCGGAGGCCACCGGTGGCGCCGGTGCCCAGACCGACATCAAGACCTTCCACCAGCTGGGTGTCTACGGGTGCACCGCGTTGACGTGCATCGTCTCGTTCGACCCGGCCAATGACTTCGGGCACCGTTTCGTGCAGATCGACCCGCAGGTGATTCACGACCAGATCGAGGCCTCGGTGGGGGTGCACTCCCAGATCGACGCCGTGAAGATCGGCATGCTGGGCACCCCGACCACCATTGGTGCCGTCGCCGATGCGCTCAAGACCTATCAGTTCCTCCAGGTGGTCCTCGACCCGGTGCTCATCTGCAAGGGTCAGGAGCCCGGAGCGGCCCTCGACACCGACAACGCCCTGCGCGAGCAGGTGCTGCCGCTCGCCGACCTCGTCACCCCCAACCTCTTCGAGACCCAGGTGCTCGCCGGGGTGGACGAGATCACCACGGTTGACCAGCTCAAGGACGCGGCTCGCCGTATCCATGACCACGGGGTTCCGGCGGTCCTGGCCAAGGCCGGTACGTTGCTGGGAACCGGTACTGCCCTGGACGTCTTCTACGACGGTCAGACGATGGAGGTGCTCGAGGTTCCCGCGGTCGGCAGTGAACGGGTCTCCGGGGCCGGCTGCACTCTGGCCGCCGCCATCACTGCAGAGCTGGCCAAGGGGGCCGAGCCACTGCAGGCATGTCGTACCGCAAAGCAGGTCGTCGTCTCGGCGATCGAGAACCGGATGCATGGCAAGGCTCCCTTCGACTACGCCTACCAGGGCTGCTACACCGGCTGAGCCGTCACGTGGCGTCAATTCCGCTGTTCAGTTGTATCGGGTAACGACGATCGAGAGGTCGTGGTGGCTGTGTGGGGCGTTCGACGTGCGTTGAGCGTCCCATCGGCACACTCGTTGAGTCTTCAGACCTGTTGAGCTCGGGTCTACTTGACGACCGGCCGTACTGAGACGTCCTCCACCATGGCTTCGGAGCTGGCCTCCAGGGCCATTCGCACCGCTGCGGCGATCGATTCCGGGCGCAGGTGCTCGTCCGGGTCGTACTCACGGCCCATTTGATGCTGCCGGTTCACCTGCATGTCGGTGTTGACACGCCCCGGGTAGACGGTGGTGACCCGAACTGCCCCGCGTTCCTCCTCACGCAGAGCGTCGGTGAGGGCGCGCAGTGCGTACTTCGACGCTGCGTAGACCCCGGTCCGTGGCCCCGGACGGTGCAGTCCGGAACCAGAGTTGATCATGACGATCTGACCGTGGCTGTCGCGCAGCAGGGGCAGCAGTTGGGCCGTGAGGTCTGCCACTGCCACGACGTTGAGTTCCAGCACGTCACGCCACTCGGAACGTGGGGTCTGGGCGAGGGTGTTTCCCGAGCCGTACGTCCCGGCGCTGTGGACCACGGCGTCGAGTCGGTCCACGGCGGCCACCGCCTCGGCGACCGCCTGTGCGTCGGTGAGGTCGGCTATGAAGGGCTCGGCGTCGTCCAGCTGCCCCACGACCGCGTTGACGGTGCCGGGGCTCGTCCCTCCGACGAGGACGTGATGGTCCCTGCTGAGTTCCTCGACGACGGCGTGGCCGATCCCGCGGGAGCCACCGGTGACGAGGACTGATCTGCGTTGCTGTGTCATGGGGCCACGATAGGTGACTCGGGTGGCCGGACCAGAGTTTTCAACAGGGCAACAGGATCAGGGAAAGCTTGTGGAAAACTGCCGGATGAACTCGGAGCGCACCGAAAACCAATACAGTGACATCACATTCATCTCGGCAAGGATGGCGTCATGACAGACCACAGGCATGAGGTTCGCTCCGAAGTCGGCCGGCTGCGGACAGTACTACTGCACCGACCGGGTGACGAACTACGCCGACTCACCCCGCGCAATTCCGACAGCCTCCTCTTCGACGGACTGCCCTGGGTGGACCAGGCTCAACGGGACCATGACCTCTTCGCACAGATGTTGCGTGATCGTGGCGTCGAGGTGCTGCTGCTCCACGAACTTCTCGAACAGACCCTGGAACTTCCCGAGGCTCGGACCAGGGCCGTCGACGATACCTTCGGAGATCTGCGCTACGGCGACACCCTGCGTCGCTACCTGCGGCAGCGAGCTGCTGAGTTGTCCAGCCATGATCTGGCATCGGTGCTCATGTCGGGTGTGTCGGCACATGACTTCGCCAAGCTCGATCTCACCCTGCCGAATTGCTTGGTGACGTCATTGCTCAACGATGAGGACTTCGTCGTCGACCCACTGCCCAATCTGCTGTTCACCAGGGATTCCAGTGTCTGGATCGGTGAGCATCCAGCCGTCACCTCACTGACGATGCCGGCTCGCCGCCGCGAGACCCAACTCACCGAACTCATCTACACCTTCCATCCACGATTCGCTGGGACGCAGCATGCCCACGGCTGGCGTGACGAGAATCTCGAGGGTGGCGACGTCATGCATCTTGCACCGGGCGTCATGGCCGTGGGGGTGGGGGAGCGTACCTCCTCGGCAGGCGCCGAACGCATTGCGCGCACTGCCCTCAAGCTTGGCGCTGCCCACACCGTGCTCGCCGTACCGATTCATCAACAACGAGCCACCATGCATCTTGACACCGTGTGCACCATGGTCGACACCGACGCCGTCGTCATGTATCCCCAGGTCGCCGATGAGTTGCAGGCCCTGCCCATGACGGCTGACGGGGACGAGATCGTGGTGGGATCGCCCCAACCATTCCTCGTCGCTGCTGCCGAGGCGATGGGGATTGATCGACTGCGGGTCATCGACACCGGCCTGGACCCCGTCACCGCCGAGCGTGAGCAGTGGGATGACGGGAACAACACACTGGCGCTGGCCCCGCGAGTGGTCGTCGCCTACAACCGCAATGTCGAGACCAATCGTCGTCTGGAAGCTGCTGGCGTCGACGTGCTCACCATCCCCGGTTCGGAGTTGGGGTCGGGCCGTGGCGGTCCACGATGCATGAGCTGCCCGATACTGCGAGAGCCGTTGCCAAAGAGCTGATGAGGCCCGCTTCGCCGGTTGGAGGGAGAGCACTGCCACAGGCTGCTCGGGTGCCGCGTGCTCACCCGCGTCTCGCCCGGGCAATGGTGATCTCGTGCTCCACGCTGGCGGTGGGCTCGGAGCCAGTGGCGACTGGGGTGCGGCTGACTCGACGGACGATGTGTTTTACGCGGGAATCCAGCCTTGACCCCCGGTGACTGGGGGCGTTTCTGGCAGTTGGGCGAGGTGTTCTTCCGGGGAGTCCAGCCCGGCCCTCGGTGGCTGGAGGTGCTTCTGGCAGATGGGCGAGGTGTTCTTCCGGGGAAGTCCAGCCTTGGCTCAGCTGGTGGTTCCGCTGGCGGGAAAGACAGTCGTCGACGGGGTGACGGAGGGCAGGTTGCGGCGGGTTTTCGCGATGACGCGGCTCGACACGACGTGCCCCTACGGGCCCCGGTACAGTGGCCGGCGTGGTGAGAGCTGACGGGGTGAGAATCGGCACACTGGTACCAGTGGCGGTGCTGGCGTGCGTCCTGCCTGCCGCATGCTCCGGCACTGCGGTTACCGGCCCGACACCAGCGGTGCTGGGCCCCACCCCTGCGACCCGACAGACCGAGGGGCTCCCCGCTTCAGCTGGTCAGACCGTCCGGACCACGGAACACCCCGAATCCGACGCCACCCGCGCCGTGCAGAGTGATGCGAGTCCCGCAAACCCGAATCCCGCGAAACAACGGTCTCCACGGCCTGCGGCATCCAGCACTGCGGGAGTGCCCGAGAGCACGCCCGCGACGCCGGCGTTCTCGGTGCCGCCGGTGAGCGGTCTGGGTGCTTTCGGCCTCACTCACGGCCCACACGGCTTCCAACTGCCCACCCAGACGGTGGCGGTGCACGTCGTCGACAATCCCAACAACGTCACCCTTGTCATAGACCCGAGCCAGGGGAAGCAGACCTATCAGTTCCTCATCCACCGGCTGGCATCCATGGGGATGACAATCACCGCCAATGGCAACAACTCCTTGATCTTCCACGGGAGAGGCTGGACTGGGGCCTACACGGCCTCCGCAGATGCGGCCGCCCTCACCCTGCGCACCGGCCCGGTGGGCTGAAGGATGGGCAGCAACCTGATCTTGTACCATCCTGCCGGCCCGGTGGGCTGAACCTTTCTGCTCATTCTGGGTGGTGGTGAGGGGCAATGCCAACGGTTGTCCGGAAGGTGGGGGCGCTGCCTGTCCTGGATGAGGCGAGCCGGACCATGACTCTCTACCCCCGGACCATCCCCTCTGCCCAGCCTGCATGGGGATGAGTGCTGTGGGGCGAGCTCAAGCCCACGGAGCGCTGTGCGGCAATTACATGCAGTTGCTCACTTGGTGAACAGCGTCGATGGGAAACGTCGACCTGCCACGATCTGGGAGTGGGGGCGCAGAGGATCCTCTGGGGAGCTCGTCCCGGAGCCTCCATCCAACCCCCAGTGCTCTCGCCCAGTCACTCAGTGTTCTCGCCCAGTTGTGGCTGCGTGATTCGGGCCTGTCACGCCTCGGAGCTCTGCCACAAGCTCTGCCAAGGCACGTCGAGGTCGAGGAGAATTTGACGCAGCAGCGGCAGCGAGATTCCGGTGACATTGTGCGGGTCACCGACGATCCGGGTGATGAACGGCGCCCCCAGCCCGTCCATCATGACCCCGCCCGCCACCTGGGTGGCTTGACCGGTCTCGGCGTAGGCGTCGATCTCCTCGTCGGTGAGGTCGGCGAACGTCAGTGCGGTGGAGGCCGCCCGCGTGGCGCAGCGCTCACCGCACTCGTCCCGCACGATGACGTGGTGGCCAGTCACCAGCATCCCACTTTGACGACGCATCTGGTGCCACCATCGCTTGACACGCTCGATGGACCCGGGCTTGCCGTGGATGCGCCCCTCCATCTGCAGCACCGAGTCACAGCCGACGATGATCATCGGACCGTCCATCTCCACGTGGTCAGCGACGGTTCGAGCCTTGAGCTGGGCCAGCCGACAGGTCAGCTCAAGCGCCGTCTCACCAGGTAGAGGGTTTTCCTCCACTCCGGAGACGATGGTCCGCGGATCCAGTCCTGCCAGGCGCAGCTGGGTGAGTCGGGCGCTGGAACCCGATGCCAGGATGAGCTGATGCATCAGTACCGCCGTAGGGATCCGCGCCATGCCGCCTGGCCAGGCATGAACGGTTCGCGGATCGGCCGCCAGTACGACTTCCACCCGAATGCCATGACGCTCTGCTCAGGGGCGTGGGGGTTGCCGGCTGGTTGAAGGACGGCTGCCAGTACCGCCACCAAGGCCCCCAGCTCCTCATCGGTGAGCTGTGCCTTGGAGACGCTGATCGTCGGTTTCGTCTCGCCGGCGGTCACAGCGGAATGTTCCCATGCTTCTTGGGAGGCAGGGCCTCACGCTTGGAGCGCAGCATGCGCACCGCCCGAATGACCGAGGCGCGGGTCTCGTGAGGATGGATGACGAGATCCACCCAGCCACGTTCAGCAGCCTGGTACGGATTCGACAAGGTCGTCTCGTACTCGTCAACCAGCTCCTGACGACGGGTCTCAGGATCTTCGGCGCGAGCCAACTCCTTGCGATGCAGAATGTTGACCGCACCATCGGCCCCCATGACGGCGATCTGGGCGGTCGGCCAGGCGAGGTTGAAGTCGGAGCCCAGGTGCTTGGAGCCCATGACGATGTACGCACCGCCGTAGGCCTTGCGGGTGACAACCGTCACCAGCGGCACGGTGGCCTCGGCGTAGGCGTAGATCAGCTTCGCCCCACGGCGAATGATTCCGGCGTGCTCCTGGCCCACTCCCGGCAGGAATCCCGGCGTGTCGACGAAGGTGAGGATCGGAATGTTGAACGAGTCGCAGGTGCGCAGGAATCGGGACGCCTTCTCCGAGGCGTCGATGTCCAGGGTGCCGGCATTGACCAACGGCTGGTTGGCGATGATGCCGATGGCCTGCCCCTCAATGCGGCCGAACCCACACAACACGTTGGGGGCGAACAGCTCGTGCACCTCCAGGAAGGTGTCCTCGTCGAGCACCGAGGTGATGACCTCGTGCATGTCGTAGGGACGATTCGCCTCGTCCGGGATGAGGACGTCCAGCTCACGATCGTGGTCGGTGATCGTGAGGTCGGACTCCTCATCGTCGTCGTAGACCGGCGGATCCTCGAGGTTGTTCTGTGGCAGGTAGGTGAGCAGATCGCGCACGTACTCCAGCGCGTCGTCCTCGTTGGCGGCCAGATAGTGCGAGTTGCCCGAGACCTGGGAGTGGGTGCGGGCCCCGCCCAGCTCCTCCAGGGAGACGTCCTCACCGGTGACGGCCTTGACGACGGCCGGGCCGGTGATGAACATCTGGGAGCTCTGGTCGACCATGACGATGAAGTCGGTGAGGGCGGGGGAGTACACCTGCCCGCCGGCTGCCGCTCCCATGATGATCGAGATCTGGGGGATGACGCCCGAGGCACGGGTATTACGTTTGAAGATGTCGCCGAACCTGGCCAGGGAGGCCACACCCTCCTGGATGCGCGCCCCGCCACCTTCGTTGATGCCGATGAGCGGGCAGCCGGTCTTCACGGCGAGGTCGATGATCTTGCAGATCTTCTCGCCATTCACCTCACCCAGTGATCCACCGAAAATCGTCACGTCCTGGCTGAACACACACACCGGACGACCATGGATGGTTCCCATTCCGGTGACGACGCCGTCGGTGTAGGGGCGGTTCCGCTCCATCCCGAAATTGGTCGAGCGGTGGCGGGCGAACTCGTCCACCTCGGTGAAGCTGCCCTCGTCGAGCAGGCGCAGGACGCGTTCCCGAGCGGTCATCTTGCCCTTGGCCCGCTGCTTGTCGATGGCTGCAGCCGGGGCGGCGTTGACGGCCTCGTCAATCCGGCGTCCCAGATCGGCGATCTTGCCGGCAGTCGTGTGGATGTCGATCTCCATGACACAGAGCCTACCCAGATTGTCGAGTTCTGGGCGGATCAGTCGTCATCTGGGAAAGGGTGCGGCCCTCCGCCAGAAAATGCGTGGGGTCCAGGCCACGGAATCCTGCCCGCGGATGGCCCCGAGCGCTGAGCCTGGACTGGCCCCAGATGTTGGGCCCGGGTGCGGCGAATGGCCTGAGCGCGGTGAGGTGAGCCTGGGGACGACGAGATGCGATCATGCCGCATGAGTGAGCCCATCACCAGGCCCGTGGATTTCTGGTTCATGAATGGGGATGCTGCCATCAGGGATGGCAGGTGAGGTGGTTTCACGCAGGATTGCCACGGCGGTGCGAGTTGCCGAGTACGGCTGCAGGAAGCGTAATGGGCATTACTCGTTGTACGAGTGTGGAGCGTTGCAATCGTGAAGGCCATCAATGACGCCTCGCTGGATTGCCGCGGTATGGGTGTGGAGCGTTGCCGCAGATGGCAACCGGGGGATCCAGTGCAGATGTGCCACGAATTCTTGCCGGCGGGGAAGGACGGCGGTCAGGTCCGTGCCGGCGGGTGAAAGCAGCGGTCGGGTCCGTGGAGGCTGCGGGACGATTTTCAGGATCGCTGGAAGGTTTTGGGTGTCA
>ERZ782914.119-NODE-119-length-31232-cov-6.466081_pt1 | contig 31232 bp, 28 predicted proteins | sample MGYA00375948_ERZ782914 | MGnify/ENA primary metagenome ERZ782914 (study PRJEB29894, sample SAMN03576417) | human skin metagenome | biome: human skin; feature: left retroauricular crease; material: organic_material | host: Homo sapiens | place: Italy: Trento...
TAAAACTTGTATGTTGTTGATTAGATTGATGGAGAACAATATTGTTCCAGACTCTCCATATCTAAGAGAATCTGTACTTAGAATTTCTACTGACGAGAAATATCTAACTAAAGTGCAAGTCAAGATGAGAAAATCTAAGAATAAATATATCAACATCAACAAGGGAACACAAAGAAAGTGAGTGATTGATTGGAAGACAATCTAATAAAAGATATAGAAAGTCAATTAGACGACATCAATGATATTGAGAGAGTATTGGTGTTGTCAGACCTACATATACCATTCCATAAGGAAGAAGATATTATAAATATTGTTAAGAAGCACTCCAATGTAAGCACTATTATATTTGCTGGTGATATATTGGATTGTTTTAGTGTATCTACCTTTCCAAAGGAAATGCACATACCGTTATATGAAGAACTTAAAACAGCTTCAGCTTTTCTTAGAAGAATTGATAGACTAACGCCAAACACAAAGAAAATAATTTTTAGAGGTAATCATGAATTTAGGTTCAAGAGATATTTAGCTAAATTTCAAAGTGAGTTCTCTCCCCTAGTTTCTGATGATGTATTTGAGATAATTCAACATGGATTTACTTATAGAGATTATAGGAATGTTAAGAGAACTGTTGAGCCTCTATCTGATAACTATGAAGTAATTGACTCATGGTACTACATATATAAGGATTTGGTGTTAGCCCATCCTACAAACTTTTCTAAGATACCAATGAGAACTTCTGTGTCCACTTATGACTATTTCAAAAATCAAGGTGTAAACTTTAATGCTTTGGCTATTGGACATACTCATAAAGCTGGAACTCTTATTCATGGTGGAACTCTTCTGTGTGAACTTGGTTGTTTGTGTAGACAAATGGACTATGCCAACAATGGTAATGTCAATTATACGCCACAAACGAACGGTTATGGACTTTTTGTATTTCATAAAGATAAAGTAGATATCTACAATTCTGGTACTAAATTCTTATATACAGGAAGTGATGTAGATGGCGAGACCCCTTAATATCAATTCCAAGAAAGGAATTATTAATTATTTAGAAAATACTGCTGGTGAATATCCATTCATTGAAGAGTGTTGGGAAATTGCCGAAGAAGAAACTAGAGTTAGAAATGAAAAGATAGCTGAATATAATAAGCTAAGTCCAAAGAAAAAGAAAAGAGTTGCTACTTCTAAGGTTTACTTTGAGTTTATGCAACAACCTAGATTTGCTCAAATGGGTAAAGAACTTCTGTTGAAGAAGCAAGGACAAATCACACCAAGTGAAAAATTAGAAGAATTTAAAGAGAACATGGTTGAAGAAGAAAAACCTAAATCTCTTAGATTTGAAGATTATATTGAGGACTTGGAATCTAATCAAGGACAATTCATATTAAGACTACTCAATATGTATTTTGTTGAACTATATGATGAAGATTCAATCAAGTTTATTATATCAAGAATTAAATCTTATTATGGTGAGTATGAACTTAATTCTGCTAGTGATGAGTATTTAGTTATCACAGCAATTTCTGATGAATTAGTTCTTAGAAAAATGAATAGAGAAAGAATTAGAAGTGGTGATGTAGACCCGAAAGATATGAAGACTGTAAGAGATTCATATATGTCTTCCCTAGACGGTCTTAAAGTTCTAAAGAAATTCAATCAAGATAATAAGGATAAGGAAAATCTATTTGCTATATGGGTTGAGAAGTTAGTTAAGTCTGGTGATGTCAATATCAAACAGAAAGAATATGACAAAGACCAGATTGATTTCTTATTAGAAGACAATATTAATGCTATAAGGAGGTCTTTCAGTGACTAAAGAAGTTGATAGAACCATTGGTATGACCTCAAGAGAAATATATGACTTCAAGAAGAAGTTATTGGCAGATAAGATTGAATACTACAGAGAACATATTGATGTATTTTGTGAGGAATATCTTGGAATACCACTAAACTTATACCAGAAGATAGCTCTTAGAGCTATGGCTAAATATAATTTTATCGTCTTGGTATGGTCGAGAGGTTTAGGTAAAACTTGGACAAGTGCTTTATATGTTTGTTGTATGGCTATCCTCTACCCCAATCTAAGAATTGGTATTATTGCCCCATCTTTTAGACAATCTAAAATGCTTGTTGAAGATAAGATTGACAATGATTTGTGTATTAGGTCAGATGCACTAAATCAAGAGATTGTAGATTTTAAAAATGGTACAGACCAATTTGTTAGAAAGTTTGCAAACAATAGTCAAATTATAGCTATACCAGTTGGTAATTCTGGTGGTAAAATTCGTGGTGGTAGGTTCTCTATCATTATTGCTGATGAGTATGCTCAAATGAATCCAACTGTCGTTCAAAACGTTATTAAGCCTATGATGGTTGCTAAGCTAGATTATAAGGTAGATGCAGACGAAGATGAAGAGTTCTTTGATATGAAGTTTATATCTATATCTTCTGCTTTTTTTAAGTTCAATCACTTATACGAGTTCTTCAAAGATACAGTTGAACAAATAGCTAATGGTTCAGATAAGCACTATGCTTCTTGTTTGGACTATAAGGTTGGTCTTGATGTAGGTCTATATAATGAATCTGTTATTGAAGAAGCCAAGAGAACATATTCCAAATTGGACTTTGACATGGAGTACAATGCCACATTCCCAGATTTATCTGACGACAATTGGATAAGTCCAACAGACTTAATGGCTTGTTCTAATCTTATGACTATGGATTTACAATTTGATGATGATTACAAGTATATTATGGGTCTTGACGTTGCCAGAACTGCTGGTAATGATAATACAGCTATTGTTATCTTAAAACTTGTTCCAGATAAAGGTCGTAAAGTATTAGAGAAACATTTGGTATATCAAAAGATACTCAATGGCAAGACATTCAACGAACAAGCAACAGAAATTAGAAAAATATTAAATAAATTCCCTTGTGATGAAATCCACATGGATACTACTGGTCTTGGCTTGGGTCTTGCAGACGAACTAGCTAAGCCTAGTATTGATATTTCTACTGGTGAAATTGAACCAGCTTTGTGTGACGTCAACAATGAAGAACATAAAAAAGAGATACCAGATGGAAACTTTATTATTCATGGACACAAGTTCTCCTTAGATTTTAACCACCAACTAGGCATATCAGTAAAGCAAAATACTCAAAAAAGGCTATTCCGAATGTACTCGAATGAAGCACTAGATAACTCATCTTCTTCGACTATGGAAGAAGTCATGTTGTTAGAGGAAGCTGAAAGGACTCGTAGGGAAATTATGAGTATAGAGGCTAGACCAAGAGGGAATTTCTTGACGTTTGACGTTCCAAGAGGGGGTATGAGTGAAGGTCGTAAGGATAGATGGACTGCTACTGCTCTTGCCCTTAGGGGTGCTGATATTATTGAAAAAGATATGTTTAGAGAAAAGAATGATGTAATGACATTAGGTGCTATAGGAAGGAGGCGATTTTATTGAGTAAGGAAAATATATTAGAGTTAGGTCAAAGTAAACAGTCAACTTATAGTCGACATTTCAATCAAAAGTTTACTATCAATGGAGAACCTAAAGGTTATGACTTACAAAAGTATGCACAGAACCCTCAAGGTAATATCCACGAATTATCTGCTTTAGCTAAGTATTACTACATTAGTGAAGGTATGATAATGAGAACTGTAAACATTATAAGAGACTATTCTGTAACAGAGTTGAAGTTAGACTATTCTAAAGGCAAAGGAAAAACCAAAGCTATTGTTGATGATTTCTTGAAGAGAGTCAACATAGAACAATTTTGTAAGGACTTTGTTTTTGAAATGGCTATGACTGGTAATTGCTTCTGTTATGACAGAGATGGAGATTATATTGATATCTACCCCCTAGATTTAATTGAAGTGTCCAACGTGATGGTTGACGGTAAACAACAAGTTTATTTTGATAACTCACAAACAGAAATTAGTTTAAATGAAGACGAAGAAGAAGCTAAACTAATGGCTAAAGCTTACCCAATAGAAATCCAAAAAGGTATAAAACAAGGTCGAGCTAAGATTCCTTTTGATATAGATAAATCTTACTTCTCAAAGGTAAATTCAAGTAGATATGACAAGTATGGCATATCTTTCTTAGTTCCAGCTTTTGATGATTTATCAAGAAAGAACTTACTAAAAGAAGCTGAACGTTCTACTGCTAGTGGAATCATAGACCAAATACTACATATCAAGATTGGTGATAAAGACCATGTTCCAAGTGAAAAAGAGGTTATGTTCTATTCAGACTTATTCTCTGGCAAGACTGGCTCTGTGAGAGTCACTACACCATATTATGTAGACCTTGAATGGGTTAGTCCAGAATCTCAAATCTTTGGTGAAACTAAATTCTTAGAAATTGATAAAGATTTATTATCCACACTTGGTGTATCTCTTACCCTACTTCGTGGTGAGGGTGGTGGAAACTACAGCGAGGGAATGATTAATATCACAGGTCTTATTAGAACTATTGAATCTATTAGGTCTTTCCTACCCCCTATCATTGAAGACATGATAACAAGAGAGTTGGCTAGAAATGGAATCAATGCTGATAAGACACCAAAAGTTTCATTCAATGACATAGTGATTGACGAAAATGCAAGACTTGATTTAGTTCAATGGTTATTTGAACACGCTGGCCTTCCATATAGCGTTCTATTTGAAGAACATGGTTATGACTATGACTATATGAAACTAGAAAGAATTGATGAAAACAAATCTAATGACGAAGAAATATTTACGTTAAGAAATCAGCCATTTCAAGGCAATGCAATCCAAGAAGAAAAAGAAGCAGGCAGACCAGAAAAGAATTTATCCGAAAGAAAATCAGACAAAAATCAGTCAAATAACGACCAGCCCAGAAGTGGAGTAAAGGAGTTATGATATGAAATTTAAGATTAAAGAAGACCACAATCTTGAACTAGCTGGTTATGATGCAAAAGACCTATTAGTTATTGAGGGTGTGGCTTTTCATAGTGGAACTAATTCTAATGGTGCTGTAATTTTTAAAGATGATGCTAAGAAAGATATTGGAACTATGGTGGGTAAACCACTTAGAGTCTTATGGCAAGGCAGACCTACAGGTCATGGCTACGATAAGATGAGCAATACTTTCAATAAAGACGTAATGAATATTGGATATATCCACAACGCTAAAGTTGTTGACGAAGACAATGACGGATATCATGCAGAAGTGCAAGCTATAATGTGGAGAAAGTATTATCCAGAAATAGCAGAGAAACTAATTGAGCTTGATAGAGATGATGAGCTTAAATTCTCAATAGAAGCTGAAAGGAAGGTAGAAGTATTGAATAACGGAGACAGAAGATGTTTTGATAATAACTTTACTGGTCTTGCTATGGTAGCAAACCCAGCTTGGGATAAATCTAAATCTTTTATGGTAGCAGAAGATGAGAGCGATAACACCCCAGCAGACGCACCAGATAGCCCCAAAACGGCGTCTTCAACAAAAGATGACACAAAAGGTCAAGTAATTGAAAACAAAGAAGCCCTTATTAATGCCAAGTTAGAACTAATTGAATCTCAAAAAAAGAATGATAACTTGACAAAAGAATTATTAAAATACCAAAAGATAGCAAAGGACTATGAGATAAAAGAAAAAGGTCAACAAAGACTATCAAAATTATCTAAGTATGGCGACATTACAGATAGTGTTGAAGAGTTAGGAAAATTAGATGATGTTGAGTTTGTCAACAAGCTAGAAGCTCTTATTGATGAGTATGCTAAAAAGTTAGACGAAACTCCAAAAGAAAAAGATACAGACTCAAAAGACTCTATCTCAACTCTTATAGATACTAGAACAAGAGTTGAATCTAAAGAGCCAAAAGAAGCCTTGCTAGACATATTAAGAAGAAAATAAGGGAGGAAAATATGTTACAAAAAAGAATTGACTTAGGTTCTATCCCATTTGGTCTTTATGAAACTAAAGATGAGATGGTAAAAGGTAGACTTGTAAAGCTCAACCAAAAAGACAGACTATTAGAGTACGCTACTTCTGACGCTGAAGCAAACGCTTTCATAACTCTAAGAATTGAAGACAACACAGGTGGAGATATCGCAGACCACGACAAAATCAAAAAAGGCGTTAAGGCTGTTGCTTACACTCTAGTTAAAGACAATATCTGGGGAACAACAGAAGTTGAAGGCATTGACGCTCTTAAAGTTGGCGACAAACTAACTTGTGGTGCAGATGGAAAATTAGCAAAAGGCGAAGGTAAATTCGTTGTTACTGATTTAACTCACTTTGGCTCATTCCCTGCTGTTGACGTAATGTACTTAGGATAAGGGGTGATAATATGTCAAATACATTTTTTGAGATTGCTGAAAAGCTAAAAAATAGAGAGCTAGATATGAATAGCAAGGAAGTTAAGGATATTGAAAATGTCCTAATGGAAATGGCTTCCACAGAAGACGGAAGAACTGAAATTGCAGAAGTTATTGGTGTATATCTTCAAGAACAAATGAATAAGATTGATATTGCTCCACTAATTACTGACTCAAAGCACTTCGGTCTTGGTGATAGACCAGAATTTAGATTAAAGAAAAAAGGAATTAAAGCTTATTGGATAGCTCCAAACTCTTCAACTCCTAAATCTAAGAACTATCAAGAAACACTTACTATGGACTTTGAAACTCTTTCAGTTAGACCAGAATGTTTACTTGATGAACTAAAGGCTGGTAGAATTTCTTCTTTACAAGAACTTCTAACAGACGGACAAGAAGCTCTTAGAACAGCTATTGTTGAAAAAATCTTTACTATCTTAGGACAAGTTTACAACGCACAAGGTGTTGGAAAAGACTTTACAACTGTATGTACTTCTAAGCTAGAAAAATCTTCTGTTGAAGAAGCTATTGATGCTGTTACTTACAGAACTGGTAAGGGTGCTGTTATTCTTGGAGATAAACTTCTTACTAACCAAATCATGGGCTTTGAGGGCTTTACTAACGAAGCTAACGAAGAAATTAGAAAGAATGGTACTCTTGGATATTTCAGAGGAGCAAGAATTGTTGGCGTAAATGACGTATATGACGAAGCTCTTGGAAAGTCTCTAGTGCCAAAAGATAGACTATTTGTTTTATCTGACAAAATCGGATATTCAGCTACTCATGGAGACGTTAAGACAGGTCAAGAAAACTCAATCGAAGACTGGAGCTGGAACGCTCGTGTCGATATGGAATGGGGTATTGCAATCACTAACCCTAAAGGAATCCAAGTAATACAAGTAAAATAAGACGAGGTGTTGTAATTGAAAAAATACAAAGTTATTAATGACTATGGTATTAACATCACTTTGAACTTCTCAAATCTTGATGGGAGAGTTGTAAAAATTCTCCCAAATAGTTTTGGTTATATCAATGAAGACCAACTATTATATCTCTCATCTTCTTCAAAGATTTTAGAATCTGGTCTGATTAGATTAGAAGAAGATGCCAAAGAGATTGAAGATGTTAAAGAGCAAATTAAAGAAGAAAATGTCTTCTCAAAGGAAAGAGTTAAAGAACTTCTTGGTCTTTCCATAAAAGCTCTTGAAGGTGAAATCGCAAAGACTGATAACGTACTAGGTCTAAAAGAGCTATTAGCTCAAGCTGAAAAGGCTGATAAAACTAAAGGCTATATCCAAGCCTTAAACAAACGTATAGACGAATTGGTGTAATGCCATGGCTAACGAACTTATCGCAATAAGAACTATTTTAGATAGGTTAGTTGCTGATGAGGAATCGGAAGAGTTAGGACAAGCGTTTAAGAACGTTAAGGTCACTAACTCTTTTGTCGTAATGGGTGTTGCTGAGGCTGGTACAGCTATTAAGAAAAACTTCATCAGTCTTGCCGACTCTATCAATCCAGACTTGGATTTAGGAAGTATTGAATGCTCAAGAATGTCCAACAGAGAAATCATATTGGCTTCGAGATATGCTTACAGGCAACTTGCCCTAAGTGTTCACCACACATTCGCTAAAAAGGCTGTTAACTTCTCTATCAATAACTTGTCCGTAAAAGGGCTTACAGAGAGAGCCAAGGAAATAATGAGAATTGTATGGTGGTGTGACGGACAGATTAAGGATATTGTCAATGACATTTTACAAAACCCAGAAGACGAAGACGGAAATTACTCTTCAGGCTTTTCTGGTTCTGTTGTAGAAATGAAAATCATTGGCGATACGGTTAGATACTAGGTGGTGTTATTATGACTGATTATTATGACTCCACCGTAGGTCGTAGCCAACAAGAAAGTCAAACAACAGCCGATATATTTGATGCTGTCTACTCTGCCCCATCTGCCTTTGACTTGCCCCTTGATGATATCAAGAGTTATGTCAATGACCTTATGATTAATCAAATTGGTACAAGGGTCTTAGTTGATGGACAGCCAGAGTTTGTTATCACATCAGACTTGAAGAAAATCTACTCAAACATTCAAAACAACATGAAAGAAGCTACTTTCTTACATACTACTGTTGCTGAAAGAGGTTCAATTGTTGAATTTCCAAATGGGTCTCAAGCAATAGTTTATAACATACCAAATGATGACATTGTTATCAATAGTGCTAGGATTGTTATTTTTAATAATCATATAGATTTCTTTAGACCAAGAGTTGAATATGATGAAGACCCCCACTCCCCTACTTATGGTGACGTAACAGAAATGTTATTCATGATAGAGCAATCTGTTCCAGTTTTTATTGAAAAGATTGGTGTTGATTTTAGAAATCAAGACGTAGGATTGCTACACGATACAGTTTATAGAGTTGTAGGCTCACAAAAACAAATTGATACTCGTGTAGGAGACGTGGTTCGTATTGAGGGTGGATATTATGAAATATCTGATATAGACACTCTTACAACTGGTGTTTGTAATATTCAACTTAGAACTACAAGGGATAACTACGATAAATATGTCATTAAATAAACTAGGACTGAAATTCGACCTAATTGGTATGTTAGGTGACCTTGAGAGAACACTTAACTTTAGAGTTGTAAGTTTAATAGACGAAATGGTCTTGGAACTAAACTCAAGGAACTTTGAATACGCAAGTGGCACTTTCAAGAAAGAAATGGTAGAGCTTTCAGAAGATTATATAAAATACAAGATTGGTTCTCCCCATTGGTACGCTTGGATAGTCAACTATGGTAAAGGTTCAAGAATGGCAAAAGATAACCCATTCTTACAAGACTATATGGCAGATGGTATTTTGTGGAACGATGAAAGAAGTGCTTCGGACACTACCATTCGACCAAGACCAAGAGGAACTTATTATGTTCCCGACTGGGAAGCTGGCGAAGGAAGAAAAAAACTAAATGGTTCAAACAATACAAGCTACAACTTAGAGACTATTGGTAAGCCAGAGTTTCTACCAAGAGAACCAGCAAGGCATTTAGACACAGTAATGCTACAAGCTCAAGATAGATTAATTTCAACAATCAATGATGTTTTTAGGACTTTCCCCTATGACGATTATTTGAAAGGTGGTGGTTGATATGAGATTAAAAAGTATAGCTGTTGAACTATTTTCAATACTAACAAAAGATGAAGAGCTTTTGAAGCTCATGGAAGTGCCTACCACTTACTCTAAGGGAAAAGATAGATATTTAATGAAAGATATTAAGAAACAATTTCTTGAAGAGAAAAATCCAGGTGATTTAGTTGACACAGATTACACAAGATTGTGTATTTACGAGTTGCCAGCTACAAGGTCTAGGTTCTCAATATTAGAAAGGTCTTATATTCAAATAGATATCTATGTAACTAAAAGAAAGAACGTAAGAGATAGGCGTACTCTTATGATTGCTGATAGATTAAGAAAACTACTTCACAACTCAAAGATATTCGATTATGAGATTACATACTTCAATCGAAACCCAGATAGTGAAGCTCAAAACGCTGAATGGACTAAATATGGCATAACATTCTGTTATAGCAATATTATTATTTAAGGAGGAAAAAGATGTCAAAATCAATTATTTATGGTATTGGAGAGGCAGTTCTTACTGACCTTAAAGACCCAAACAAGATTATAGGTTTCTCTAAACTACAAAATCTAACAATAGATATGTCTGCTGAAACAGACGAGGTTCGTGGTGGAGATGACCCATATCCAATTACAGAGTTCCCAAGAACTAACAACATTACAATCTCTGCTCAAGATGCTCTATTTGATATAGACTATATGGCTCTATCTCAAGGTACTGTTACAGAACAAAAAGCTTCTGTTGACATGACAGAGTTCCTAAATATTGTAATTCCAGCAGATGGTGTTGTAGAACTTAAAGAAGCTCCTGTTGAGGGTTCTGTTGTTATCAAAGGATTTGAAAAAGCAGATGCTCCAGCTAAAGGCAAGTTTGCTGTCGAAGGTAAGAAAATCACTTTCCACGCTGATGATGCAAACGTTTCCGTAAATGGTATTTACAAAGTTAAGAGAGCTGGTGGAGCTAAATCTGTTGCAGGACTTAAAGGTAAGTTCCCAAAACCTTTCAAATTTACACACAGAATCCCTATTTACAATGACGAAAACCAAATCGTTCAACAAATGGAATTAACAATATTCAAATGTAAATCTGACTCTAACTTCAACTTTGACTTAGCTCAACAACAAGCTTATGCTCCTCAAGTTTCTCTAAAAGCTCTTGACCCTAAGAGACCAGACAAGAAACTTTGGGATATTGTTCTAGTTGACGTTGAACCAGAAGAAGGAGACTTCGGAACTGTATAAGGTGATTAAATGAGTAATAAACAATCTAAAAAAGTTTCTCAAGAAGAGAAAGATATTGTTTCTGCTCTAGGTTTAGGTATAGAGGTTGATTGCTTTTTAGACAATCGACCTCGTACAGCCTACCCTATTACTCTTAAAGACTATCCAGAATTTGTCAGAGCCATCTCTACTATCAATCCAGAAAATATGGCTCAAGCTTTCTTTGTGGATAATGGAGAGGGTCTTAAAAATGCTATAGGGTTGACCTTTGGAGTAGACGCCATTGAAGACATTCTAGAGAATGTAGATTCTACTAATTATAAAGAGTTTATCCATGAGATATTCTCACTTAATGGTTTAGTTCTTAATCAAGACGATAAGAAGAGTGACGATAAAAAAAAATAACTTTTAAATCTGGTATTCATGCAATCATGATATACACTCACCTTCCCTATTCAGAGATTAAGAACTTAACTATTAATCAATACCTAGATTTACTTGCAATGATACAAACAAAACAAATGTGGGATTTGCAAGAAAGCACAGTAGCAATGAGTGGAGAGTTTGATGAAGAGGTAAACCCACTCTATACATTCAACAATGCTACACAAGAAGACAGGAAGATGACTGTCGAAGAAGCTAAGAAATTAGTTTCAATGTTTAAGTAAGGGTTTTAAGACCCTTATTTTTTTTTACTTAAATTAGGGGGAAATATGGGCGAAGATTTAAAACTGTTTGGTGAGGTTGGTCTCGGGTACGCCCAACTTCAAAAAGATGCCGAACATATAAATAAATTACTTAATGATATAGATAAGAACGCCAAGCTATTAGGTGAGTCGTTCAATAAAAACAAATTAGACCCAAATACAGCTAAGACAGCCAAAGAGCTTGAAAAAATGTATGAAGATATTATCAAGTTATCTGGTGGTAGTGATGTAGCTGAAAAGTCTACAAAAGAATTAGCTAAATCCATTGATGAACTAGCTAAGAAACTTAAAGTAAGTCAAGATGAAATTGCTAAGTCACTTAAATCTATGTCTTCGTTTGACTTGAACACTAAAGACTTTGAAAAGCAAGCTAAAGACGTAAAGAAGTTTATTGATGTTCAACGACAAGAGTTAACTAAGTGGGCTAAGGAAAAAACATCACTAGCTAAAGAGTTAAGTCTTAGAGATATTTCTAAGATGGTTAATGATGATTATAAAAACGCTAGTAAAAGTGGTAGTGCAACTGAAAAAGCTGAAGCCGTTAAGAGAGTTGGACAGGCTATGTCTGTTCTTAATTACACAATGGAACAGAACAAAGCTAAAGTTAAAGACCTGCAGGTTGAATACGACAAACTGAAAAACAAAGCTAATGCACTTACAGGTGAAACTAAAAAGATAGCTAATGCTCAAGCTAGTTCTGTTAAGAGACAAATAACAGACATTACTCGTGAAACAAATAAGTTAGAAACTCAAGCTGGAAGACTTGATAAGATACTTAACTTCTCTGATACAGACCAATCTGCTAAAAGAACAACTAAGTCTATGGGTATGCTCTTGGGTCAAGCTTATGCTATTAAAAGAGCCTTTGGGTATATCAACAAAGAAGTTAAAGAGTTTGAACGTAACGCTGTTGAAATCCAACGTATAGCTGGCTATACCAAGAAAGAAATGGATGAACTTGCTCAATCTACATTTGAAATGGGTAAGAACATGGGTCTTAATGTCAATACTATCCAAGAGATTGAGGGCTTATGGGCTAGAGCTGGCAGAAGTGGACAAGCTCTTGTTGATGCTACTAAAACTACAGCTTTAGGATTTAACGTTGCAGAATTTAAGGATGCAGAATCTGCTGTTGCTTCACTTAATGCCATAATTAACCAAATGTATAATGGAGATGCAACTAAAGCTCCAGAGATACTTGATGCCTTAACTAAGGTTGCAGATAAGACTGCTGTAAGAAACGTAAATGACCTTGTAGAAGTCGTTTCTCGTGCTGGTGCGAACGCCAAATCACTTGGAATGAACCTACACGAATTGAACGCCACTTCGTCTGTAGTTATGGAAAGAATGAAAACAACTGGTGATGTTCTAGGTACTCAATTCAAGACTATCTTTGCTTATATGGCAGACGGTAAGAGAATTGATAAGCTAAAGAAATATGGTGTTGAATTTACTAACATTGGCAAAGACGGAACAGAATCCTTAAAACCTTTTATGGAAATGATGGATAACCTTGTAGCTAAGTACAAAGAACTACAAAGTCAAGGTAAAGACGTTATGGCTAATGATATGATTAAAAATCTATCGGGTGTTCGTAACGTTGCAACTCTAAAGAACTTAGTTGAGGGTTGGGATTCCATGAGAGAAAGAGTTCTCTTATCTCAAAACTCTAAAGGTTTTGCTGAAAGACAAAATGCCAAGATGATGGAGACTTATGCCAAAAAGGTTGAGCAATTAAAAGTTTCTTTCCAAGAGTTAGCTGTTGCTCTTGGAAATAATGGTCTGTTAGACGTTTTAAAGAACATTGCTGATGGAACTCGAATGGGTGTTGAAGCGTTCTCTAAGTACAACAAAGAAATCATGACGGTTATAAAAACTGTTGGTATATTTGTTGCCACTATAAAGGCTGTTAAGGGTGTCGAAAAAATCTTTGGAGATAACAGTCTTGGTGGAATGTTTAATATGTTGACAGGCAACAAACTTTCCCAAATCAATAACGTTAGGTCTGCCCTATCTGCCATTACTGGTGGAAAAGTGCTAAGCACGAAAGCAGAGCAACAAATGATATTCGAAGGTTTTGACAAGATGGGCAAAAGTGCTGGTAATGCTGTGTCTCCTATTAAAATGTTGGGTGCTTCTATGGGTGGTCTCAAAGCTCAAGTAGTTACCATGACAGCTAATATGAGTATGGCTGTTCCTGTTATTGGTGCTGTAACCCTTGCTCTTGGTGCTTTGTTCACTAAGATGTATTTAGACAAGCAAAAGAGATTGAATATCTTAGAGGACTTTACTTCTGGAAAAGCTGATGAAGCTATTGGTAACATTAGAGAGTTAAAGAAAGAACTTGACGAGATTACTGACACAGAAGCTTTTAGAAATGGTGATGCTAATGCACTTGACGCCTACAAATCTAATACAGAAGAATTAGCTAAAATCTTAGACATCAACCACTCTGTTGTCGTTGGTAACAAGGATTCAATGGAGACATTTAACAAAACCATTGAAGCCACTATTGCACTTAAAGAAAGAGAATACGAACTCAATCAACAAATTGCTAAACAAGAAGCTGAAATTAGAGCCAAAGAGATAACTGGTAAAGATGGTTTTGGTGGAGATAACAATATTGGTGACCTTGGTCGTGCTGTAAGAAAATATGAAAATCTTGTAGATAAAGTCCAAACATTGCAAGATAAAATGAATGACGGTGACCCAAACAAATGGTTATCAAAACGATTAGATAAATCATCTCAAGATATGAATGAAGCTCAACTGGAAGTTATTAAGCTTGCCACAGAGCTGAAAGAGTTACAAGCTGTAACTGGTATGACAGATGAAGAGTTAAAGAAACTATTTGATGGAAAGCAACTATCAGATGGCACACCAATTTATGATGCTTTGCAAGATATCATACAAGCATCTCCAGAAGCCAAAGAAGGTCTTGAACAGGTTGGTGAGGGTGCTGAAAATGCCACAGAGCAAACTGATAAACTCAAAGAGAGCATCGATGAGCTGTTAGGTCAATTTGATGAGTTAACTAAAAAGTCTGACGTGATTGGTAGTGCTTTAAAAGACATTCATGAAAATGGATTTATTGACAATGGTACAGTAATGAAGCTATTGGAAGTTGACCCAGAAATGGCAAACTACATTGTCAAAACTAAAGATGGTTATGGGTTATTGGCTGGTGCTGTCGACCATTATAAGGAAATACAAAAAGAAGCTAATCAAACCACAGAAGATGCTATTAATAAGTTTAGAGAGCAACAGCAAATGTCTACAGACCTAGATGGCAATCCACTCATCAAAGAGATTAAACCAACAGAACTTCAAGAATCATTAGACGAATTAAATAGCTCTATTCAAGAATCTATGGATAAGGCTCAAGTGTCCTTTGAAAATGGACAAACAAGTGTACAGGATTTCTTTAATAAGATTAAGACTGCTAAAGATGATGCTGACTTAGAGAACTTACTAACTGGTATTGACACGTCTCAAATTGAAGCTCTTAATGGTGCTTTAGCGAGTGACCTTACCTCCTCCCTGCAACAATTAAATGAGCAATTCAACTCTGGAATAATTGATATTGGTGAGTATGCCAATGCAATGAAAGCAACTCAAGAAGAAGCCCTTAATCTATACACGCATATTAACAACTTAGAGAAAAATGATGAGGGTGTTTGGGTAAACAAGGCTGGAGAAGTTGACAAGTTTGCTAATTCACTTCAAGATTCAGTAAGTAAAATTGATACAGCTAAAGACTCCTACAACAGACTAATGGATGCAATTAAGTCCAATCCAATGATATCTTTGGTATTTTCCGAAGAAGATTTAGACGTTCCAAGAGAGCAATTAGAAGAGTTTGCAGATGATTTCACTAAAATTATGCAAGACACTAAGGACAATAACAAAGAAACTTGGGATGCTATTGTTAGTGACATTGCCGAACAAACAGGCATGTCTAAAGAGGAAGTTGAAAAGTGCCTAACAGACACAAATGAGTTTGTAAAATTGCAAGATAAGGCTGTTAAGTCTGCTGTCACAGTAAGTTTTAGTAGACTTGGTGAGGCTATGGGTCTTACAGAGGCTCAAGTTGCTCAATCGGCTATGAGAATTAGTCAAACTTTAAGTTCTTTGCTGGATACAGCTATGAGCCAATTATCTGCTATAACAACTGCCATGGGTGGTGCTTCTGTTAAGGTTCAAATGAATAATTACAAGAAAATACCAAAGACTACAGCTGGCGACTTACTTTATACTTTTGGTGGAGTCGACCAAAAACTTCTTGGTAGCGAAAACAAAGTACCAACTAAAAGTGGTCGCTTGGTTACTGTAGACAATTCGTCTGTGCTCCTTGATAAGCAAATATCTGAATACAAGGAAAGACAAAAAAAAGCTTCTATTAAAGCTGAACAAGCTAAAAAAGCACAAGCTAACTTTGAATCACAAATTGAAGCACTTACAAAAGGCGACAAGAGAATTTCCGATGCTGTTCAAGATTTTAGCGACAACAAAACATCTCCTCGTGGTGGTGGAGGTCGTAAGGGTGGTGGTTCTAAATCCTCTCCAGACGTTCCTAAAGTCGTTGAAGATAAATTAGAAGACCTAAGACACGAACTGGAAATGGGTCGTATATCCGAAGAGCAATTCTATAAGGGTGTAGACAAGCTATATAAGAACAATTCTGGAAAAATGTCTAAGCGTGGTAAACAAAAATTTGAGAAAATGCTCAAAGATGCCAAAACAAAAGCTGATAGCTCTATTCCACCTTATGCTAAAGTTCTTATTGACGATTTAGAAGAACAACTTAAATATGGAGAGATAGACCAATACACTTACTCTTCTAAGCTTGATGACATAGCTAGAAAGTATAAGGACAAGCTTGGTAAGAAAGCTGTCAAGGAGATTGAGAAGAAAATTAGTGAAGCTAAGGTTGGTGGCTTAGACAAGTATTTCAAATCTCAAATAGATGAGTTTGAGAATATCATTAAGGTGTCTGACTTAGCTGTTAAGAAAATACAAGCAGAGCAATCTCTATATCAAGCTCTTAATATGGGCGATACTGCTGGTATGAGTTTACAAGCTTCTAAAATCAATGTCATTAATAACAAGCTTTATGCAACAGAAGCTCTTGCAAAGAAATATGAATCAGTCTTAAAGGTTATCAATGAAGAAATTAAGAAGTTGGATAGACAATCCAACTCATATAAGTCTACCCTCTCTGGTTTGGTTCAGAAACAAGAAGAGTTTACTAACAAACTTAATGAAACTCGTATCGCAACTATTGAACTTCAAAAGCTAAGAGTTGAAGAACAAATGAAAGTCTATGATGCTATGCAAGCTAAATATGATGATGCTGTTAGTTCTATTGAAGAAATAGAATCCAAACTTGTTACTTTCATTCAACAAAGAAACCAAAAGATTAGAGAGCAAATAGACAAGAACCATAAGGCTAAAATGGATGCCCTTGATAAAGAAACTAAAGCTAAAGATAAAGAGCTTGAAAAGGAAAAGAAAAGACTTCAAGATGCTTTAGAAGCTTATAGAAAATATACTCAAGGGAAAATAGATTCTCTCGATAAGCAATGGGGAGAAGAAGATTACCAAAAGGAACTTCAAAAGAAATTAAATGAAAGAGATGAACTTCAACAAAGAATTGACACTCTATCTCTTGATGATACATCTTCTGCTCGTGGAAAGAGAATTGAGCTAAAGAAACAGTTAGCTGATAAGGATAATGAAATTGAAGAATTTCAACGTGACCGTTCAAGAAAGCTTACCAAAGAGGGTCTACAAGACCAACTAAAAGAATATGAAGACACTCTTGAAAAGAAACAAAAGAAGCTAGATGACCACTCTAAAAAAGAGCAAGAGGATTTAGACAACAGACGTAAAGCTCTTGAAGACGAATATAGACACGAATTAGAAATGTTAGACGAGAAAATGAAAGCGTCTAATATGTATGCAGAAGTTAAACAAGCTATATTGAGTGGATATGTTCAAGATGCTACTGGTGCTTCTATAACAATTAGAAATGCCATGATACAAGGTATGGAAGAGCAAGGACACGCTTCTGGTATATTGAGAGACAAATATATCAATGATTTGGATGCTGTCATTAGAAAGGCTCAAGAGGCACAACAGATAATGGGTATGGCTAAGTCTTCTGCTGGTGCTGGTAGTTTACAAGCTATGCTTGGACTTACAGATGGTGGCTATGAAGAATACTTAGGTTCAAAAGCTAACTATCTAGGCTACAGTAGAGATGACACAGAAAGATATATCAAGAATAAGACTAACTGGAAAAATGCTAGTGCTAGTGAACGAAAAAGACTTGAGATGGAGAACCATCAAATAAGAGCCAAGTATGCTGGAAGTAAGAGCAACTGGAATGACCCAAGACATAATAGAGACATTAATGGTGAGGTTCTTGGTATGAATTGGATATTAGATACTGGTTCTGCTATGAAAGTCGGACAAGCTGGTGGACAATACACTCCACTAGGTGGCAACTTTGGTCGTGATGAAGCTCGTAATACTGCTATGGCTGATTTAGGTCTTTATAATTCAAGAACTAGGGGTTCAAGTGAAGCGTTCTTTACTAATCAAATGAATCAATTTAGTAGAATGGGTATGCCATATAGTCAACCTAATCTTAGTAATTGGACAAGCAATAGTTATTATGATAATTGGAAGAAACAAAGTGATACACTAAATAGGTTTGAAAAGACTCCATTATCTAGAAGCGACCAAGTTGGTGCTATGGGTTATATTCAAAACTATAAGCGTGAATTACAAGACAACTTTGAGAATGGATATATGAGTGATATGCCTAGTGAAAATACTGGAGATATGTCTGCTAGAGAAGCTTTAATGTCAGCCGCAAAAGCTCAAGACGGTATGCCTTATTCTCAATCTTCTAAGAGATACACAACTCACAGAGACTGTTCATCTTATGTCTATTATGCTGTTAAGAACTCTGGTCTTTATGGTGGTGAGGGTTTCTATACAGGAGATATGATACCAAAGCTTGCTCAATACGGTTGGCAGGATTTAGGACATATACCAAAGGAACAAATTAGACGTGGTGACATCTTCTGGATAAGAGATGGAAAGCACAATCATACAGAGATTGCAATGGAAGACGGTACACTCAAGTCTACTGGTGCTCACAGTCCTAACAAACCTGCTGGACCAAGTGTATGGGGATATAACTATAGAATACTTAGAAATCCTAAGATAAATGGTTATTCTCAAGGTGGTATTGCAGACTACACAGGTGTTGCAATGCTCCATGGTTCTAAGTCTTCTCCAGAATATATTTTTAACACTCCACAGTTTGATGCTTTAGGTCGTGTTATAGCTAGTTATATATCAGCACCAGCTATTTATGGCAAAGGTGTATATAATGGCTCTGCCTCTCCCCTACCAGAAATCAACATTGATACTTTGGTAAATATTGAGGGTAATGCAGACCAACAAACAGTAAGAGAACTTGAAAGACAATCTGATGAGATTTTAGATAAGTTAGTAATAGGTTTAAAGAAGAGGGGCATTAGGAGATAATGCTCCCTCTAAAATCCATTCTAACGCACGAGAATACCCCTAGAAAACGTTTTCTTTTCTTAGAGGTATAATTGTATTAATGAAACGAGGTGCTTATGCAATCTAGTGAATTTTCCTTTAATGGAATACAATCCTACGACAAGGGATTTATGAATATAAGAATGGGGTCTGAAACAGCCAAACGACCTATTGTAGGTTCAAGAAAGCCTAATGTGTCTAACTATAGTAACAAGGGTGTCTATTTCCTACAATCTGTTGAAAAAGAACCTATTGAGTTTGAACTCTTGATTGCTCCAACAGAAGATAAGAAGTGGACTAGAGAGCTTTATAATGAGGTTGTTTCTTGGCTAGTCCATGACGAGTTTAAAGAGTTCTATTCTGGTGATGACCCACATAAAATGTATTATGCAATATGTAAAGATTATTTATCTTGGGAAGGTCTTAATGATTATGGTGCTATTCCCTTTTCATTTACTACTAATGCCAATCATGCTTGGACTATTCCAGAAAGAATGGTAGTTAAGAATAGTGGAACTAAGTTTATTGATATTGAGAATAAGAGTGTGTTTAATACCAACTTCTACCCTCTTATTGCTATCAAAAAGAATACATCAAAAGGTAATGTATCTATTACAAATTATACCAATAACAAATTCGCTTTAGAATTAAAAAATATCAGCGAAAATGAAATTATTGTTATTGATAATGAATATAGAGTTATATACGCCAAAGACAATCCAAGAAATGTTTATGGACAATCTTTTAATAAGAATTGGTTTTATCTAGTCAAAGGTAATAACCATATAGAAATTAAGGGAGATTGTGAGGTTATATTTGACTTGCAATTCCCAACAGCCTAAGGGGGTGTAATTATGGATATATCACTTAATGGTGTAGATTTTAAAAAAGACATAAGGTTATCTTTGTGTAAGCCTAACAAAGAACCTTTGATGGAAATACATAATGTTAAGGGTTTAACAAGAAAAATATCTCTCATAGGTGTAGATGAATTGTCTTTTGAAGTTCCTCTATATCGCCCAACAATGCGTGGTAAGAAAGTAAGGAATGAATTATATGATGCCGTTGTTGGAGATTATTATATATACCTAAATGATGGCAAAGATGAAAAGAATGGACAATATTTCGTTATTCAAAATCCAGATGAAGTAAAAGATTCCAATGGTGAGGTCGTGAAATCTATTGTAGCTTATTCCTCTGAATACTTATTCTCACATAAAAAGACAACAGAGTTCAACAAAACAAGTATGATGCTCTATGACCCTAACTATCTTGTTGATGAGAATGGCATTGAGCAAGGTTTCTTAAACTTTATTGAAAGAAAAAGTTCTTGGAGAGTGTCTTATGTAGCTCCTAAACTGTTATCTAAATATAGAGAGTTAAGTTTTTCTAACACGTCTTTCTTAGACGCATTTAAAACTTGTCAAGAAAAATACAATTGTCTATTCCAATACGACACAGTCAAAGAAGAGATTAGAGTTGTTACAGTTGATGATGAGAAGAATGGTCTTGGTGGAAATCAAGGTATAGTCATTTCAGACAACAACTTTGTTAAGTCTATTACTAAAAAAATTAATACAGACGACATTGTTACCAGACTTTATGTTGAAGGTGACGATAGGATTTCTTTTAATGATTACACTATTGATGGCAGTTCTTATGTAGAGGATATTTCTTTTTATAAAGATTTCAATTATCTATCTGACTCTCTATCAAGTGCTTTAGATAAATATGAAAAAGCAGTTAAAGAGTTAGAGCCAGACTTCAAGAAAGTCATAGCAAAGATACATGAGATACAAAAGACTGGTAGAGATTTAGAATCAAAACAACTAGAACGTGTTGAAGAGATTAAAAGATTGAATGTCTTAATAGACCAAAACATTGCAGGGTTAAGGTTAGACAACTCTCAATACGAAAATGTTGATGAGATAAATGCTAAGTTAAGAGAGCAAATGAATTTCAACAAAAACCAAATCAAGTCAGCAGAGAAAGAAATTGAAGAACTTAAATCTCAATGGGCTGACAATGAGTCTAAAAGAATTAAGGCTAGTCAAGAGAGAGATGCTATTAGAAAGAAGCTAAACCCTACCTTATTCTTTACAGAAGAAGATATAAGAGAATATGAAAAATATATCAAAGAAGATGTAATGAGAGATAGCTCTTTCAAAAGAACAGATGAAGCTAATCTATATGCTTATGCTCAAGAAGAGATTAAGAGAATTTGTTATCCAACTATATCTTTTGATATTGACTTAGATGATTTTAGACAAATGGCTAAGTTTGAAACACCAATGGCAAGACTAAAAGTTGGAGATTTAGTTAACTTAGAATCTGATGACTTAGACGTTCATTTTGATGCAAGACTATTGGAAATGGAATTAAGTTATGATACGGAAGGTATTAGTTTACACTTTGGAAATAAATTTTCTACAACAGATTCTGCTGTGTATTTAAGTGACTTAATTGCTAATATTCAATCAGCTTCACATCAAGTAGCTCTTAGGAATGGAGATTGGAATAAATCCATTGAACAGTATTCCTCAATCGCTAGAAGACTTGATAACGACTTAGATTTATCAAAACAAGCAATTGTATCGGCTGAAAATCAAAAGCCTATATTAGACGATAGAGGGCTTTGGTTGATTAAAGAAAACCCAGACGGAACTATTGATAACAAACAAGTAAGAGGTATTAATAACGTAATAGCTTTCTCAAACGACAATTGGGAAACTGTTAGTACAGCAATTACAGGTGACGGTATTAACGCTGAAGCTATTCGTGGTAGACTTGGTGAGTTTGTTACTGTTAATGCTAATCAGATAAATATTACAGACCAAACAGAAGAATCTCAATTAGCAGATTTTGTAAGAGCTAATGGTGGTAAGACTTATAGACAAAAGACACCACCAGATATTAAGAATGGTAAAGTTGACAGTTCAATCAAAATACCAGATGGTGCTTTATGGCTTAAATCAACTAATGAAGATGGTTCTGGTAAGGTAGTAGGTATTTATAGATATAACAAAGAGAAAACTTACTCTTGGACTGGTATAGGTTCATATAGTGGAACTTGTCATTGGCAAGAAGTGTCTGATTTAGTATATAAAGGCAAATCCTATGGTGGGGCTGTTGTTGATGACAACGGGATAACGACTGTAGCTAATGGTGTCCATTTAGACAAAGATGGTATTACTGTAAGTAATAATGATAGTGGTGTACGAGTTAATACTGAAATGAACGCAAAAGGCTTTTATATCAAAAAAGATGGAAAAGATGTTTTTTATGTAAATGACAGAGGTGAGTTGTCTATTATATCTCCAGAAACTGGGGAAAAAATTGTAGTTAATCGCTCTGGAATATCTATGCCAGCTACCTCAAAATTGAAGATTGGGTCTAGTGGAAGTCGAGGTTATATAGATATATCGTCTAGTGGTGTTGTGTTTGGTTCGAATGGATTTAAGTACAATACAAGTGACGGTACGTTAACTATTGGGGGCTATAGTGGTTTAAGGTGGAATGGAAGTCAACTATTTATAGGAAACGTTCCAGTTTCCAGTATGGAAGATATTCAACGTATATATAACGAATTAGACTATTTGGCTGGACAAGTTCGCAACGGTCGTGTTCCTGCTTATGTTCAATTTGGTTAAGAGGTGATTAAATGTCTTATGCGATTATTGAAAGTTACACTAACTCAACAGCTACAGTTCGTATTGGTGGACTAGAACACCCAGCTAGAAACTATGATTGTTTTAGGTTGTATCTTGACGGTACTAAAATGGGTTGGAGAGACCCCACGTCTTCTAGTAGTTCTGGAGAAGCTTATTTAGATTTTGACTTAACACAAACCTATGACGGAAGAACTACAGCCAACGGTTCGTATTCGGCTAAAATTTATGCTGTGTGGAATGGTAGGGAATATAATGTTCCTATATCTAACAGCTCTTGGATAAAGATAGACAAAGGTGGAGGGTCTATCTTTGAACCAGATGAACCACCAGCTAGACCACTAACCAGAATTAAATTACTTAGGTTTCATTATGTTGAAGATGGTCACGTTAAAGTAGAAATTGAAACAAACGGATATGGTGATGTGGATTTAGTAAGTGTTACCAAAGGTTGGGATTTATATAGTGACAACAATTACAGACCTAGATATGAATATATAGCAGGTGACTATATAAGTAAAAACCAAGTATATAATGGAACATTTCAAGGTACAGTTGAGTATTACTTTAGTTCAACAAACTTATCCAGATTCCCTAGTGTACCAGTTGGAACTTGTCATTTGGCATCTGGAGGTGGGATTTCGGGAGCAACTTATGAATACTTCTCCCCTGCATTTCTTTGTATGAGTAAATACGGCAACTGGTCTGTATATAATAGAACTTATGCTACCACTTTGAAATACAGTAATGGTAAAACATATGCTGGTGTTGACTATTTAAGTACAGTGCGTGAAGATTGGATGCGATTAGTTAATATGGCTTTCTATTTAGAAGCGACAGCTTATGGAACAATTAAGTATGCTCAATATAGTAGCTACATACCTAGATATGGCGACATTATAACTGCTGGAATGTATAATGCTTTAATCGAATCAGTCGACAGGTGCTGTAGATATGTGAACTTTCGTTATTATAACATGCCATCCTATGTTTCTTCTGGGCAAATTATTCCCAGCACTTTTATATACAAATTAGGTCAAGCAATTGATGCCTGTTTGTTGCATCAAAGAGAGAGAGTAAACGATAGGGTGCTTAGAAGGTATTAATAAAAAAAAGAGGTGTTAAATGTATTATAAATCATATTCAAATCCCATAATTAACAACTATCACTACACAACAGATGGTAATAGAATGTCAAACCCTATTAGTGGAGAAAAACATCTAATTAGTAATGCTTGTGTTCCACTAAATGAATTACCAGACGAACAAAAAGGCGTTGCTGTCAAAGTGGCTGGTAAAACTTTGTTTGAAGTAAGAGATAATGAAGTTGAACTAAAGAATGAGAACTTTTATGTTGATTATATTAATGGATTTATTTATTTGAACGAACAACTAAATGGAAAAGAATTAATAGTCAATTACAGTGGGTTGGGTGTTACTTTCTTCCCTGCTTCAAGAATATGGCTCAATGTAAACAATCAAAATAAAGTCACAAAAACATTAGCTGATATTGAAGATAACATTAAAGAGTACAATAAGCTTACATCAGAACAGTCCACATGGAAAGAGATAAGCTCAACGTTAGTTAATGAGCTTGACAAAAAGACTACACAGAGTGAGCAAATAAAAAATGAGTTGCAAGTATCTGTGGATAATGCTAAGAGTGCTATGAATGAGATTGCTAAATCCCCTATCGCTCAAAATTTAAAAGATGCTAGAGAGATAAGTACAAAACTATCTGATAATATCACTAAGGCTGACAGTGCCAATAACAAAGCTGAAAGTGCCATCAAAAAGATTGAGGGTCTTAAATCTGACATAGATAGTCAAACAAATACCCTCAAAGAGAATGTCAATCTAGCTAAGACAAGTAATGGCGAACTAGCCAATACTATCGTATCTTCTGCGAGTAGTAAAAGTGCTTTAGACAGCTCTATATTAAAGGCTAAGACAGAAAAAGAAAGTCTTGACAACAGCACTAACAAGGCTAGTAATAGTAAGAGTGCTTTAGATGAAACGAACCTTAAAGCTGATAAAACTTTAAACAATCTTGAAGCACAGAATACTAAGGCTCAAGAGAATATTAACAAATTAAAGACAGAGAACACTAGAGCTGAAAAGAATATCCAAAACTTAAAAGATAATTCTGATATTGCAGAAACTAAAAATACAGACTTAAAAGAAAGTATTGCTAGTGCTAATATCATAAAACCTAAACTAGATGATAGTATTTCAACAGCAAGTGAAACTAAGACCCAACTGGACACTTCTAATGAGCAAGCAATGCGAAATCGTGACAACTTAGATAATAGCACAGCCACAGCTTCTGACATAAATGAGAAAATACAAAGCTCTAGTGCAACAGGGAAACAAGTTCATAATGAGTTAACAGGTGCTACTACACAGGCTCAAGAAGCTAAAAAGCAATTAGATAGTTCTAATCAAACAGCTAAGTCAACTGACACAGAGCTTGTTGAGAACCTTAATGAAGCTAGAGAGTCCATTAAAAAGCTTGATGAGGTTATTGCTTCTGCTGACTTGTCGAAATATGTCACAGAGCCTAAGATGAATAATGCTTTAGAAAGTTATGTATTGGCTAGTGATATTACTACAGCTAGTGTTGATGAAATGGTAGCTTTAGCTTAACAATATATGTAAGAGATAGTTTCGGCTATCTCTTTTTTTATTGGAGGAATATATGGAAAAGAAATTAATAAATTATGAGGGTTTTGAAGCGTATGCTCAAAGGGTTAGAGATAAGTATGCTGAAAAAAAAGATATACCCACTTCCCTATCAAGCTTACAAGAAGATTCCACTCACCAAACAGTAACAAATACAGAAAAAACTAAATGGAACAAAGTAACAAGCAAAGTTGATAAGGTTTCTGGTAAGGGGTTATCTACTAATGACTACACTAACGCAGATAAGGCTAAAGTGGATGCAATACCACCAAACCCCAAATATACAGATACTATACCAGATTTAAGTGGATATGCCAAAAAAGAAAGCATACCAACTAAACTTTCCCAACTAACAAACGATAAAAATTTCAAAACAGAATCTGAAATACAATCAATGATTGAAAAGGCTAGTTCATTAAAGAAAGAAGTTGTCACTTCCTTACCTACTACTGGTAAAGATGATGTTATCTATTTAGTGAAAGATGAGAAAGGTAAAGACAACAATAATTATCTGGAATATTTATGGCTTAATGATAAATATGAACTTATTGGGTCTACACAGGTGGACTTGAGTGGATATGCTCAAAGAACAGAACTAACCCAATGTGAAAATACTATATATGCCCTACAAGGTGATATGCGAAAAGCAAATGAAAACTTAAACAACAAGCTCGACAGAGAAGATGATAAAGCTAGTTTTGAAGATGTGAATGCTGGAAAAGGTCGTGGTAAATACGTTGATGCTAGTCTGTTACATAGTGTTAAAAACGATTTATACGCAAATGTACTTCAGTGGATAGCGGAAAATGCTACCTATGAAGAATTTACTCAACAAGAGCTAGAGGAGGCGTTTAAATAATGAAAGTATTAGGACAAACTGGTCTTAATTTTATAGCTAATAAATATAAAGAATTAAAAACATTAATAGCAAAGAAAGCTGATAAGAGTGAGATTAAGACTAAATTATCAGAGCTAACTGGAGATAGCACACATAGAACTGTTACTGATACAGAAAAAACTAGCTGGAACAACAAGGTAGACAAGGTGAGTGGTAAAGGGCTTTCCACAAATGATTATGACAATACAGCTAGAGCTTTGGTTGAGGCAATACCTATCAATCCAAAATATACTGACACCATTACAGAAGTTGTCGACAATTTGACGACAAGTGATAGTACAAAAGCTCTAAGTGCTAAACAAGGTAAGACGTTAAATGACTCATTGTTTGATAAAGCTGATAAATCTGATATAAGCAGGTGTAAGACTAAGGGATTTAACACTTCTAGCACTTGGAGGTCTTTATCTACAGAAAGAGACTTAGAGGATTGGATTGGAGATTTTGATAAGAGGACTAGAGAGCTGAAAGAGGGTTCTGTAGAATCTTACAGTCTAACCAGCAAAGTTACAGCTTATAAGTTTGGTCGTGTGGTATGTTTATATCTTGATAATGTCTACACACGTGATGTTCAAGACGTATCTCTACCATCTAGATTTAGACCAATAGTAGAGCGTGCAAGCTTCAGGGTAGACACCAAAACGTTGAATTACAAGTATGGTCGAATCTCTTTTAGCACGAGTGGCGATGATTATGTGGGATATCCAATTATTTGTTATATTTCAGCAGAATAAAATTTATATAGTTTATTTCAAAGGAAGTGATTAAATGATAGAAATGTACCAACCAATTGTAAACTTTGGTATTCTTGTTGTCATTGCTGGTATGTATCTAACTCAAACACCTAAGATGATTGAAAAAGTCACTAAGGTAGTTGAGTCTAATACTAATGCTATGAGTGATAATAAACAATATCATGCAAGACTTGAAGAGTTTATTTTGGCTATGAAAGATGATATTGAGGATATTAAAAGAACTCAAAATAATGATGAGATATTAGCAATATTACAAAGGTTAGAGAAAAAAGTAGATGAATTGGGAAAATAACTTGGGAGGCTTAGTCCTCCCTATTTTATTGGAGGTATAAATGGAAAAAGTTTTTAATGTAGATTTGGATATTAAGAGGTCTACACAAGCTCTTATTGGAGCTGTTCAATATGACAACAACACCTCTATTTTATCTATTGAGTTGAAAGATGGTAACAAACCATTTGAAGTTCCAGATGGATATGATGTGGAATTAGTTTTCAGAAGACCAGACAGAAAGATATTTATTGTTGGTGGAGAGATATCTGTTGTAGATAAAAATAAGATATTAAGATTTACTTTGGACTCTTCTATGCTGTCTGTCTTTGGTATTGCTGATAGTGAGATTAAAATTTCTAAGGGTGAAGATGTGTTGACTACTGGTAGATTTGCTTTAGAAATTAGAGAGTCTTTATTGTCATCTGGTGAAGAGGTTTCTTATTTAGCTAAAGTAAGTGCTATACCAATAGATAAAATAGAGAGTATTCTTATGGGGGTGCAAGATGGAAGATAAACAATATTTAGATGAGGCTGGTCTTAGTGAAGTCGGTAAGGTCATAAGTAAATTCTATGCAAGTAAAGATGAGATAAAAGATTTAGATAGTTTAAAAGATTTTGTTAGCTCACACAGCGAAATTAAATTGCATTATATTACTAAAGAAGAATATGACAAGATGAGAGAAGATGACAATTTACCACTCCTAGTAGATATTTATGACCCTATTGCTATTGTTGGAATAGAGCCTCCCACTGATAACTATAACGTGTGGGGTGACGACCCTTGGGGTGGGTTATGGGAGGCTGGGCTTGCCCCAGAAAAACATTATGTCGATGGTCAGTTTTATCTTTTATTCAACATTACACCTAACCACAAAATAGTAAACGATAGAGTGGATAGTGTTCAATTTAATGACACTTCATTAAAAGATAACAATGTTCGATTGCAATTGGCGTTTGGAGAAAGAGACTGCTGTGTATGTTGGCGTTTATTGTGTGAGGGTCAGGATTATGTTAATTGGAAATATGTTATAGACCCTTATTCAACACAAAGGGTCTATAACATTTATGATGAATATATTAAACTGTTCAGACAAATGGAAAATAAAGTAGACAAAGTTAGTGGTAAAGGTCTTTCTACAAATGATTACACAAATGAAGATAAATATAAGCTAGATTCTATTGATGTTAAATACATTATGGATGCCATTCAAAAAGCTAATGTTGAAAAATTACCCTTCAAAGTGTGTAATTTTTGGGAGGAAGCTAACTCTAAAGGTAAAAACATGCCCGATGGATGGTATGCCGATAACCAAGGCGATCTTTCTATGTATTCTGTGCAAACCCCAAGATACAACATTGAAAATAAGACAATTTATCAACTTAGGTATGATGCACTTAATGGCTTTCTATTGGAAACGTACGTGTGGAGCGAAGAGGAGCAGAATTTTATATCACAGGGTTACTCTTTGATGATGTACACTTATACGACTCTCGAGAAAATGACAGAAAATGTGCAATCTACGAAAGAAGAAATCGCACAGCTTAAATCTCAAATAGAAAAATTGCAAACTACTATAAATAGTAAGGAGTGATTATTTGAATTTTCAATTTAAACCTATTAGATATAATTATTCTTCAAGACATAAGAATGAGATAAGATTTATTGTTATCCACGATACTGGTAATTATGGAAAGGGTGCTAATGCCCTTTCCCACCTTAAATATTTTGGTGGGGGAAATAGAAATGCCTCTGCTCATTATTTTGTTGATGACAAAGGCATTATCCAAATCATTGGTGACTCTTATGCTTCTTGGCATTGTGGAGATAGACACAGCAGAAAATACGCAACAAGAAATGATGTGACTAATTCCAATTCTCTTGGTATTGAAATGTGTATGAACCAAGATGGGAATTATGATGTCATGTATAGAAATACTGTTGAGCTTGTTAAGAACTTAATGGTTAAGTTTAATATTCCAATAGATAGAGTTGTAAGACACTTTGATGCTTCTGGTAAGTCTTGTCCAAGTCACATGAAGAAAAATAATTGGGCTAAGTGGATTGAGTTTAAAAAAGATATAGCTAAGCCTATTGAGGTTAAAATAGATTTATCAAAAGATTCTACTTTTGATTTTGAAAAACCATTAAAAGAAAGACAAGATTTAGTAGATAAAGAACCTAACAAGAAATATGAAAAGGATAAGGTGGATAGCAATATGACTGATATTGATAAGAATTTTGAAAACAACGAACCATCTGAATGGGCTAAAAAGGAATGGCAAGAAGCTATTAATCAAGGAATTACTGATGGTACTATGCCAAAGAAAACAGCTACTCGTGAAGAAGTTGTAGCTATGATTATAAGAGCTTTAAAAAAAAAGTAGTTTCTGATACTGATTATTTTGAAACAGATCATTTAAAAGTTATTAAAACAACTTTAGATAGATTATATGTAGCTCAATTAGGTGGTAAAACATTAAGAGCAGTTGGTGCGTATGGCATCAACGGAACATTCTTTGATACAGGCAAGCCAGAATTATCTAGTTCTACTTGGGGTATCTCAATTAACAATGGCAAGCCAATAGGTTCTAATGCTATGGTAAATCATTGGAAATCTAGCATTAAAAGAGGTACATTAATTTATGATGGACATAAAGCTGTTGTTGAAAGAATAAATAATATTAATGAGGCTTCTATTCCCCCTCTATTTGCTGTTGGTGGTGTTGGTTTATATCCAGATTATAACCCTACATTAGAGCAAGTTCCTGCTGATATTTTAAGGACTACTCATCACACAGCTATTGCTTTTAAGGGTGATATTGCATATTTGATTATCACTAAAAAAGAATGTTCAATGAATGTATTTAGAACACAAATATGTAAGTTAAACATTGATGGTGCTGTTGCTTTAGACGGTGGTGGTTCAACTCAAATGTTATGGAAAGACAACAAAGGTAGACATACCACAAGAAGATTGAATACCATAATTGGTGTAAAAATAAAATAAGTGTTGACAACCGAATACAAATGGTCTATACTTTAATTAACAAATCAAGAAAGAGGTGTTAATTAATGGTAAAGATTAGCGAAGAGGTTATCCAACAATTATGGGGTCTAGGTGCTGAACGATGGACTAAATACGGATATGACAGATTATATCTTCAATCTGCTGGTAGACGCTTAATAGGTTTGGAATATAAAAGGCGTTCAAATGGTGGAACAATAAGTGAAGCTACATTGAATGGTGAAATGATTTCCAATAAAGCTTGTAATAGAATATTAGCTAATTTAGATAAGTGCTATGTAGATTTAGATGCGAAGAAGCTAGTATTGCCTTTTACAGACAAAGATAATCTACAAGAATTGCTAACTAATGCCATTGATACACTTTATAAGGAGATTCATTATGGCAAAGAAAACTGAAAAAATTATGATTAGAGTTAGCTCTGATTTAAAAGAAGTTATTCAAGAGCAAGCAAAAACTCAAGGTAGAAGTGTTAGTAATTTAATTGGAAATATCTTATATGAAGAATTTAAGGAGTGGTTACCAATGCAAGAAGATGAAATGTTACGAAGTGAAGAAGATAGGTCTTATTTATATGGTAGATTAATTTCTGTATATGAAGAATACGAAAGACAGATAAGACAAGAAATGGAAATTATCACCATTGCTGAAAAGAATTGGCAAAAGATAACTTACAGACCTATGGTTGGTCGAAAGAGAATTGAAACTCAAATAGGTCAATTAAAAAATCAAGAAGCATATTTTAAAAAATCTAAACCAGAACTATTTGATTATTTAACTGGCTTACTGAACGAGATTAGAGAAAAGATTGATAACTTATATCCCAATAATGATGACCCACTAGGTGCTGGATTTATTTTTGGATATGAAAGACAAAACAAAGAGTTTGTGGATAATAAAATAGGTTATCCTTATTATATTACT
>ERZ782914.120-NODE-120-length-31182-cov-11.459826_pt1 | contig 31182 bp, 35 predicted proteins | sample MGYA00375948_ERZ782914 | MGnify/ENA primary metagenome ERZ782914 (study PRJEB29894, sample SAMN03576417) | human skin metagenome | biome: human skin; feature: left retroauricular crease; material: organic_material | host: Homo sapiens | place: Italy: Trento...
CCACGTAGACCGTCTCCACCCCACCCGGACGCACGGCGTAGGTCTCATGCCAGATGCCGACCGCGTCCGGGTGCCGCCGGGACGCCCGGTTGAAGGCCCGCCAAGCCGGCAGATGCTCCTGATCCGCGTCGTGGGCGTAGGCGTAGAGGCCCTCCACACTGCGCCAGTACTGGACCACCCAGGGGCCCCTGGCGCCCAGCAGCGTGCTGGCCCCCAGGAAGCCGAGATCCGTCCCCCGCCCTGCGGTGGCGGCGTCCTTGGCGCGATGCAGCTCGGCAAGCATGCGCGGCATGGCGGCCGCCACGGGTGCCCACAGGTCGGGGCGGTGCGGCTTGCGGATCGTCATGCCGATGTGGAAGACGACGAGGCCCTGCGAGGTGTCCAAGGCGTGGGTGGTGGGCATGGTCATGGTGCCTCCTGGGTTCACGACGCCTGGCTGGCGGTACGCGGTGGCGGGGGCCGGGGAGCGCCCTGCCATTGATGGATAGTGCCACTATCCAATATGAGGCTGCGCAGTATCCAGGGCTAGGTGTTCCACTTCATGAGGTTGTTTACAGGAGGTCGAACAGGGTGGGCTCGTGCCCGAGGCCCTCGATCTAAGGAACGTCGAGCACCTTCGGCTGAGGCTGGACCCGGTACGACGTGATCGGAACCCGGCTGGCCGGTGGCTTGTTGCCCAGGCTGCTGTGCGGACGGTCATGGTTGTAGGTGTTCAGGAATGCCGCCAGCGCGGCGGTGCGCTCACCGTCGCTGGCGTAGGCGCGTACGTAGAGCCACTCTTCTGTCGAGATGCAGCGAAGATTTCACAAACGCGCAAATATGTTTCATACGACCACGAGCCACTTAGGTATTGACAGTTGAACCCTGTCCGGGCGCAGCTCGTGGTTCTCCAGTCAGCCCGTGTGCGACGCTGACGCCATGAACCAGCCCTCCATGGCCACCCTGTCTTCGGGAAAAATCACCCTGCGTGACGCCCGTCGCGGGACCACACGGGATGTGGAACTGGAGCCCTTCGAGATGGCCGTGCACCCCCTCCGTGACCGGAGCACCGGACGCCCGCTCACGCCTCTGACATGGTTCGAGACCATCAACCTCTGCAACGAGCTATCCAATGCTGAAGAGCTGCAGCCGGCCTACACGCATGCTGGGGACGGACGCTCCGTCACCTGGAACACGAGCGCTGACGGGTACCGATTGCCCACCGAGGCCGAGTGGGAGTACGCCTGCCGCGCCGGAACGACCTCGCCCACCTACGGGCCGCTTGAAGACATCGCCTGGACCAGCCTCGACCACCTTGAGGGCCCCCAGCCCGTCGGCATGAAGAAAGCCAACCCGCACGGTCTGCACGACATGCTCGGCAACATCTGGGAATGGTGCTGGGACTACGCCGATCCCGCCCGCTACGGCGACTACCGCAGTCTGCGCGGGGGTGGCTGGGCGGATGAACCCTGGAGCGTGCGCGCCTCAGTGCGCCGGGGCAGCGCCCCGGACGCCGTCCTGGAGGACGTGGGACTCCGCCTGGCCCGGGGTCTGGTCGGCAGCCCGGGACAAGCTCAGGGCTGGTCCCATGAGGCAGACAGGCAACGAGCCGCCATCTGCGGGCCGCTTCCCGTGGGGTGGACACCCTTGCGGGAGATCTTCGCCTGAGAAGGGAACCGCCCAGCCTCATTCGGCGGAACGGAGCCGATCCGTCGGCAACGACAACATCACCGTCGCGGTGAGATCCGGCGCCTTGGCCACCGCCCTGTCATCGAGCCGCGGCGCCACTGTGACGGCCTCTCGTGAGAACTCCTGGATGCCCACGGGCACCCATGCGTCACCCTCGGTGCGAAGCAGCCACTGTTCGCCCAACGCCTGCAAACCGACGGTGTCAAGCAGTTCTTCGGCCTCGGTCGACTCCATGGGTTCACCGCATCGCCGACGCAGGAGGTCGTAGGGGATGAAGAGGCCTTCGTCGGTCATCTCGATGTACCCGACGTGCTCGCGGTCATCAGCGCGGAGGTGATCTAAAACAGTGGTCACGGTGACAGCCTAGAGTTGTCGACTCGATACCCCAGCCTGCTCCCCGCCCCAGCACGGCAGGGGCGTCCGGCCAGGCTCCCTCACACACCGGATCCCGCCCCCTCTCCGAACGGTTCACGGCGAGTCGCGTGCAGTCTTTGCTGCATCTCGACAACCCCGAGGGTGACGACGTCCTCCACGGGATCGGCCCGGCCACTGACTGTCCCCGTGCTGCTGCGCCCGCGCGCCTTCACCAGGGTCACCGTCAGAGACCCCTGCCTGGGGTCTCCGGCACCGCGCTTCCCGAGCGTTGACCCCACTCACTGACGGGTCTGGGCGCGAGTCGGTTTCGTACCAGTCTTCGCTGCCTTCGTCGATGCGGCAAGGCAGTCCACGGTTCTGATGAGCCGAGGGGTCACTACTCTCCGACGCGCAGCGCCAGAACCCAGCGGATCGCCCCGCAGCATCGGTGCACCACAAGGCACACCTCGGACGCTCCAACCATTGTTTGCAGCACTTGCGCAATGCAGCTCACACGATCGCCTCCCTCCTTGCGGAATACCTGACATGGGTATACGTTTGACTAGTACACGTACCCGGTAGGGGTACTCCCGACGTACAACCCGACATACAAGGAGGACACCTGATGGCTTCGAACGATTACCAGGTGACGGGCATGACCTGCGGCCACTGCGAGATGTCGATCCGCGAGGAGGTCAGCGAGATCCCCGGCGTCCAGGACATCCAAGTCAGCGCGCAGACCGGCAAGCTCAACGTCACCGCCGAGGGCGAGATCGACGACGCCAAGGTCCTCGCGGCGGTCGAGGAGGCCGGCTACTCGGCGGTGCGCGTCTGATGAAGGCCGGAGGACGGCTCGCGCTCTACGGGGCCGGGTTGGTGGTGGCGTTCGGCGGGGCCTTCGGCCTCGCCGGCGCCGTCATTCCCGATAGCTTCGCAGCAGCATGGGCAGAAGGAAGCGGCGTGAACGCACACGGTGAAGGGCACGGCGACGCTGCGCAGGAAACCGCGGAGCCCGCTCTGAACGGGGTCTCCGCAAGCGCGGACGGCTTCGTGCTCTCTCCGGTCCAGGCCCCCACGGCCGCAGGCGAGGATGGAGACCTGAGCTTCCAGATCCTCGACGAGTCCGGCGAACCGGTGACCGAATACACCACCGCGCACGAGAAGGACCTGCACCTGATCGCCGTGCGCACCGACGGCGCCGGCTTCCAGCACGTGCACCCCGAACTCGACACGAGCACAGGCACCTGGTCGGTGCCGTGGACCTGGGACGAGGCGGGCACCTACCGCGTGTACGCCGACTTCACACCCGCGGGCGAGGAAGCCGAAGGCATCACTCTCACCCGCGCAATCGAGGTCGCGGGCGACTTCACCCCTGTCGAGACCGAGGCGCAGCCCACCGACGAGGTCGACGGATACACCGTCTCCCTCAACGGCGACCTCACTGCGGGCACCTCAAGCGAGCTCACCATCTCGGTCGAGCGTGACGGTCAGCCGGTGACCACGCTGGAGCCTTACCTGGGCGCGTTCGGCCACTTAGTGGCGCTGCGCGAGGGTGACCTCGCCTACCTGCACGTCCACGCCGAGGGCGACCAGCCCCAGGCCGGGGACACGGCCGGACCCGACATCGGATTCGCAGCGGAGGCCCCGACCGCCGACCGTTACCTGCTCTACCTGGACTTCCAGGTCGACGGGCAGGTGCACACCGCCGAGTTCGTGATCGACGCCGAGCATGGTGACGGCACGAAGACAGACGATTCGCATTCCGACGGCCACTGACCCGCAGGGCCCGGCGTCGCACGAGAGCTGAGAAAGAAGGAAGAGGATGAGCACATCAGCGCCCCCAACGGGTGGGCCGGACATCGAGTTGGAGATCGGCGGGATGACCTGCGCCTCCTGCGCGAACCGGATCGAGAAGAAGCTGAACAAGCTCGATGGCGTCGCGGCCACCGTCAACTACGCCACTGAGAAGGCTAAGGTCACCGTGCCTGCCGGCTACGATCCGTCACTGCTGGTCGCCGAGGTCGAGAAGACCGGGTACACGGCCGCACTGCCCAAGCCCAAGGACACTACGGCGAACACGTCGGAGACCGAGGCCGGGGAGGAGGAAGACAGTGAGCTCACCTCGCTGCGGCATCGGCTGATCGGCGCGATCGTGCTCACTGTTCCCGTAATCGCGATGGCGATGATCCCCGCGCTGCAGTTCACGTATTGGCAGTGGGCCTCACTCGCCCTGGCCGCACCGGTGATCATCTGGGGAGCTTGGCCGTTCCACAAGGCGGCGTGGACAAACCTCAAGCACGGTGCGGCGACGATGGACACGCTCATCTCGATGGGCACCTCCGTCGCACTGCTCTGGTCGCTCTACGCGCTCTTCCTCGGCACTGCCGGCACTCCCGGCATGACGCACCCCTTCGAGTTCACGATCGCTCCGTCGGATGGCGCGGCGAACATCTACCTCGAAGTCGGCGCGGGCGTGACGATGTTCATCCTCGCCGGCCGCTACTTCGAGAAGCGATCCAAGCGCCAGGCCGGGGCCGCGCTGCGCGCCCTCCTGGAGCTGGGCGCGAAGGAAGTCGCCGTACTCCGCGACGGCGTAGAGGTGAAGATCCCCACCTCTGAGCTGGCGGTCGGCGACGAGTTCATCGTCCGTCCAGGCGAGAAGATCGCCACCGACGGTCTCGTGACCTCCGGCTCCTCCGCGGTGGACGCCTCGATGCTCACCGGCGAGTCCGTGCCGGTCGAGGTCCGCGAGGGCGACTCGGTCACCGGTGCCACCGTCAACGCCGGCGGCCGCCTGGTCGTGCGGGCGACTCGTGTGGGTTCGGACACACAGCTCGCACAGATGGCGAAGCTCGTCGAGGACGCGCAGACCGGCAAGGCCGAGGTGCAGCGTCTGGCCGATCGCATCTCCGGCATCTTCGTGCCGATCGTCATCGTCGTCGCGTTCATCACCCTCGGCGCCTGGCTGGGAGGCGGGTTCCCCGTCGCCGCCGCGTTCACCGCAGCGGTCGCCGTGCTCGTCATCGCCTGCCCCTGCGCGCTGGGTCTGGCAACCCCGACCGCGCTGCTCGTCGGCACCGGGCGCGGTGCGCAGATGGGCGTCCTCATCAAGGGTCCGGAGGTGCTGGAGTCCACTCGCAAGGTCGACACCGTCGTGCTCGATAAGACCGGCACCGTCACCAGCGGCAAGATGACTCTGACCGACGTGATCACTGAGCCCGGTGTGGATCGTGCGGAGCTGCTGCGTTTCGCCGGTGCACTGGAAGACTCTTCCGAGCATCCGATTGCGCAGGCGATCGCCAAGGGCGCGACCCAGGAAGTCGGCCAGCTGCCTACTCCAGAGGACTTCGCCAATGTCGAGGGCAAGGGCGTGCAGGGCATCGTCGAGGGGACCCCGGTCGTCGTCGGCCGCGAGTCTCTGCTGGCGGACTGGTCGCAGAAGCTCTCTCCGGAGGTCGCACAGGCGAAGGCCCAGGCCGAGGGCGAGGGCAAGACGGTCGTCGCGATCGGCTGGGACGGTGCTGCGCGTGGCATCCTGGTCGTCGCCGACACCGTCAAGCCCACGAGCGCCGAGGCGATCCGCGGGCTCAAGGAGATCGGCCTGACCCCGGTGCTGCTCACCGGTGACAACGAGGCCGTGGCCCGCCAGATCGCGTCCGAGGTCGGCATCGACGAGGTCATCGCCGAAGTGCTACCCAAGGACAAGGTCGACGTCGTCACCCGCCTCCAGGAAGAGGGCAAGATCGTCGCGATGGTCGGCGACGGCGTCAACGACGCCCCCGCGCTCGCGCAGGCCGACCTGGGCCTCGCGATGGGCACCGGCACGGACGTCGCGATCGAGGCCTCCGACATCACGCTCGTGCGCGGTGACCTGCGGGCCGCCGTCGACGCGATCCGCCTGTCCAGGAAGACCCTGTCGACGATCAAGACCAACCTGTTCTGGGCATTCGCTTACAACACCGCCGCGATCCCGGTCGCTGCGCTCGGCATGCTCAACCCCATGCTCGCAGGTGCGGCGATGGCGTTCTCCAGCGTCTTCGTCGTCGGCAACAGCCTCCGCCTGCGCGGGTTCACGAGCGTCGCCTCGAAGTGACGTACGAGAACCCACCCATCCACACGAATCCAATAACGAAGGAACACCAGAGAATGAGCAGCTGCTGCAGCACGAACGAGACCAACCCGGCCGTGGAGAACGGTGGACGCGAGAACCTTCTTGGCGGGGGCGCCGATGACATGACTACCTGCCCGGTCATGGTCGGCACCCCGGTCAGCAAGAAGACCGCCGAGGCCGCCGGCCTCTACCGCGACTTCGAGGATGAGCGCTACTACTTCTGCTGCGCTGGCTGTGGGCCCGCGTTCGATTCGGACCCAGCCAAGTACGCCGCCAACATGGCGTAATCCACCAGCGTACGGGGTGCCACGGCACCGCTGCGGCACCCCGCCACCTGATCGGAGCGAGCCGACATGACCACTACGACTCCCACCACCGAAACCCATCTCGACACCTGCCCCGCAGGAGGCGACGGCGACGCGTCCGTCCACGGATACATCAGCGATAAGACGAAGTACCGCAATCGCCTGCGCCGCCTGGAAGGCCAAATCCGCGGCATCGATCGGATGGTCGACGAGGACCGCTACTGCATCGACATCCTCACCCAGATCTCCGCAGTCACCAGGGCACTCGAAAACGTCGCCCTCGGCCTGCTCGACGATCACCTCAAGCATTGCGTCCTCGACGCCGCACTCGCCGGCGGACCAGTCAGCGAGCAGAGGCTCGGCGAGGCGTCCGAGGCCATCGCCCGCCTCGTGCGCTCCTGACGCCGGCGCATCAGTTCGATCACGACCAGCATCCAGGAGTTCTTCTATGACCCCACAGCACGTCCTCATCCTCGGATCGGGAGCAGCCGGGGCCGCAGCCGCCCGCACTCTCGCCTCACGCGACGATGTCCGGGTGACGCTGGTGACCCGCACCGGGGAGACGCCCTATACGCGGATGCTCATCAAGGGAATCGCGTTCGGTCAGACACCGCCGGAGATGATCAAGCTCCCGCTGCCTCAGATCGAGGTCATCGCCGACACCGTGCTTAAAGTCGATACCTCGGCGAAGCAGGCCCAGTTGACCTCCGGCGCACAAGTCTCCTACGACGCGCTCATCGTCGCGACCGGGAGCATGCCCCGCTCCCTGCCCGCTGACGTGTTCGGCGGCGACGACGCCGGACAAGGGCGGGTCACCGCTCTTCACTCCGTGGGGGATGCCCTGGGCATCCGAAAGCTGCTGACCGGACTGGGGCGACCCGCGCGGGTAGCGATCTACGGCGGTGGAATCATCGCAGCCGAGACGGCCTCGTCTCTGCAAGCCGACGGACACATGGTCACGCTGGTCTCCCGCAGTTCAGTTCCCGGCGTCGGAGCGTTTGGGGCGCCCGTGGCTGAGCGCCTCGCCGCCGACCATGCCGCCAAGGTGCAGGCCCGATTCGGTCGCACTCTCCAGCATGTCGACGAAACAGAATCCGGTGTCACCATCACCCTCAACGACGGAAATCCCGTCGTGGCTGACTTCCTTCTCCTCGCGCTCGGCACGACGCCCGCAGCCCCGTCACCGTGGACGAACGGTATCGACGTCGACGATCACCTCCGCGCCGCGGCAGACCACGTCTACGCAGCCGGAGGCGTGGCCACGCACCACGACGAAGCACTGGACGCCTGGCGCATCGACCATTGGGAAGACGCCGCCGCACAGGGTGCGCATGCCGCGCGGGCCGCATTGCACGACCTCGGCGTTAGCGACGATCCGGGCGCCTACCTGCCACGCAGCCCTTACATGGCAATGGTCTACGGTCAGATGATCTCCGGAGTCGGGTACACAGCCGGCGCAGACGCCCACCTGGAAGCGGGTGAGGAGTTCATCGTCCGCCACGAGATCGACGGCATCGTCGTCGGCGTCACTGGCATCGACGCAGTCGGCACCGTCTACCAGTGGGGGCAGCAGCTCCACGGCGTGCGGGCATAGGCAATGGCGGGAGACTGTATTAGGCAGATCCCACGGTGGGGCTTCGTGCTCTCGCTGGCAGCGACCATTCTCATGATGGCCGCTGCCAGCGCGCCGTCCTTGTTCTATCCCCAGATCGCCGAACGGCTCGGACTCATCCCCGTCGCCACCACACTCGTGTTCGCGGTCTACACCTTCACCCTCCTGGCCGCGCTGCTCTACCTCGGACCACTCTCCGACCACGTCGGCCGACGTCCGGTCGTGGCCGCCGGTTCTTTGGCGCTGGCGCTGAGCGTGGCCATGTTCTGGTTCGCCGGTAGCCTCGCGGCGCTCCTGGTCGCCCGAGCCTTGCAAGGGCTCGCAGCGGGTCTGCTGATCCCGGCGCTGTCGGCGATGATGATCGACTTCGAGTCCCCGTCACATCGGAACATCGCAGCCCTGTGGAACACGATCGGCCCGATGATTGGCCTTGGGGCCGGGGCTCTCGGTGCTGCACTTCTCCTCGATCTCACCTCCGAACCGACAACTGCCGTCTTCGGGTCGCTCGTGCTTGCCTTCCTCATCGTGGCAACGGTCGTGTGGAGCACACCGGAACTGGTCCCGAAGACCCAGATACGACGTGGCGACCTCCGTCCGCGGTTCACCGTGCCACCGCACCTACGCCGCATGTTCACCGTCGGAGTGCCCGTGATCATCGCCGGGTGGGCGACCAACGGACTCTTCCTTGCGCTCGGAGCCGACCTCGTCGGCAGTGAGCTTGGGGGCTCCACGCACACCCAAGCTGGGATCGTCCTCTTCGCACTGGCGATCTCCGGAGTCACCGCCTCCTCCGTCCTACAGCGGCGTTCCGCCCGCACCATCAGCCTGTATGCGACCAGTGCCCTGGCGTTCGGCACCGCAGTGAGCATCGGCGCCCTCGCACTCGGTTCCTACCCAGCCTATGTCGCCTCGGTCGCGATCGTCGGTTCCGGGTTCGGCACAGCGTTCCTCGGGGTACTGCGCACACTCATGCCCCACACGGCATCGTCGGAACGCGCCGCCGTGATGGCTGTGATCTACACAGTTGCCTACCTGGCATTCGGCGTGCCCACCATCGTCGCCGGATTGCTCGTGCCGGTGCTCACCCTGTCGGGGACGATGACGATCCTCGGTGCGATCATCATCGCCCTCAGCCTCGTCGCCACCGTCCTGCGCCTGCGCATCCCGCACCCGGCCGCAGGCCCGGCAGAGACTGACGACTTCCCCGAGCCTCCCACCGGCTCTCACCGCCGATCCGCACCCGACCGAGAGGAGCAGCCATGACCTACGTGATCGCGCTTCCCTGCGTGGACGTCAAGGACCGCGCCTGCATCGACGAATGTCCTGTCGACTGCATCTACGAGGGCGAACGCTCGCTCTACATCCACCCCGACGAATGCGTCGACTGCGGAGCCTGCGAACCGGTCTGCCCCGTCGAGGCCATCTACTACGAAGACGACCTGCCCGACGAATGGTCTGACTACTACAAGGCCAACGTCGAGTTCTTCGACGAGTTGGGTTCTCCCGGAGGAGCCGCGAAGATCGGACCGACGGGCTTCGACCATCCCCTCATCGCCGCATTGCCCATCCAACACGAGCAGACCCTCTGAGAAGGGGCTTCCGATTGATCCATACCGACACAACACACAATCCTTGACTAGTACCCCCTAGGGGTATATGGTAGGCATATTGATGAAAGGAAATGACATGCAGAGGAGACTGCGAACAGGACTGGCAGCGGGAGCGCTCGGAGTGGCGCTCGTGCTCGCCGGTTGCGCCAGCGGAGCAGACGACGACCAGCAGACCGACCCTTCGGCTACTGAGGAGCATCAGGGCCACGGCGGCAACAACGCAGAAAGCGGTGATGAGGAGATGGAGCACCCGATGGACGGCGGACCGGCACCCGAGGGTATCGCCGAAGCCAGTGAGCCCACCTACCCTGTCGGTACCGAGGTGCAGCTCACGGCCGACCACATGGAAGGCATGGAAGGGGCTACAGCAACGATTTCCGGCGCATTCGACACGTACACGTACTCCGTGAACTACACGCCCGCAGGTGGCGGCGACCCCGTCACTGATCACAAGTGGGTCGTGCAGGAAGAAATTGAGGATGCCGGCGACGAGCGTCTGGCCGACGGCACAGAGGTGACTCTGCTCGCCGAGCACATGGAAGGCATGGAAGGCGTAAAGGCCACCATCGCTTCGTCCACCGATGAGACGGTCTACATGGTCGACTACGAGACGGACGGCATGAAGATGACGAACCACAAGTGGGTCGTCGAGAGCGAGATCCAACCAGCGTCCTGAGCCGACGTTCGCTTGCCCGGCCACCGGGTGAGCGGCAATCGGCCTGGCTCGATGACGGAGGAGAGGAATCATGACGGACCCGAACTCACACCAGCACCACGGCCATGAAACCGATACACCCGCCCACGGCGAGCATCACCACGGGTCTGTGTCCGCGCACGCCTCGGCGGATGCGCACGGCACGCGCGAGGGTCAGCACACCGGGCATCAGGGCCACGCCATGGACCACGGGCAGCACTCAGGCCACACGGGCCTCGACGAGCACGGCGGCCACGATGAGCATGCCCAGCACGGTGGGCACGGAGATCACAGCGGCCATGGCGGGCACGGGGACCACGTTGGCCAGTTCCGCCGGCTGTTTTGGATCAACCTCGTCATCGCCATCCCCGCGGTTGCCCTCTCACCGATGTTCGCCATGCTGCTGGGCTACGAGGTCCCCGGCTGGGCGGGCTGGGTCGCCGCGGCACTGGGCACCGTCATGTACGTCTGGGGCGGCAGGCCCTTCCTCACCGGTGCCGTCAGCGAGTTGAAGTCCCGCAAGCCCGGGATGATGCTACTCATCGCTCTGGCGATCACGGTGGCCTTCTTCGCCTCCTGGGCCGCCACGCTCGGGCTCGTCCATCACGAGCTCGAATTCTGGTGGGAACTGGCGCTGCTGATCGTCATCATGCTGCTGGGCCATTGGATCGAGATGCGCTCCCTGGCCCAGACCACCTCGGCGCTCGACTCGTTGGCGGCACTGCTGCCAGACGAGGCCGAGCGCGTCGAGGGCGAGAACGTCGTCAAGGTGGCCCCAGCCGACCTCGACGTGGGCGACGTGGTCATCGTGCGCCCCGGCGGCAGCGTCCCGGCCGACGGAACCATCGTCGACGGCCGCGCCGACATGGACGAGTCCATGATCACCGGCGAGTCCCGCCCGGTCTCTCGCGGCGAGGGCCAGACCGTCACCGCCGGCACCGTCGCCACCGACTCCGGTCTGCGGGTGGAGATTACCGCCACCGGTGACGACACCGCCCTGGCCGGCATCAACCGGCTCGTCGCCGAGGCGCAGAACTCATCCTCCCGCGCCCAGCGGATCGCCGACAAGGCCGCGGCCTGGCTGTTCTGGTTCGCTCTTGGCGCGGCGCTGGTCACTGCGGTCGTCTGGACGCTCATCGGCATGCCCGACGAGGCCGTCGTGCGCACCATCACCGTGCTCGTCATCGCCTGCCCCCACGCCCTCGGCCTGGCGATCCCGCTGGTCGTCTCCATCGCCACCGAGCGAGCCGCCCGCGGAGGCGTCCTAGTGAAGGACCGCCTGGCGCTGGAGTCCATGCGGCAGGTCGACGCGGTGCTGTTCGACAAGACCGGCACGCTGACCAAGGGCGAGCCCACCGTCACCGGCGTCGAGCCGACCGGCGAACTCGACGCCGACCAGGTCCTCGCCCTCGCTGCCTCGGCCGAGGCCGACAGCGAGCACCCGCTCGCCAAGGCCATCGTCACCGCCGCCAAGGACAAGGGCCTTGCCCTCCAGCAGGCCAGCGGCTTCTCATCCTCGCCCGCCGTCGGCGTCACCGCGACCGTCTCCGGCCAGGAGGTCCGCGTCGGCGGGCCCCGGCTGCTCGAGGAGACCGGTCAGCACGAGGTCGGCACGGCCGAGGCATGGCGCTCCGAGGGCGCGATCATTCTGCACGTTCTCCGCGGCGGCCAGGTGGTCGGCGGGCTGAGGCTCGCCGACGAGGTCCGGCCAGAATCCCGCGACGCCGTCGACGCCCTCCACGCCCTCGGTGTCGAGGTCGTCATGATCACCGGCGATGCCGAGGCGGTCGCGAACGAGGTCGGACGGGAGCTCGGCATCGACCGCGTCTTCGCCGGCGTGCGCCCGGAGGACAAGTCCGCGAAGGTCTCCCAGCTGCAGGAAGAGGGCAAGAGGGTCGCGATGGTCGGCGACGGCGTCAACGACGCCCCGGCTCTGGCGCAGGCCGATGTCGGCATCGCGATCGGCGCGGGCACCGATGTCGCCATCGCCTCGGCCGGGGTGATCCTGGCCAGTTCCGACCCACGCAGCGTGCTCTCGATCATCCAGCTGTCGCGACGCGCATACGGCAAGATGAAGCAGAACCTGTGGTGGGCCGCCGGCTACAACCTTCTTTCGGTGCCGTTGGCGGCCGGTATCCTGGCACCGGTGGGATTCGTCCTGCCAATGTCGATCGGCGCGATCCTGATGTCAGCCTCCACCGTGGTTGTCGCGCTCAACGCCCAGCTGCTGCGGCGCATCGACCTCACACCCGAAGCCAGCACGCGTTCCGTCCTGGAGCGCCAGAAGTAAGGACATGCCCATGTCTGTCGATACCGATTCCCACCAGCACGGCTACATCAGCGACAAGGAGCGCTATCTCGGCCGCATGAAGCGCATCGAAGGACAGGCGCGTGGGATCGCGAAGATGATCGATGAGGAGAAGTACTGCATCGACATCCTCACCCAGGTCTCCGCTCTGACCCGTGCCCTCCAGGGGGTTGCGACTGGTCTGCTCGACGACCATCTCAAGCACTGCGTGCTTGATGCCGCCAAGCTCAGCGACGAGGCGGCCGTCGAGAAGATCCAGGAAGCCACCGACGCCATCAACCGGCTCGTTCGCTCCTGAACCCGGACCCCGATCACCGCGTTCCAGGACACGGCGGGCACAAACCCTCAGGATGCCAGCGCGCTTGCTCCTTGCCGACGCGCCGTCCGCCCGCGACGCGCTCACCTTCGCTCAGCGGGCCGCGCAGGCCGGTGCCCATGGCGTGCGCTTGCAGGCCGCGGCCGGGCTGCTGCGCATGAGCGCAGCCGCGCTAACGCCCCGTGGTCCGCTCGACCGCACTCCTACGATCCTCGTCCTTCGCACGCTCCGCTCCGACCCTCAGCTGCAGTGCGACGTCACCGTGGAAACGTTGACCGCGACCGCCGACCCTCTTACCCTGGCGCTGCCGGAGACCGCGCTGGCACCCGCCTGGACCAGCGTCGAACCCCCGCAACACGGGTGGAGACTTATTGCGGATGTGTCCAGCCTGACGCTGATGCGCAGCGCCCGTGCCGGCATCGAGGCCGTCGCCCAAGCACTTCCCGACAAACCCGGCGACGATGTCGTCCGCAAGATCCGGGGCACGGTTTGGGGTACCCCGGACACGGCACTCGCATCGCTGCCACAAGGCGTTGCGTTCGCCGCCTACGTCTTCGGGTTCCTCAGCCGAGGAAACGGGGCCACGATCTCAACCGCCGGCCGTTGGACGCGGTTGACCCTCCCGACTGGACACGTGCTCCTGCGCGGACCCGTCGCCTCTGGCCTCACCCCGATCCGCCGCACCCGGCCACGCGTTTCCGAGTCCGTCACATCGATTGAATAACCCTTGATACCCTATAGGGGTATGGGGTAGTATTGATGACTATGAAGAAGGTTGAGCACGTGCACGCCACGTATGACACACCGCATCTGAATGCGGCGGTCGGAGTCTTCGCGTTGCTGGCGAATCCGGTGAGTGTGAAGATGATCCTCGCCATTCGCGACATCGAGGTCTCTGCCAATCATCTGGCGGACATCGTCGACCTTCCCGTCGACCAGACCTCCCACGAGCTTCACCGCCTGGAGTCGGCCGGGATCGTGAGTCGGCAGCGACGCGAGTCCGGCGACTTCTACCTATTGAACGGTGTGCATGCCGGGGCGCTGGCTGAGGCTGCGATCTTCCATGCCGAACATCAGCAGCAGGAACGCACTCGTGCGGGTTCTCCCACCTCGAACTCGCGACCGAACTGACAGAGGAGGCATCATGCCCCGTTTTTCCCGATTGACCCCTGAGACCGCAGTGGGGGCCTCACGAGACTTGCTCGGCGATCTCGTCGAGCGGCACGGCCAGGTCGGAGACATGGTCTCGACGATGGCGCACTCCCCGGCGGTGCTCGGCGGCTATCTGCAGCTGAGCAAAGCCATGCGTCGCGCCAAGCTCGACCGTAAGGTCAGCGAGCTCGTTTCGATCGCCGTGCAGTCGAAGCAGGGATGCGGAATGTGCCTGGCCTCGCACATCAGCGCGGCACGATCGCTCGGGGTCAGCGATGACGAGATCGCACTCGCCCAGCAGGGTACGGCGATGACCGGCCCGGTCGCGGCGATGATCGCGCTCGGCCTCCAGATCTACCGTGAGCCTACGTCGATCACCGACGAGCAGATTGACGAGCTTCGGGGATACGGGTACAGCGACCGTGAGATCTCTGATGTCGTCGGGGTCGTGTCGCTGAACATTCTCACCGGCGCCTTCAACCTGGTTGCTGGCCTCACGCCGGGCGACTGACTTCGCCGGCGACTTGGTGCCTTGGCCGAGAGGATAGGCAGCGGTCTGCAAAACCGTTTACACGGGTTCGAATCCCGTAGGCACCTCCACTTCCCGCTGAGCCCAATAGGACACACGTCGTTGGAGGCGAGTGATGGAGAGCCAGCACATCTTCAACGGTGACATGACACGCGTCGCGCGCATCCTCGTGAAGGTGAGCGCCCAATATATCGCCCGTGAAGCCAACGTGACCAAGGAAGAGTTGCGCGACTTCGAGAAGGGGCGACACGACTTGTCGTAGAAGAAGCAGGAGCGTGTGCGGGCCGCCCTCGAAGAATTGGGGGCAGAGTTTCTGCCTGACGGACCCAACGGCGGCTACGGCATCCGTCTGAAGTTCGGCCGTTCCAGGATCTACTCACTTGAACGTTGCGAGGGCGAGGGCGGGCCGCGGCTCACAACAGAGTCTGATCGTCGGACCCAGGCCCATGTGCCCTTCTCGGAACCGGATTCAAACCTACCTTTTCACCTGGAAGATCGCACCACGGCCTCACTGCGCATCCTGGTGCCGTTGCGCCTGGGCCGGCTTTGGCCGTCACACCTTGCCTCTGTTCCAGGAATGGAAGCGTGGGCACGCTGAGCTCATCGAATACAGTCGCCCGACGGACCCGATCTGGGCCCTGCGCGACGGGGGCGATCGATGCCGCACTCATCCGCTCTTCTTCACCCAAACGTGCCATTGGTCCGGGTTTGGAGCGGTTACCGCTGTTCACCGAACGCCTGGTTGCATCGGTGACGAGTACCGACTCGCGTGCCCGGCAGGAGTCGGTGACCCTAGCCGATCTCGCTGACGGGCCGGTGGCGGTCTGGGCGACCGCTCCGACGGCCACCGGGGAGCTGTGGAGTACGACTGCTCGCATGCCGCGCACGATCTCGGTGGCGAACACGGACGAGTGGTTAACCCGCATCGCTGTCGGCGACGCCATCGGCATCACTGCAGAGGCGACAACGCACAATCACCGCGCGCCGGAGGTGGTCTATCTGCCCATCGAGGATGCCCCACGGGTGACCGTGGCGCTGACCTGGCCAGGGCAGAGGAGGAGCCACCCGCAGGTAGGGGTCTTCGCCACCTGCGCACAGGACTACTTCACCCGACTCATCGACATCGGCTCCCCACCCCGCCTGCTCTCCACCGGGGCCGATGGTCAGCTGACGTAGCTCCCCACTGCAGCTATGCGACCGACCATCCCCCAGGTAGCCCATCCTCGGGTGCGACGGGACCCCTGAGCTTCATTCCGTGTCGGAGCAACAGATCACACTCGACAATATCGCTCTAGCGCGATATGATCGCCCTATGACGATGATTCAAGAGGAGGGGGCAACCCTCGACGAAGTGGCGACAGTAGCGTACGCCCACCTGTTCCAGGCATTTGCGGAGCCGACGAGGTTAGCGATCGTGCAGCACCTCGCCTCCGGGGAACACCGGGTCCGGGACCTGGTCGAGCACATGGGCCTGGCCCAGTCCACGGTGAGCAAGCATGTCGGCTTCCTCGTCGAGTGCGGCCTGGCGACGATGCGCCCGGAAGGGCGCTCCACCTGGTACTCGCTGGCACAGTCCGAGCTCCTGCGTACCCTCATCGCCGCTGCCGAACGCCTCCTCGATGCCACCGGCACGCAGACCCTGCTCTGCACGCACCTGCGACTCCCACATACCCACCACGCGACAGATACGGACAAGAAGTAGTCATGGGCGCAGGACACAATCACGGCCCCGCCGCCAGCGAGACCGGTCACCCCGGAGATTTCCGCAAGAAACTCTGGATCGCATTCTCGATCACCGCGACGATCGTCGTTGCCCAGGCCATGGGCTCGGTCATCACCGGCAGCCTCGCATTGCTGACCGACACCGCCCATGCCATTACCGATGCGTCCGGCCTGCTGGTCGCACTGATCGCCGCGACGCTGATGCTCAAGCCCGCCAACTCCAAGCGCACCTGGGGGTTCCGGCGTATTGAAGTGATCGCAGCCCTCGGACAGTCGGCACTGCTGCTGGCGGTGGGCACCTACGCCGCCATCGAAGGCATCCGGCGACTGTTCGAGCCGCCGGAGGTGCCCGCAAGCGAACTGCTGATATTCGGCATCATCGGCCTGGTCGCGAACATCATCGCCATCACCATCCTCGCCTCCAGCCGCGGCTCGAACTTCAACATGCGTGCCGCGTTCCTCGAAGTTCTCAATGATGCCCTCGGGTCGCTCGGAGTGATCATCGCGGCGATCGTCATCGCCACGACCGGGTTCATGCAGGCCGATGCCATCGCCGGACTGCTTATCGCCGCATTGATCGTGCCTCGCGCGTTCAAGCTCATGCGCGAGACCACTGGCGTCCTTATGGAGTTCACTCCCAAGGGCCTCGACCTCGACAAGGTGCGTTCGCACATCCTCGAACTTGACCATGTCAAAGATGTCCATGACCTGCACGCCTCCACTGTGGCGACCGGCCTGCCGATCCTGACCGCCCACGTCGTCGTCGAGGACGAGTGTTTCACCGACGGTCGTGCCGCGCAGACGCTCCACGAGATCAAAGATTGCGTCGCAGGACACTTCGAGGTCTCCATCCATCACTCGACCTTCCAGATCGAGACCGAGCACATTGCCGAACATGAACCGGAAATCAGCAAGCACGACTGAACGCAGTGCCCCTCCCGGGCTCGTTCCGGGCGGGGGCGCTTCCGCGTCACGCAGGTAGGCACTACCCCTATGGGGTAGTAAGGCCAATTGGCACCACGGGCAGACACGGGAAGGAATCCCATGAAAAACTTCAGGCCATTCCCGAAGTACGGCGGAACGAAAACCGCTGCAATCACCGTCGTGGTCGGTGCTTTCCTGCTCACCGGATGCACGGCCGCCAACGACTCATCCTCAGCCTCCCGGCACTAACGATCAGCTGTCACCAGTTCCTGCTTCACGCCCGCCAGCTGTTTCTCAACTGCTGACCTTTGCCTCGCAGCACGCTTCAGCACAGATTCGCAAGGCTGCACGCGAGAGCATCCCCGACTGATAGCCCGCCGTCGACCACGAGAGGTGACTCCTCTGCACCCGGTGCCTGAGGCGGAAGTCGAGCGGCAGGTGGCACGGCCTCAGAATCGCCTTCCCGGCATGAGCGCACTGTCAGGCGCGCGCCTGGGACATGTCCGCGACGCAGCGGTCAGGGTGGTCGGCTAGATGTACTGACCCTGGGCGTTGATGACTCTCTCGGCGGCCGAGGGGTACATTTCACAGACCCCGCTGAAGGTTTTGCTCCGAGAAGGGTTCACCGCGTGTCGTGTGAAATCTTCGCTGCATCTCTACAACGCGCCAATTTGATTCATACTGTCGAGATGCAGCGAAGATTTCAAAAACGCGCCAATTTGATTCATACACGTTCTAGCGCCTCACCTCTTGACAGCACCGGAGAAGGCACTCTCATCGCCGGGGCTTCCCTGGCTGAATCAAGGAACTCCCGACAGCATGCTCACCGCCTTATCGTGGGCCCATGGGAGAAGTCGTGTACCTTGCGGATAGAGCGGACCAGCACCGGCAGCTGCTGTGGCGGGAAGCGATCGGCCATGTCGTTCGGCAGGAGCGGCACACGCGACGAGAGCGGCTCACAGACGTGGGCGAGCGGGCCGGTATCGCTCCGCAGTACCTCTCTGAACTCGAGCGCGGCCTCAAAGATCCGTCCTCCGAGATGCTTCACGCGGTCTCTGACGCCCTCGAAACTCCTGTCCACGAGATTGCCCGCCGCGCTGCGTCCGTACTCGACGGGACGGCCTGCCTCGGCCCCACGGTCCTGGCAATCGCAGCCTGACGCCGCTCACAGCGGATCAGCCCCACGTCGATGTGTCCGCCAGACACACTGAAGACATGCAGATCCTCCTTCTCGGCGGTACCGGCTTCCTCGGCCGTGAGCTCGCCCGCGCCGCACTCGACGGCGGCCACGCCGTGACCTGTCTCGCCCGCGGGTCGGCTCCCGCCGCATCCGGTGCCAACTTCGTCCGCGCCGATCGGGACGACCCCGATGCCCTCGCTCCCGTCGTCACCCAGGCGTGGGACGCCGTCGTCGATCTGGCTTCCCACCCGGCCCACGCCCACGACGCCGTGCACCAGCTCACCGCCCGCCATCGCCTTCTCGTGTCCACCACCAGCGTGTACGCCGCGTTCGACACCCCCAACCAGTCGGAGAACGCCCCCCTGGCACCGCCCGCAGGCATCGACCGGATGACCGAGATGAACCAGTACCCCGGAGCCAAGCGCCGCTGCGAAGACATCTACCGAGGCGCGGATGGGCAGGTCACCGTGATCCGCCCCGGGCTGATCGGCGGAGCCGGCGACGACACCGGACGCTCCGGCTACTACCCCTGGCGATTCGCACACCCGACGGGGACCGACGTGCTGGTGCCCGATGCGACGTTCCCCGTCTCCGTCATCGACGTGGCAGACCTGGCCGCGTGGATTCTGCATTGCATGGAACACACGGTCACCGGCACGTTCAACGCCGCCGGTCAGACCCACACCTTGGCAGACCTCTACCGGGCGAGCATCGAGGTCACCGGGTCGACTGCTCAGCCACACGTGATCCCCGACGACGTCCTACTGTCCCAGGGCATCGCCCCGTGGGCGGGGCCGAACTCGCTGCCCCTCTGGATTCCGCTGCCGGGGTTCCGTCACGTCGGCAGCGTCGACTCCTCGGCGGCCCTGGCCCACGGGCTGGTCCGCCGCCCGCTGCGCGAAACCCTCGCGGCCGCCCTGGCCACCGAGGAGGCGCGCACGACGGAGCGCCCCGTGGGGCTGACCGACCAGGAGGAAACCGCCCTGCGCGCCGCCCTCAGCCCCACCAGCGGCTAAGGGGCCCGGTTTCACGATGACCGAGATCCGCCCACTCTGCGCCGAGTTCACCGCGAGCCGTGTGGATTCTTCGCTACATCTCGACAGCCGCTCACCCTGAGCGGCGCCCCCCCCGGCTTGCTGGCGCTTCCAGAGGAGCGAGTCCATCAGCTGTGCGCAGCCTGCCGGTGAAGAGCGCGAGGATGGGTTATATGGCTGACCATTCCTTCGCGCTCGTGCCGGCGTCCTACGTCCTCCTGCTTCGGGGGCCCGAGGTGCTCCTGCAACGTCGCCAAAACACCGGGTACATGGACGGGTTCTGGGTTGCGGGTGCAGCTGGCCATGTCGAGCCGGGGGAGACTGCCCGGCATGCCGCGGTCCGGGAAGCACGGGAGGAGCTAGGCGCGGACATTGCCTCCGCTGGCCTCGAGCTGGTCACGGTCATGCAGCGCACGGACGGCGTCGGGTTGACGCGTGAGCAGCGTGTGGACTGGTTCTGGACCTGCAAAGAGTGGATGGGGGAGCCGCGGATCTGCGAGCCGGAGAAGACCTCCGATCTGAGATGGTTCCCGCTCACCGACCTGCCCGATCTTGTGCCGGCCTATGAACGGATCGTCCTTGCAGGCCTTCGCGACCGCTCGCTCCCGATGGACACGGCTTACGGGTTCACGAACTGAACCGGCCGGTGACGGGCGCACCGCTGCACGCCCATGCCACCAAAGGGTGCAGGATGACCCCTATGAAAACGCCCTGGGCCACGGACGTCGCTCTGAACCTGAGCCGACTCATGGAGAAGACCCGGACGCTGCAGAAGTTCGCTCCCGGTGAGGATGGCGATGCCAACCCGGTGCTGACCGACCGGCGCAACGTCGTCGTCGTGGCCGACGAAGCGCATCGAAGCCAGTATGGCTTCGGAGAGACGCTGGATCGTCACGGACGCTTGCGCTCGGGCTTGGCGAAGCACATGCGCGACGCCCTGCCCGGTGCCACCTATCTCGGCTTCACCGGTACACCGATCGAATCGAACGACAAGTCCACGCGCTCAGTGTTCGGTGACTGCATCGACGTCTACGACCTCACTCGCGCGGTCGAGGACGGTGCGACCGTCAAGATCTTCTACGAATCGCGTCTGGCGAAGATCGATCTGTCCGACGACGACCTTGCCGCGCTCGACGAGCTGGCGGACGAGATCACTGAGACCGTCGAGGAGGACGCGGCCACGGCAGCGAAGTCCCGCTGGTCGCGCCTGGAAGCCATCGTCGGCGCTGACTCGCGCCAAGAACCTCATGACCCACAACATCTAGGGGATGGGCACCATTGCGGCCGTGCAGCCTCAGTACCGGGTCACCTTAAGGGTGGTGTTCGCGCAGGAGGCGGCCTTCTTCACCAGAAACGCCTTCTCCGTGGCGTCAGCCTTCAACCCCCAGCGGATCTTCACCGCGGTCCAGTCAGCGATGTACTGGCACTGGTTCTTCGGCGGCAGCCACTGCTCCGGACCGCGGGCCTGCTTGGCCGAGTTCAACGCCGAGGTCTGCACGTTCAGCGACCGGGCATCCCCCAAGTCGTTGTAGAACGCCACCCGCTTGGCCTTGGTCCAGTACCGGGCTCCCGAGCCCCACGCCTCATGCACGGGCACCATGTGATCGATCTGCACCGTCGAAGCAGACGTGTGCGTACGCAGATCCCAGCTGCTCACCCACTTGCCCGTGGCCACCGTGCACTTACGGGCCGTCGTGAACTTCGGGGTGGTCTTGGACTCTGCGATCAACACCTCTGCCCGCGTGTTCTGGCAGTCCCTGTTCGCATCCTTCCAGTCCCCGAACTGGGCGGCCCGGTCATAACCGGCATTGTTCTCCGCCGCCACCGGCAACGACGCCACAGCCGTGCGCAGCGGGGCCGAGTACGTGGTGCCGGCTGCCGCCGGTCCCGCACCCCCGAGGACAGCGGTGGCGACGAAAGCAGCAGCAGTGGCCAGAGAAGCCAGAGAGCGTCGTGACATGGGCGAGTTCCTTGCTCGAGTGGATGACGCGATGCGAAGTCGCATTGCAGCTGATCCTAAGCTCGCGTGAAGCCCATGCTCGGCACGAGATCTCGGTCCCTAGGATGGGCAGGATTAGCGCGGACAGCGCCACATGCCACTCGGCCCAAAGAAAGAACACCCGTGTCTCGACTGACTGACCTGCTCGCCCAGGCCCGCAAGACCGACCCACAGCTGGCCGCAGACCTGGAGGCTGAGTTCCGCCAGCTCACCCAGCGCAGCCAGTTCGGGCTCGTGTTTGAGCGCCATCAGCCCGAAGCTGTGGAGCTGCCCGGCCGACCCGTGCGCCGCGGAGACACCGTCCGGGTGCTGCCCCCGCGCGGAAGCCTCACCATCGGGGACACCCGACACTGGGTCGTCACCGACCTCGAACGCACCCCAGACGGCAAGCAAGCCCACCTGACCGAAGCAGACGTCGACCCCGAGGTCCGCGAGCCGGCCACCTCAACAGCAGCACTCGAGGACCTGGTGGTCGTCGCCCGCTTCGAGGACCCGATCTACCCGGGCCTAGTCGAGACAGGCCGCGTCGAGAACGGTGGGGACAAACCGTTCCACACAGTCATCAACGCCGAGAACTTCCACGCCCTCGAAATGCTCACATACACCCACCGTCACAAGGTGGACTGCATCTACATCGACCCGCCTTACAACACCGGCGCCAAGGACTGGAAGTACAACAACGACTACGTCGAAGGCGACGACGACTACCGCCACTCCAAGTGGCTGTCCTTCATGGAGCGACGCCTCCTCATCGCCAAGGAACTGCTCAATCCTGAGGACTCCGTCCTGATCGTGACTATCGACGAGAAGGAGTACCTCCGACTCGGAATGCTCCTCGAACAGACGTTTCCCGAAGCGCAAATGACGATGGTGACCTCCTCCATCAACAATGCTGGCGCGTCTCGTGCAGGTACTTTCGGGCGCGCCGCAGAGTATCTCTACTTCCTTCGCTTTGGCGACGGGCGGGCTGTCCCTCTCCCGCTGTCCGATGAGTGGAATCCCGTCGGACGCAAGAGCAAGTACGACCTCCTCTGGAATCCGTTGATTCGCACTGGAACTGGGGTGCTTCGGAAGGACAGTCCCGGTCTTTTCTTCCCGCTGTTCGTTCGCCAGACAGATGCTGGTCCCGTGTTCGATTCAGTCGGCGATGCCTTCCTAGGGGCGGACAGGGACACCGTTCATGTGCCGGAAGGGTGTGTTGCCATTTGGCCGATTCGCCAGAATGGCGATGAAGGGCGATGGCAGGTGAGCCCACCCGTCATGCGTGGCCTCATCGAGGCCGGACACGCTCGCCTGGGTAAATGGCGCTCCGACAGCACGACCGTGTACTACTTGAAGCGCGGTGAGCGCCAGAAACTGACTGGCGGTCTGTTCGAGGTCACCGGCCATCGGAGTGACGGATCGGTCATAACCGAGGCCGGGGACTATGTCGCTACGTTCCTGCCGACGGACGTGTGGCGAATCAAGAGCCACGATGCGGGTCATCACGGCTCCAGCGTAATCCGCGCGCTTATTCCAGGGCATAAGTTCGATTTCCCGAAGTCTCTTTTCGCCGTTGAAGACACACTTCGATTCTTTGTCAAGAACAAGCCAGAGGCCACCATCCTCGATTTCTTCTCTGGGTCCGGGACTACGGCCCATGCCGTCATGCGCCTGAACAGGCAGGATGGGGGTCGTCGACAGTGCATCTCGGTCACTAACAACGAGGTCTCCGCCGATGAGCAGAAGGGCCTGCGGAAGAAGGGGCTTCGTCCAGGGGACCCGGAGTGGGAGCAGTGGGGCATCTGCGACTACGTCACGAAGCCCCGCGTGACCGCTGCGATCACCGGTAGGACTCCGGCCGGGGACCCGATCAAGGGGAACTACAAGTTCACTGACGAGTTCCCCATGGCCGATGGCTTCGAGGAGAACGCGGCGTTCTTCACCCTGACCTATGAGGCGCCCCGGCAGGTGCGTCGCAACCGTGCCTTCGCCCGGGTCGCGCCGATGCTCTGGTTCAAGGCCGGCTCGCGCGGCCGGATTATCTCCAGCCTTCCGGAACGGGGCTGGGATGTGGCTCAGGCGTACGGGGTGCTCGAGGACATGGACCATGCGCCCGAGTTCTTGGCCGTCCTGGAGGCTGACCCCCAGGTGGGGGTGGCGTTCATCGTGACCGACTCCGAGGCGGCCTTCCAGTCCGTGGCCCGGCAGCTGCCTGAACACACCACGCCGGTGCGCCTGTACGAGTCCTACCTGCACAACTTCCAGATCAACCGGAGGGCCTGACCCCCATGCGTTACACCCTCAAGGACTACCAGGCCCAGGCTGTCGAGCAGGTCCTGAACCGGCTGCATCGGGCCAGGAAGAACTACCAGGACGACGGCGTCCTGTCCCAGTTCTCCCTGGCCGCGGCCACCGGAGCCGGCAAGACGGTGATGGCCGCGGCCATCATCGAGGCCCTGTTCTTCGGTTCCGACCAGTACACCGAGGACATCGCCCCCGATCCTGGGGCCACCGTGCTCTGGTTCTCCGACGACCCGGACCTGAACGATCAGTCCCGCGCCCGGATCCATGCCGCCTCCTCCGAGCTCGACGGTCGGCTGCGCACCGTGGAGAACTCCTTCGCCGAGACCACCTTCGCTCCCGGCCAGGTGTACTTCCTCAACGCCCAGAAGCTGCGCGAAGGAGCCCGCCTGGTGCGCGGGGCCCAGGACCCCGCCAACGCTGCCACCCCGGTGATGGCCGCCCCCGACATGGCCCAGCGGACCATCTACGACGTCATCGCCAACACCGTGGCCACCCCCGGACGAACCCTGTACTTCATCCTGGACGAGGCCCACCGGGGCATGAAGACCACCAAGAAGAACGACCAGGAACGGGCCACCATCGTCCAGCGCCTGATCAACGGCACCGCCCTGGCCCCGGCTATGCCGATCGTGCTCGGGATCTCCGCCACCGTGGAACGCTTCACCCAGGCCATGGCCCATGCCACCGACCGGGACGCGCTCTCCCCCGTGCAGGTCGACCCCGCGCTCGTGCAGGCCTCTGGGCTGCTCAAGGACGATGTGGTCCTCACCATCCCCGAGGAAGCCGGCGCCTTCGACACCACGCTGCTGCGCGAGGCCGTGGCCCGCACGAAGGCTTCCACCAGGGCCTGGGCCGCCTACGCCGCCGAGCAGGGCGAGGCGGACCCGGTGGTGCCGCTACTGGTCGTGCAGGTCGCCGACAAGCCCAGCGACGAGCACCTCTCACGGATCCTGGATGTCATCCACCAGGAGTGGCCCCAGCTGCGACCCCAGGACATCAACCACGTCTTCGGCACCCACACCGACCGGCACCTGCCCGGCCAGATCGTCAACTACATCGCCCCGCAACGGGTGCAGGAAGCCACGCACATCCGGGTGCTGCTGGCCATGGAGGCGATCTCCACCGGCTGGGACTGTCCCAGGGCGGAGGTGCTGATGTCCTTCCGCACCTACAAGGACGCCACCTACGTCCACCAGCTGCTGGGCCGGATGGTGCGCACCCCCCTGGCCCGACGCATCCCGGGCAACGAGGTGCTCAACTCCATCGACTGCTTCCTGCCCCACTTCGACAAGACCACCTCCACCGCCATCGCCCAGACCTTGATGCGCGGACAGTCCGACATGGACGACACCACTTCCGACCCCGGCAAGCAGGCCGCCCGGCGGGTGCTGTTCGACCCGGTCACCCTGACACCGAACCCGGCGGTGGCAGAAGAGGTGTGGGCGGTGTTCGACGCCCTGCCCTCGATGAACATCCCCCAGGGCGCCACCAAACCGCTCAAGCGCCTGGACATCCTGGCCAACGCTCTCTCCCACGACGGGCTGCTGCCCGGGGCGGTCAAGACCGCCAAACAGTCGATGTGCAAGCTCCTGGACGGATGCAGGGTCCAGTATTCCGAGCAGATCGCCGCGGCCCGCCAGGATGTGCTCACCCTGACGGCCCAGCGGCTGACCGGCCGGCTGGGCACCGCAAAGCTGAGCACCACCAGCCTGGAGCTGCTGGCCGATGACCGGGCCATCGAGGAGGCCGCCGCCGCGGCGGCCCGCACCCTCACCGGCTGGATCGCCGGGGCCTACATCGATCACATCGTCCCCGAGGACGAAGAGGAGCTGGACCTGCGCGAGGGGGACATCATCATCGCCTCCCTGGCCCGCACCCCCGAGGTCCTCGCCGACCTGGAGGCCAAGGCCGACAAGCTCGTGCAGGACTGGCTGAGCCAGTACCGGGTGCAGATCAACGGTCTGTCCGATGAGCGCCAGGCGGTGTACGACCGGGTGCGGGAGATGGCCCGTCAACCTGAACGCGTGGACCTGGCCCGCCCGAAGCTGACCCAGACCGACCAGCAGGAGCGCCTCCCTGATGGCAGCGAGCGTCCTCTGCCGAGACGCACCCTGCATTTGATGGTCGCCGAGGACGGCACCATGCCTGTGGACTTGAACACCTGGGAGCGGCAGGTACTGGACTCCGAGGCAGCCCAGCCCTCCTTCCGGGGCTGGTACCGCAACCCCTCCCGGGCCTCCAAGCAGTCGTTGGCGATCCCGTTCCAGGACGGCACCGGCCAGTGGCAGGCGCTGCGACCGGACTTCCTCTTCTTCCATACCAACCAGGACGGCACGATCCGCGCGGACATCGTGGACCCCCACGGCACGCACCTGGCTGACGCCTTACCCAAGCTGCGGGGCCTGGCCGACTACGCCCAGGCCCACGGGGACGCCTTCGGCCGGATCGAGGCCGTCGCGCAGATCGAGGGGCAGCTGCGGGTGCTGGACTTGAAGAACGACGTCGTCCGGGCCGGCGTCCACGCAGCCCAAGACGCCCAATCCCTGTACAAGGCCGCGCCCGCGTACTGAAGCAGAAACTCAAGGGACGCCGACGGCCGAGGATGGGGTTCAGTCTGAGGCTTGCCGGCGCAACGAGGTGTACAGGGTCTGCCGGCTCACCCCGAATGTGCGCGCCACTTCGGCCTTCGGGATCCCCATCTCGATCATCACGCGCGCGTGCTCCACGTCCTGATCAGACATCTTCGGGGCCTGCACGTACTTGCCGCGAGCAAGGCCGAGCGCAGGATCGCGTTCGCCCGCCGCAACTCACGGTTCTCCTTCTCCAGCTCGGCCACCCGGGAGGCTTCGCTGGAGGTGATCCTGGGGCGGTGGCCACCGTCGATCTCGGTTTGGCGGACCCAGTTGCGCAGCGTCTCAGGGTTGATCCCGAGCTGTTCTCCTACGCCGCGGAATGCTCCGGTCCTCGTGGCGGGGTCTTGACGGGCTTCCAGCGTCATCCGCGTGGCGCGTTCGCGGAGCTCGTCGGGGTACTTCCGTGGTGCGGGCATGCTCTGCATCCTTCCGTTGGATCAGAGCCTCCACCAAACCCGGGGCGATTCAGAGCGGAAGGCCGTGTTGGCCGAGGAGGGTGGCAGTCTGATGGGTGCCCAGCGGGCCTTTCTGCATCCTCATTAGCGGCCGACCCCTCTCCTGCTCACAACGACACGTGGACTCGGCGGTTGGCAAAGTCCGCTGTGACCACAGTGCCGCTGCCGGCAGTGTCGTCATGGACGCGTCTGTCCACTGCGGGGCGAGACGCCTCGTGCTTCATTTGCCGAGACCAACCGCACTCGAAGTTGGGTAGAAAGTCCCTGTAGATCTCGTTGCCCAGAGTGGCGGGCAGGTCGCGGTAGAAAGCAGCCAAGTTTGGGGGGACCCCGTAGCCGACTTCGATAGCGTTTGCGATCAGCAGCGGACGCTCGATCGACCGGTCGGCCGAGCCGGGTTCGTCTTGTCGCCAACGCTTCTTGCTGCCTTGGTTCCTACCGTTAGAGAGCTGCTTGAACAAGCTCGTCTTCTTCGCATCGGAGATCAGCCCAATCGCAGCCCCTCGCATCACCAGCGCGGCGATGGAGATCCCCCACTTCCGCTTCAACGGCAGCAGATTCAGGATCGTGGCGTGCCCGGGCCACTCGACGGCCAGCGACGCGGTCGGAACCAGCAACTCACCAGCAAACTCGGTCGCTTCCTTCTCCTTTTCAGGGCCGCCTCCGTAGCGGTGCATCACCAAGTGGCCGAGTTCGTGCGCGAAGGAGAATCGGGTCCGCTCCCAAGAGGAGTGCTCGCGACACAACACCACCGGAACGCTGGGTCGGTTTTCGAGATTTGCCCAGTCCGAGGACGCATCGTGGTTCTTCAGATGAAGATCCTCGTCAAAACCGCAGGTCCCGACGTAGACCCCGAGGGCTTCCGCTGCCCGGATCAGATGAGGGATCGGCGCGGACGGACTAAAGCCCATCTGCTCGCGCAACAGTGCTGCCGCGGCGGCGGGTTCGCGGTGGGTCGGAAGGTGGGACGGCATTAAGTTCACGGTACGGTCCAGAGTCGCGACCATCTCGGCCAATCCCTGCCACCAGACCTTGACCGCTTCCTCTGAGCGCTTCGTCATCCTGGAATTAGCCCGGAAGTGCGGCTGCGCATTCGAGGCAAAGGCGCGGGGCTCCTCCTGGAACCAAGATCGGGGAAACCCCAACGAGAATGCGAGATTCTCGAGGAGCGCTGGCTCCACGATGCAGGTATCCGATCTCTCCCAGCGGGACAGGGTGGCGGAACTAATACCCAGCTTCTCGGCGAGGTCCTTGGCGGCCATATGCCGCATTGCCCGGGCCGAACGCAGACGAGCGCCGAAAATCAGCGGCTCAGAAGCCGCCGGCGTTCTCGCCTCCGTGCTGCACATCGCCTGTTTCCCCTTCATCTGCAAAAGTCTCTGCGTTCTCTGCTATCGGCTGCTCCGGGCGCCGGGCCATCTGATTGCGGAAGAAGGATTCATCCTCGCGAGGCAAAGGTGCCACGACGGCGGAGCCAGCGTTGAATACTAACACCTCGTCCAGGATATTGGGGCCCCGGTAGACCCAAGTTCTTTGCTTGTTTGAGGCCAGCGCCAAGGTAACGGCCACAAGATCGCGTTGCGGCGCGTGCATCATCAAGTAAAAGCGCGTGTCGTCTCCGAACTCGTCGCCGTCCATATCCAACGCCTCCTGGCGAAAAACCCCGGACGCGGGAATATCAGGACTATTCTTTGGTCGAGTGACCAGTCGGATGTTGTACTCGCAACCCACGACGCGGAACCAGAAGAGGTCGCCTTGGGTGCTGTAGTCGACCCTGATCCCGTGGTCGGCAAGCCGTCGTGCGGTGTCTGGGTTGCGGAGCGGGTGACACATGTCCTTCAGCTGGGTGCGCACGACCCACTTCTCCGCACGCGAGGGCGGGAAACGCCGGAGCGCGATTTGGGCCTCCTCGAAGGCGATGTGGAGGACGCCGGCCAGATACTGCAGGGCGGCCTTGGCGTCGTCGCTGAACTCACTCGGCCGCATCGGAGAAACCGGGACCCCCAGGTGACATGAACTCATGTCTGAAATTTTCACACAGATTTTCATGTAGCACAACCGGCCCTCCACCCAGCCATGTTGGGCTAGTCACCTCGGCTGACCTGACCTATGGCCTGGTTTCCACTCTCGATCACTAGCTTCCGGTGGTTGCGAGTGCCTGCGGGGTGCGGGCGAGGTCGTAGTCGTTCGGTGTCGCGTACTCGAGTGAGGAGTGTCGGCGGTGGCGGTTGTAGAACACCTCGATGTACTCGAAGATCGCGTTCGCGAGTTCGATCCGGGTCTTCCACTTCTTCCGGTTCAGTAGCTCGATCTGCATGCTCGACCAGAACGATTCCATCATCGCATTGTCCAGGCCGTCTCCCACGGTCCCGAACGAGGGCAGCAGGCCCGCGGAGCGGATCTTCTGCGTGAAGACCCAGGAGGTGAACTGGACTCCGTGGTCTGCGTGCACGATCCCTCCAGGATCTGGCTGGCGTGCTCGAATGGCCATGTCCAGGGCGTTGACGACCAGGGTGGAGTCCTGCTTGGAGTCGATGGCCCAGCCAATGATCTTGCGGCTGCAAGCGTCCAGGACCGCGGCGCAGTAGACCTTGCCTTCGCGGGTGGGATGCTCGGTGATGTCGGTGACCCACAGTTCGTTGAGTTCGAGGCGATGGAATTTCCGGTTCACCAGGTCGTCTGCGGTGGCGACTCCCTTGAGGCGCTTGATGCGGGCCGGCCCAGGGAGTCCTCCGATCCCCGCGCGGGTCATGAGGACCCAGACGAGTCGGCTCGAGCAGGGAATGTTCATGCCCATGGTGAGCTCTGCGTGGATCCGGCGGTAGCCGTAGGTGCCACGAGAGGCGATGTGGATCTCGCGGATCAGTCCAGTCAGCCAGCGTCGGCGGAGCTCGGTGGCGCTGGTGGGACGCTTCCGGTAGCGGTAGTAGCCCTGGCGAGAGACGCCCAGAAGGCGGCAGCAGGTGTGCACTGGAGCTCCGGCGTCGACGAGTCTGTCGATCACCGGGTGCGCCCTTTTGGGTCCACTCCTCCCTCCTCGTCGAGCCATGTCGCAGCGCGGCGGAGGATCGCGATCTCCTGCTCGAGCTGCCGGACGCGACCGCGAGCCGCGCGGAGTTCGGCAGACTCGCGACTGCTGAGTCCAGACCGGCGGCCGTGGTCGATGTCGTCCTGTCGGAGCCAGGTGTGGAGGGTGACCTCGTGGATACCGAGGGCCTGCGCGGTCTGCTTGACCTGTCGGCCTTCGCGGACCAGAGCGATGGCCCGGGCACGGAACTCTGGAGGGTACGGGCGGGGCATGGGATGAGCCTTCCATGAAGACCATCGGCTAGCGACGTCAACTGGAAACCGACCCATAGGTCAGGTCAGGCTGACACCCATTCCCGCATCAGTCTCGCTCCGTCCTGCCCCTTCCGAACACCCAGTGAGCGCCTTCTGCATCGCTACAGCCGCCAGGCCTGGCCCCGGGCGGCGTCGGCGAACGTGGAGACCCCACACCGTTGCAGGCTCCTAAGATGCCGGCGACAGTGAGAGGCGGATTGCAGGTGGCCGCCGCCTGCACCTGGTATGAGTTACGAAACGAAAAACTCGCAACCCTCCTGGCGGCCAAGCTCACCCCTCCGCCCCAGCACTACGAGACAGCGAGGTGTACAGCGTCTGCCGGCTTACCCCGAATGTGCGCGCCACCTCGGCCTTCGGAATCCCCATGTCGATCATCACGCGCGCCTGCTCCACGTCGGTGTCCGAGAGCTTCGGGGCCTGCACGTACTTACCGCGGGCCTTGGCCAACGCGATGCCCTCAGCCTGGCGCTCCTTAATCCTTCGACGCTCGAACTCAGCGAACGCTGCCAGGACGCCCAGCATCAGCCCATCCACCGGGGAGGTGCCGGACTTGTCCACGGTGATCCGCTCGGACATGAACTGCACCGCGCACCCCTTGTCGGTCAGCTCGTCCACGATCGCGTACAGGTCCCGGGTATCCCGGCCCAGCCGGTCCATGGAGGCGACCTTCACCAGGTCCCCCTCCCGCACGTACCGCATCAGCTCCGCCAATCCGGTGCGCTTGGCGCGGGAGCTGCCGGAGATCTTGTCTTCGAAGATCCGGTCGCACTCCCCCACCGCTTCGAGTTGGCGGTCCAGGTTCTGCTCCGCCGAGCTGACCCGCACATAGGCCACCGTCTGTCCAACCACGTTTAAGACCCTCCGTCAGGTATGTCCAACGGGTCCGAACTGAACCCACTCTGACGTGATCCTCTCGTGGGGGCGGGGGGCGTGTAAAGGGGTATACCC
>ERZ782914.132-NODE-132-length-30102-cov-9.499684_pt1 | contig 30102 bp, 16 predicted proteins | sample MGYA00375948_ERZ782914 | MGnify/ENA primary metagenome ERZ782914 (study PRJEB29894, sample SAMN03576417) | human skin metagenome | biome: human skin; feature: left retroauricular crease; material: organic_material | host: Homo sapiens | place: Italy: Trento...
CTTCCACGAATTTTTCTGGCGCATCACATACGTAAAAGTCGTACTCTTCCCCAGGCAAATTGCTCGTTGCAAGCTTTCCATCCTTCATGTGGTAATATTGCGTCCAGCCAAACCCAACATGGCTGTCAAGAATTTCCGTGTCCTCCCATGTTGCCAACACACCCGTTGCATTCTTGTGGCACTTTAGCGCATTCGCTGTGTTTAGCGCCGCGGCTGCAAGTAGAATCGCAATCGTCGATGTCTTCATATCTCGTGTAGTGCTACGGCATGCTGGGCTCTTGACCTGCCCTTTCGAGCAGTTTTGCTCTCCACCTCGAACTAAGGCCCCTGGTCGCAACTCCTACGTCGATCCGGAATTCTGTGTACCTGTTCACACGGTCTCCGCTTTCCTCTCGCACGTGCCATCGGCTTTTGCCACCATGCGTGCTCCGTGTGCCATCTCCGCAAGCACGGATGTATAAATGCATCTATCATATACTTCTACTTTGTGGGAAGTGTGAAGAGAATGAGCTCGTATCTGTGTTATGTTGGCATTTTGATTAGTCTTCACTCTACGCTTGGTTCATCTGCGACAAAACCATTAACTTGATGCAGTGATCGAGTGATATTCGTTTCATTTGTGAGTTGAGTCCCTTATAAGAGTTTGTACCCCTCTATTGTTGTAGCCAAGTGCATGCGTCCCCTATGGATGAGAACTGTCTTCTCTCGCGTGGCATTCTGGGTGTCGGTCTCGTCTGCTTAACACTACCTTTGAAAAAGATTTTTCTCCCGCCTAACTACTTTTCCATGGGTATGCAAATAACGCATTTACCGAAGCCTGCGATGTAACAAAAAGAACAACCCCAACGACTGCTGTCTTCTTCATATCTTCTATTGTATCGGACATTCATAGACATTACCTTGCCTTTTTGCGTATTTTTGACCTCTCATCATTGTTTGCCATCCATACCAGCCCCTATGTAGATCCAGGATTTCATATGCTTGATTCTCGATATCACCACTTCCTAGTCACATGTGTCATTATGCTTTTCGCCTTGCCTGCTCCCTACGCCTCAATTGTATGTGCACGTGTACAAGTTCTCCGATCACGGATCGCTCGTTTCATATAAGTCACGAAAAGCGTGCTTTTCGTCCGTTCTAGCTGCTATGACCAGTCATAATCCGTGTTTGGTTGGGGGCATAGGGACAAATACATCTTCGACCTGCTACATGCCTAGAATCAGCGCTTGATTCCCTGTTAAATGCATCCACGTTGACGTTAGTCGATGCCTTGGTCAAACTTCCTTTCGGACTGAACGCTTCGTTCAGGCTAGCACTGGACATCCGAGGTAACTATGGTCATGTATGGCGCATGTAAGTCACTTGCGATCCTGCAGCAGCTTGAACTCCCTTTCCAAGTTCTGACTTCTGTTTATCACATTTTAAACTATGGTTCTAGTCAAAACAGGTTACACTTCGCGCGTTTCGTTTGATTTTTGCATCCATGCTTCATTTCGCTTCACCTATTCTCTTCCCCTTTGCAATGTCTCCTTGCATCTTTGCTTTCACTTCTTTACCTCTGCTGCTTTCTATTTGCTTTTTCTGATTTCTTCATCTGTCCGCCTCTAGTTTTTTTTTGGATGGCTATATCTCCATTTCTCTTCGAACTGTCTCTTTCCCAGCGATTCTTGGTCTCTTCAGGCATGAATGGTTGACTACTGCATCCTTCCTGTTTTCTGTGTTTGCTCGTCTCACTCTTCTCTCCTTGCGCGTTTAGTGCCATTTTTCGTCGTTTTTGTCACTGCACGGAATACGTTCCACGACAGACTTTGACATCCTGCCATGACCGCCCCATCTGTCTCATGGCGCTTATAGCGAGTCCTTATCAGTATATGTCATCCTGTCTTGCATGTTGCTAATCATGTTTTGTCCAATACATGCCCCTTGGGCATTTCTTTCAGACGTGCCATGTTGATGGGCGGAAGTTCCTACCGAAGAAGCGCCGTAACTGTTCAGCCTTCTAATTTAATCATTCGAGCCTCTCCACGTTCAGTCGAAAGCCCGGGTCAAGTCTTGGATGAGCAAAAATGTCCAAATATTATTAATTAAACCAATTCGCACAGACAGGCCCACTCAACAAATCATGCAAGCATGCTGTTGTCTCAAGGCCGACACATCAATGCCAGGAGCCTTCCTAGCAAGACCACAATACGTTCTCGAAAGATAGGCAGTTACATTGATGATTTCTGGCCTGTCATACTGTTCAACATGTCTTATTTTTTTTTTTTCATAGAACACCGGTGCAGCAACTGTGCTTCAATGTCCATATACTTCTTCGTTCGTCGACAGGCGTAAAATAGAATAGATCGCAATGAAGATACGAACAACACATTATAACGTCCGTTCTTTTTGTATTAATCAGGTCATATTTGAAATCATGGTAGTTCGTTATTTGCTTCATCGGTGCGAGTACAATTTACCATTCACTATGCCATAAAAACCTTCGCTCTACATATTTATCTTACATTTATTCTTGGGCCTCACTTTGTCCCCGCTGCTCTACTCCTTGGACTATACGCTACTATTGTTCATCTGCAACCGCCTGTCATTTTCAGGTTCCCGTCAGGGCTGCATAAGCAATCCATTCGCGGCGCGCTCTTGCCTATAACCAAGGTCGCGCTGTGTTCTCTTTGACCGTCTGTGCGTAGTCACTAGCAAGCAATGCTCCGCACATTGCCTTTTCATTCACTAGTTCGCCCAATGCCACTCATTTGTTAAAGTAACCACGTGACTGACACGCGTGTATAATCAAGTCCAAGTGCAAGGAACACAGGTTTCCTAAGCACAGACCTTTGAAAGTTTATGCCCTTTTACATCATAACGCCCAATCTGACAGCATAATCGGTCCACCGGAGTGGGCCTTTTTGCCAAGCAAAAAGGCCTTTTCAACTGCATACTTTGCTTAAACAGGTTGCGCATCCAATGATAGTTCCATCAACCACACATGATTCGCCCAATATTTTCTTGGCACAGTAGGCATCATGCAGGCGTTCGGGATTACTCGGGCCAAGTCAAATTTTCTTGGCATCCGTCATGTGACGATGAAAGATGCGATAAGTGATCGTCATTTTTGCCACATGACTACATCGTACTGCGGGGGTGGTATCGAAAAGACAAAGACTTCGGTAAGTGTCAATGAACTAGAGGCACCTTTCAGGCGCCCTTTGTTCGAGAGACACACTTCAAATCTTCCAAATCTTTTCTATTTATTCTCGTTTGCAGAGAAATTCCCAGCGCCTTGGCGCAATCCTTGGGGTGCTTTGACGCATCCTTATACCTGTTATCTACTGGGAGTCGTACTTGCCCTGACTGCAGGTGGCACTATAGCCGGTATCGATATAATCTATGGACACTGGACTCAAAATCTTGCACACAAGGAAGACGAATTGGCCTCATCAATGGGCTACAACAATAAGCTTGCATGGGTCGCCATCGTCGTCGGTGCAGTCGCGCTTTTTTCAAACTGGCTCTTTCCCATTCTACTGACACACGCAGCCCACGTCCTGTCTTCTGGTCTTCGCCGTGAATATTTTGCAGCATCTCTGGTTCAAGACCCTACCTACTATGACAGTCACGGTCCCGGTGCTATCACAACTTATGCCAATCGCGATGTATCACAAGTGCACGCTGCACTTGGCGAAAAATTAGGCTTTCTGCTAAATGCCATCGGCACTGTCTTAGCATGTGTCATTATGGCGTTGAGCAAGGCCCCTAATCATGCTGGCGTCTTACTCGCACTGCTGTTTTTTTCAGTACTTACACTTACGATTCTGGGCATGCTCGCCGAACAGACTACTGGAAAGGTGATGGAGGTCGATGGGCACTTATCGACTTACATGGAACAAGTCATTGCTTCTGTCCGTGTAGTTCAAAGCTTCGAGTTGACAAATACGCTTGTGGATCGTATGAAAAAGCTCTATATTCTGCCATTGGCCCGTGCTGTCAATTTACGCTCGATTGTCCGTGGCGGTGATATGAGCTCTATGTATTTCACTGTAACGATTCTTTACCCCCTTGGCTTTTGGTGGGCATCTGTCCTGGTTGCTGATGGAAGGGAAGGCATGAATGACGTCATTTCATCCTTCTTCAATTATTTAAGTGCGTTGTTCAGTATGGCCATGATTGTGCTTCACTTTCAAAGTATCTTTGAGTCTATGGCCAAGATCAAGAAGATGCGGGCCACCATCGAAAGAGAACCTCGAATCGATGTGCGTCGTACCACGGGCAAGATTTTGGGTCTTCCAGCTTCCAAGGGCGTGCGAGAAAATGTTCCTACGTACATTCCATCTTTTGCACTGGAGGATGTCACATTCGCCTACCCTGGTCGACCTCATGTGGCAAGCTTAAACCACGTCAGCATCGATTTTCGTCCAGGTACAGTAACGGCTTTGGTGGGTCCCTCTGGAAGTGGAAAGTCTACTGTTACGTCCTTGCTTGCGCGTGAATATGACCCTGATTCTGCTATGGATGCTGTGCTGTCATCAAATATTCCAATCGATCCCGAGAAAGAACCTGTGAAGGGATCGGGCCGTGTTTTGTTCGCGGGAGAAAATGTTCGTGACCTAAATGTGCGCTGGCTGCGCTCGCAAGTCGCGGTTGTACGCCAAAACCCTCAGCTCTTCACTGGCACCATCGCGGAAAATGTAGCCATGGGATTATCGGCTGGTGTCGAATCCGACATTTCATTGGATGACCCGGTCGTGCGTGAAAAGGTCAAAGTAGCCCTTGCCAAAGCCGAAGCGATGGGTTTTGTGAACAAGCTCCCGGAAGGTATGGACACACACATTTCTGGCGGTCGGAATGTACATCTGAGTGGTGGTCAACGTCAGCGCATTGCACTTGCCCGTGCTCTGGTGCGTGAGCCCCAGGTACTGTGCCTTGACGAAGCGACCTCGGCATTGGACACATCAACAGAAGACAGCATCAAGCGTACGCTTGCCAAGGAGCAAGAGGAAAGGGGGATGACAACCATCGTGGTAGCTCACCGTCTTTCCACAATCCAACACGCTGATCAAATTATTGTCCTGAAACGGGGTAGCATTGTGGAGCGCGGTACACATGATGAGCTCGTTCAGATCAAAGGTGGTTTGTATCGCAAGATGGTTATGCACAATCGTGCCGCGTCTGGTATTGATGAGGAAGGAGACGACGAGGCGGATGACAATGTCAGTTCATTGCGTCCGCAAAAACAAGTTGAGCGATATGTCCCACCCAAACCGGAAGGACCAAAGCACTACCTTCTCACCAACTCCATCCCTCCTGATATTGTATCAAGAGGATCCGTTGGTGCTGTTTCGCTCACAATGGAGGCAAATGAGCGATTCCACGAATTCATCTCCGAAACGCCCAATGAAAAAGAACAGTTTGAGCCCAACAATCAAGATGTCGAGAAGCCCAAAGCCGTCAATCGAAAGCAGCTCAACTTATTCCGTCTGTTGAAGGGTCACTACTGGCTTATTTTGCCAGGCTGTACGCTAGCGCTGGGCGTGGCCAGTGCTTTCCCTGTCATTGCATGGATCAGTGGTTACGTGCTTGAAGGTCTTGGCGATCCCGACCTCGACCGCATGCGTTCGGACATGAACAGGAGGACACTGTGGTTTTTCATCATTTCGATTATCGACACATGCTTCGCATTTTTCGGGTCATACGCTCTGGAAACGGCAGCAGAGAGCCTGTCAAGCGTTCTTAAGCTGAAATCGCTGCGTGCCGTCATGCGTCAGGACATTGCTTTCTTCGACCAAAAAGAACATTCTAGTGGTGCTCTAAGCTCCATGATTTTCAACCACTCGGCCAATGTGGGCACTGCCTTCGGTGCCGTGCTTTGTCAAATATTAATTGCGTTCGGTAACCTGGTAGGCTCGCAAATCATGGCTTTCGTGATGGACTGGCGCCTTGCGATTGCCGTTTTCCCTGCCATGCTTTCCCTCCTTGCTGCGAGCTACTTAAATGTCTATCTCATGGAGAAATTTGAAGTCGTGATACAAGAGCCCATTGAGCGTACATCGAGTTACGTTGCGGAAACAATCGATGCTATTGGCACCGTGACAACATTGGGACGTGAAGCAGATATTTTGCGACACTTTTCGTCAGAAAGCTCACGCGGTCGTCCATATATTTGGAAATTGACTGCCGGCGTTCTTGCCTATGCGTATACCCAATTCACATTGTTTGGTATTACGGGTCTAATGATGTACTGGGGCGCCACTATCATCAAAAACGGACATGCCTCTCCTTTCAACATCCTGGCTGCGTTTGAGGGAGAGTTTGTTGCCTTCTTTGCAGCTATACGTCTGACAGCTTATATGCCGGATATCGCGCGAGCACGCCTTGGTTTGCGTGTCATTCGAACTTGGCTCAATCGAACGCCTCAGTATGCCTCGCTGCCTGAGACTACAGTCTGGCCACCTAAAGGTCCGCGCGATATTGTATTCACAGACGTGGAATTGAGATATCCTCAGCGCCCCACACACACTGCTATTCGGAATCTGAACCTCACAATCAAAGAAAACATGACCGTTGCCTTCTGTGGTACATCGGGCAGCGGAAAAAGTACTACATTGAGCCTTCTTCAGCGTTTCTATGATCCTTGCAAAGGCACAATTACTTACGGTGGCATTGATATACGTTCTGTTCCCATTCATCAATGGCGCGCTGAGATGGCGTATGTATCCCAAGATCCAGTGCTTTACGAGGGCACACTCCGATGGAATCTGTTGCTGGGAGCTATCGATGCATCCAAGATAACCGACGCTGACATCGAAGAGGCTTGTCGGCAGGCCTGTGTCTGGGACTTTGCTATGGCTCTCCCCGATGGCTTGGATACCATGATCGGTCACAAAGGCTCATCGCTCAGTGGCGGACAATGCCAACGTGTTTGTATTGCTCGTGCACTGATTCGTCGCCCCAAAATTTTGTTGCTCGACGAGGCCACATCAGCCCTGGATCCTGAGTCTGAAGTCCTTGTTCAGCGTGCGTTGGATAATGCTTCAACCACATGCACGACAGTGACCATTGCTCATCGCTTGTCGACGATTCGCCATGCTGACCTCATCTGCGTCGTTGAGGATGGCGAGATTGTGGAAACTGGTTCACACGAAACGCTCATCTCAAAGCGTGGTCGTTACTTTGACCTTGTGGAAGCTCAATTATAATATAACAATAGTCATGGGCGGTCTGTAGCAGCTGCAGCCACAGGAGCGAAAGGGTCTCTCACCGAATGAAACCTGGCCTGGTACCATTTTACATAGTCTTTTTTGAGCATATCAATCTCAGCGTGCAAAGTAGCAACCTGTTCGGCCATGGACATGAACAAAGTGTTTTGCTCATGAATAATATCAGAGATTACTTGCGGTGCAAATTGTTCTGTTTGGTCAATGGACAAAAGGTATCGCTCGAGTTGCTCCATGGTCGAGCGATATCGCTGGATACGACCCATGTAGTCTTCAGCAACGCGCTCATAAAATCGTCGAAGCCAATCAACAAAACCGTTACCATCACTGAGCTTGTCCCTTGCATGCAATGCGACTTGGTGCATCATGGCATTATCATGTCGATCTTGTTCAACCTTGCTCACAACTGACTGAAGCTTCATTGAGTCGGCTTCTAGAGCAGCTGAGAGCGCCTGTTGCTCCGACATAAGTTCATGAACGTTGCCCATCAGCTGACGCATGCTTTCATTTGCACTACGCGCACGTAGCTCGTGCTTGATTTGCATTTGTGATGAGATATACTTCTCCATGGAATCCAAAAGCGCTCGTTGTGGTTCAGGTAACTCATTATACCGCTCTCTCTGGTAATACGGAAACTGCATGAGAGGAGACGTACTTTGCGAAGGTCTGAAGTGAGTCAATATTCATACATACGCTGTCAAACTTGTGCCAAGAGTGGTTGAAGTGGGCTGCGATCCAAACAAATTTCGACCTGTAACATTTTGTTGAGCGCCAAATAAAGACGCGGTATTGGTGCTTTGACCGAAGAGACCACTTCCCGTATTAGTTTGTGACGTGTTTGGTCCAAAGAGACCACTGCCTGTATTTGCAGAAGGCTGTGCATTTGCTGCGCCAAACAGACTCCCGCCAGTGTTGGATGCAGAAGAATTGTTTTGGTTGAACAGACCACCACTGTTGGTATTTGGCAATGTGCTGTTCTGACCGAAAAGACCACCGCCCGTGTTAGTTGCCGACGCATTATTTTGACCAAACAATCCACCACCCGTGGCGCTCGGGGCAGTGTTGTTCTGACCGAATATTCCACCATTAGTTGTGGTTGAAGAGTTGTTGTTTTGTCCAAACAAGCCACCTGTTGCAGTTGAGGAGGTATTGTTCTGGCCAAACAAACCACCGCCCGCATTGGATGTTGTGGTACCGTTCTGCCCGAACAAGCTATTACCAGTATTGGCAGACGTATTGTTTTGACCAAATAATGAACCACCTGTATTATTCTTCTGAGTGGTATTTTGTCCAAAAAGACTTCCTGTATTGGATGCTGCGCTTCCAAAAAGACCAGTACCTCCCGTATTATTGGAAGGAGCCGAACCAAATAATCCACTCGGCTGAGCTTGCGTGCCCGTAGCATTTTGAGCTCCAAATGAAAATCCTTTATTACCTGTTGCTGTGAACGACATGGAACGAGGAAGTGCAGTAGCTGCACTGTTCTGTGTTGGATTGGTCGCCGTCGATGCACCAAACAACGACATGAATAGAAATCAGCCGCGCGCTGCCAAATTTGCTCGCGTGTCCACAGTCTCAATTTCCACGTGGCACCTACACTTCGTGGCATATATCCTCACTACCCATCACTCTACCACCATGTCACAACCAGAGTCCTTGCTGCCAAAAGAGCGCATCGAGCGTAATTTGGCATTGCACCGTGCTGCAGGGGCTGGTGATATGATAGCATGCGAAACACTCCTTTCGATTACCCAACCAGCTGCTGAATGGAATGGTTCTGCCGATGCATGGTACGCGGACGAGGCCATGTTAGGCTGGGATGCATTGCATTATGCTGCGGACGGGGGACATCCAGACATTATAAAGCTTCTGTTGAAAAATGGTGCCTTGTGGAATGCCGTCGACGAACTGGGATTCACTGCAGCTGATATCGCTTGGTCGCGTAATTATACCAAATGCTACGATATCCTATTCCAAGAAGGCGTGCGCCAGTCCTTTCTAGTCCCAGTCATTGCACGACACGCAAAATTGGATGATGAAAGCATGGAAATGCATGCAGAACATCAGGCCTCTCGTGAAGATGAAAATGGATCTACGCTTGTGACACTCAAGTCCGGGTCACAAGAAGAAGTGACGTACTCAAACGCTGAATTTCTCAAAAGCAAGCTTACATTCATGAAGGATGAAAATGGTCAATGGCGATGCCTTGACAAAGATAACAACATGGTCATGGCTGAATGGGAGAATGAAATTATGCACGCATCAGCCAAGGTTCTTTGTGAAGATCAGCCTAGAGGTTTCTCGATCCTGAATGTCGGCTTCGGCTTAGGAATAATCGATGAGATGATCCAGACGTACAAGCCTCGCCGTCATGTCATTATCGAGCCCCATCCTGATGCCATTGCATTTATGCGGGAGCAAGGATGGGATCAACGTGCGGGCGTAGAAATCTTTGAGGGGACATGGGAAGACTTCCTGCAGCCAGAAAATGACGAAGATGGAAGTATTGCCATGAAATTGGGAGTATTTGATGCAATTTACTTCGATACATATTCACAAGATTACCAAGGTGCGTGCGGTTTTGCTTATGCACAGATCTTCGACGCTTTTTTGAATGCTTGCCTAATGTTTTATCAGGCCCTGATTCACGATTTTCATTTTGTACGTGCTTCATGTTTGGCTTACTCTTGCAGTCCATGGTCTAGCTGCTACAAACGGCTTCTTCTATAACATCTTCACGCGCGTGGCGGAACTCGACCTGCGTGAAATCGGACTCGAAACCAAGTGGCATGCACTACCCATGAGCGTCAAAGAAGATACGTGGAAAGGCATCAAACGAAAATACTGGACATTAGACGAGTACTATCTACCAGTATCGCACATGCGACTGATTGAGTAGGCATGGTACATCGCACGCGAACATATCATACATCACCTGGGCATATTTTGCAGCATTCTATTTGCTTCCTGAGTGTCCCTATTTTAAACCATGTCACTATGTCATCGCACAGGTTATAGGCATTCCCCTAGTGCTTTCGTAATGTACCTCGTATACCCTGATACTGCTTAGTCCTTGCAATGCTTTGCATCATCTTTTGCACGGTCCACTAACGGCTGTATCATTAATTTATATGCGATCATTTTCATATCTTATACAATGTATCCGACAACATTGCCCCTCCTCTCTCTGCCTTTGATATTTGTTCTCCTCGAAGTGTCATGTGGTCTGGTTTTACTGCGAGTTGCGATGCCTTGGATATGTCCGCATGGTATGTCGTTTATGCACTTAAATATACAAGTACTCAGAGCACCACAACGAATGATTTAACCACAAAGGACCGTTTTGCCATCTTTGATAGAATAAATAAGTACACGGGAAGGTTGACATGGTATATTCGAATGTGAGGTAGTGGGTGATGTGCCGAATGATGGAGGCCCATTGGAAGGTGTATCGTCATCGATTGTATCAAGAATGATGGAGCGAAGCGCCTTGACATAATCGCGCTCGTCTGATGAAGGTATTTCATCATGTATGAATGTTTTGAATACTTCATCAGATTCTAGTGCGACAGCCGCGAATCGCTCAAGTAAACCTGACGACAGTTCCACAGCGAAAACTGGAACACGTCCAGCATGAATCGCATCAAGCAGCCGCGAAATGTCGGAAGCAGCCTTTTCGGCTAGGGCGAGTCGTGACGCAGACTTGAGGCGACGCTCGGTGCGGCGTGACCGGTCCAGTCGCCCAGGAAGAAAAACTTGAACGTTTATGCGAGGAGCATACTTTATATTGCTGTGAGAGCCACCTTTCAAAGATGTACTTAGTCTTTGTGTGTCAGATTCTCGAGGCCGCACCCCCACGGTCATTTGATCCACGCGTCGCTGTCGAGCAATACGATCTTGTAAAAATGTAGTCAGGCCTTCCCGGGCCACTTCATGTTCTGTGCGCGTTATAACCTCTTTTACTTTGACGGCAGATGTATGCGCGCGGAGTAGAATGAGGAATAGAATTCCTTCTGCACGGCATGTTGAAACAGTCACCTCGGGAGATTCACCCGCGGCACATTCATACTGTAGGTCTGCACTAATCCCATTGGACCACAAAGTCTTGCAAATTTGGATCTTGCTCTCGAGAAGACCAGGCTGACTGGAAGCAATATAGCATTCGCAGCGACGTGGTGTCCATGGTCCCAATGTTCGTTCTTGCTCTGGCCGACCAAGAAACCGTGGCACATGGGACTGCTGGTACCGCGCGACAGCCTTGACCATTTTACCCACAGCGATCTGTAAGCCAACGCCATGCCGGGGTTCTTGAGAGCTTCCAATTCGTGGATACGAGAAACGACGCAAGAGCTCATCATATCGACCGCCGACCGCTAGGACATCTCGATGTTTACCACCACTTGACATCTTAGAAACGGCCATCATAGTGCCATTACGGTAGTGTGTATGGCTGTGAGAAAAGAGCGGCACCAAATAAATCTTGGACTGTACACTAAATTCTCGAGCAAGTCTCACCACACTCACCAGATGTGCCAAAGGCTCAGCCAATTTCGTTCGCTCTTCTGGAGTTAGGAGCTCCGCTAATGTGTGCACGGCTGTATCAAAGTCCTCATAAATATTCCATGCATCCACTTCGTCTAGCAAGCTCACGGGCATACCAGCCGATCCGAGCAGGTGCCTAACACGTGCATCTGAACCCCTCGCAAGGTACTGAGGAAGTGCTTCCAATAGCGCTGAGTGAAACTGCGCTGGGAATCGCTGGAGGAACACGCGCAAAATGGATTCATGACTCAATTCCACATTCCATGCTTCACCTGCTAATCCAGGCATTTGTAACAACTCATACATCAGCGCCAAAACTTCAGCCTCAGCAGAAGGATCAGGTTCCTGAGAAATGATATCATAACTAGCAGCTAATACGGCGCGTGGTTGACCACCTGCCAGCAAATTCTCCCGATACACATCGGCAATGTCAAAACGCTTAAGTCGCATATGACCACTCCGAGCACAGATTCGAGCAAAAGGAACGGTCAAGTCAAACGGTAAGAACACCACATTCCCTGTCTTATCGAGCAGACGCACGATGTTACTTTCTTCACCATACTCATCACTTGGCGGGAACAAGAGCGGCGGGTGAACAGGCACTGCACCACGGCATTGGAATGTATCGCGTAAGTAACGACATACCACACCCACCAACACATCATCTTCCTCACCCTGTGCGCCAGTGTCAAAAGTGTAGTCACGAAGCTTATCATTTTGTGGACGAGAAAATAAGGCATGGATGAGCTCATGGCGATGTACGCTCGTGGGATTGGCGGCTAGGCGTACGAGTTCCTGAACAAATTCATCCTCCATCTTGGGGGGCAAGAGGGGGGAACGGAGCATTGCCATAGGCGTAGGCCGTTGACCCGGGTCGTGGTCGAGAAGCTGCCGTATGATTTGTGTTTGACTTGCAAAGAGGGTCTTATCCCATGATGCTGGGAACCTAATAGCAGGGCTTCGCAGGTCATTAAGAAGCTTATAGCGCTCCATGGTTGTTTTATAGCATCGTTGCGATGCGAGCATCTCAAAAAAGATGATGCCCAGTGAAAACATGTCGACTTTCTGGTTGTATCGGGCACTTATTCCTTTCTTAGATAACACTTCCGGTGCAATGTACAGAAAAGTCCCAAGACCCGACGTAAGCTCTTTTGACTCACCCTGTGTCATAGAATCTCGCTGACCAGGCTCCATAGCGTGGAGATTGGTCGTAGCTAAACCAAAATCACCAATTTTAATGTCTCCATGCGTGTCCATCAATACATTGCTGGGCTTCAAGTCACGATGAATGATACCAAGCGATGCAATGTGGGCAAGCGCTTCGAGCATCTGTCGAAAAATATGCCATGCCTGATCCACGCTTACACCGTGTTCAAGAGCGTCACCAAGTGTCTGGTTTTCCACGTATTCCATTTGAATGTAGAGGACACGCATAGACTGATCTGTTGTGGATGCTGGCACTGACAAGCGTGAATCTTCACTGGGATACGAATCATCTTCGTCTTGCTCACTCCAACTGCCTTCACCAAACTGGATGAAGTCATCATCCATCAAGTCCATGTCCTTGTCTTCTGACAAAAAGTCATCCACTTTACCCATCTTAAGATGATGTATCTGTCGAAGAGCACTGGTATCAAGCTGCTGACTCGTAGTGAGTGCGCTGCTATCGCGCCATCGCTCATTCGAATCAATAGTGCTGGGAGGTACTGCTGGGGTCTCGGTTCGCTCAATCCAACATGTCACATATCGTACAATGTGGGGATGATCCAAACGCGAAAGTGCCATAATTTCACGCATCGTACGTTCTTCCTCAGCTGCTGAACTGCTCAAGTGTACTTTTTTAACAGCATAGAATCGCTCATCGAGTTTATTACGAGCTTTGACAACCACACCAAATGCACCTTTCCCAAGAAATTCAACTTCCTCAAAATCACTAAGATAGCGAGACACGGGTTGAAAAGTTGGCAATGCTAAATTACGCAACTGCCAGAACGATCCAACCCTCGCATTCGCCGTATCTTGTTCACGACTTGTCACAGTATTACGCAATTGGTGGTCACGGGGTAAAATGAGAGACGTCGTAAGAGCATCTTGATATGACGTCTGGACAAGATCGTTGGGATGAGATGGCAACTCTTCCCATTGCTTAATGTTATTAAGAAGTTCTCTCGCAGTCCCTCGATGCCGTTCCACCCGGTGTAACATACTTTTTAATAATGATAGATAGGATGTATCGTCCGAACTAAACGAGCGCGTTTCAAATAAAGCCTCAGGGGAAATAAACTGCTGAACAACATGTTCTCCAAATAACATTTGGCAAGTGCACCGACCAAGATCCCAAATATCTCGACTTGACGTATATGCCAAGGGGCTTTGCAAGCTTTCTGGTGAGCGCCACCCGTCCATCATGTCCTTTTCTGATACACCAATTGTATTGAGCGCGTTCGAGCGATGCATGTCTCGAAGTTGTTGGCGGTAAAAGGCACCAGAGAGGCGAACCTGACCGTTCTGTAATGTAATAGTGTCTAGAGTTATGCCCCGATGAGTCATTTTTTGAGAATGAAGTTTGTCCAAAGCAGACAAAATGGATGCGAGTATGTTTTGTACAGATGTCCAAGGTATATTGCCACATTGCTGCAGCATGGAAGTGACGGACGAGGCACCACATGCATCGTGAACGAGATAGAGCGCCAGTGCATGCGCATCGTTGTCAGGATGAGACCAACGATTCCAACCTAAAATCGGAACAAGCACTGGATCATGCACTTTTTGTAGCCTTGCAAGATCCCTCTCAAGCTCACTTAATTTGCGCTGTCCAGCATTCGTCGTGTAATATGAAGATGAAATAGGCACAATCTCAAGAGTCCACCACACATCATCCGGCATGTCTGGAGGTGTGACAGGCACGCAATAATACGTACGTGCTAATGAGATTGGAGATATAAAGGGACCACGTTTCACGCAGGTAATCTCGGTATCATTTACGTGGACAGGCTCATGAAGAGGCACCATGGATACACGAAAGGCTAGTTCATCGCGTTCGCGCACAGGTTCACCCGAGAGGCGCTCTGATGCAGAAGGAATGACAAATCGAGGACTTTCTCGAAGTTTTTTGGCTTCAGTCTTGATTGCCTGCTTCTGCTTGTGTGTTTCTTGCTCAATTTGAATAGCGAGTTCTGTCGAACGCTGCCTTTCCTCATCATCCATTTGTCTTTGCAATTTATGAGAACGTATCTTTTCATTCTCTTCTTTTACGTGTTCCCTCTGGCGCATTCGCTCTTCCAGGCTAAGATGCGCAGGTGCCCCGTCTGCAGGTGCCGTATTGTGCGTGCTAATAAACTCTTGTGCCACATTGATCAGTTCCCATATCATCTCCGTTCCCCGCAATGATCGGGCAGTTTGATTCATCTTCTCTTCCAGAACCTTCAAATCTGAGGCCCTTACGCCATGCGTTTGTGGATCATGTGCGCGTACGTAGCATGTAGCGTGTGTATTGGGATACGTGCGTGTTAATGCAAACCGCACAACCACAGATACATGCTCTTTCAAAGAGTCTATTTCGGGGCGCAGAATAGCTTCATACGTCTGCACTTGGGATGACGTGACCCCTTTCCACGCAGTGGGCTGTAACACGCGAAAGTCGTCAGCCATGATACTTTCAATCACCTCCAACTCTGTGCGCCGAAGCTCTTCGAGATCCGCGCTCGGAACAGGAGGGGCACCGGAATTCATCATAAGAAACCAGTATGAAGAATACGACGATGTGCCTCCATATACCAATTGCTCGTGAAAACGTGATTGCTGTTGCACTGGGTCGTGCTTCGCCTCTGGACTATCGTCGGTATCAATGGAAGCCACGTGCAAACATCTCCACACCTGGAGAGTCTGTGCCCGGAGTGGCAGACCAAGCCTTCCCTGTTGGCTGTGTACTTGCTGGAATGGAGGGCGATTGCCGGCGGGCAAAAAAGGTATGTATGTCAAGTGACTTAGACCCAGATTTTGGATACGTTTTGTCCATCAGGAACACATCATGGGCTGGATAAGGTGATACCACCGAGTGTTCTGCGCAAGGCGAAGGGTTTTGCGATCTTTACCATTTTTCGCGTCGGCTTTCTCATGAGCGCACGCGTCGGCATGGGAGTTGTTGTCGCCAAACTGCCCAACGGTGAGTGGTCACCGCCATCATCCATCGGAATCGGTGGCTTGGGTGGTGGCTTCAATGCTGGGGCAGAGATGGTGGACTTTCTGATCGTACTCAATTCGCGAGCTGCTGTTCGCTCGTTCATGACAGCTGGATCACTTCAGCTAGGCGGAAATTTGAGTTTGGCCGTAGGTCCTTTGGGCCGCACAGGTGAAGCCAGCGCCGCCATGAACTCAGAAATGCAACTCTCGGCCATGTTCAGTTACAGCGTGAGCCGTGGTCTGTATGGTGGTGTCACGATTGAAGGTACTGTACTCATCGAGCGCAAGGAAGCCAATGAAAAAGTGTACGGTGGCTCTGTTACTCCTATGCAAATATTATCTGGATCTGTTGAAGTGCCCCAATTCGCCGTGCCTTTGGTGAGCCGCATTGAAGAAGTAACTGGAAGTGTACCATTTAATGACGACGAGTCCAGCATCACAGAAGATTTGGACTCGAACGAAAATTTCGAGGGCAATGCATACGCTGACAGTCGCCGTCAGGCATATTTTGAACCAAGACATTCCAAGTCTATTGGCACAACGTACAGAACACATGATATGCCTCGTGCCCCCATGGATGACCTTGATGAACAACTGCAGTCGAATAGTCTGGGGGGAAAGAGCCCAAGTCCACCGCCTCCGAGCCAGCACGTGCCATATGTGCCTCGTGTTTCAAGACTTTCCACGCCAAGACAATCTGCTCCAAGGGTAGAGTCCGTGGGCCGTGGTTCCCATCATACAGCGTCTTATGCTTCACATGCGCCAGAAGATCCATTCAGCGATATTCATGCTGTCGAGGAAAATACAGTAAATGCACCTGATCACCCCCATTTGTCATACGAGCCTCGCGTATCTCGCCGTGCGGTGATGCGCGACGATGAATTCGATCCATTAGAAGCAAGTACTAACAAACTTGCTGATGAACGTGAAAATGGATCAAGGCGTCCTCAGCCTGTCGATCTTATTGATCCGTCCATTCTTGACGGCGACTTGGTCGTGGCCATTCATGAATTCACTGCGTTACGTGACACAGATCTTTCTTTCAAGCGTGGCGACCTCATCCGTGTTACTCGACGTACAGATAAAGAGAATGATTGGTGGACAGGCGAATTGGTCGCCAGCTACCGAGACGGCCCACCACCATCAGGAGAGTACGTGTATACATGCAACTAACCAGACAGTTTTCCATCCAACTACACAGAGGCACTCTAGGTGTTAGACACACGCACGCCACCCGTTTCATGTATAGCCTGCTCCACGTATTTGTCGATGATAGACTGGTCATATCCGATAAATGATATGTGCACACCCTTTCCCCATTTGGGATAGGATCCTACACGGATACCCTCCTTCTTCCCTGAGGCAGTGAGTCGCTGGAGTAGAGGGCTGATGACGCTTTCAGGCAACATGGTTTCAACGAGGGTGCGTATCGGGCGTGGCGCATTGGGATCTAAGCGCAGATAGGGCTGTGTAGCATAGAGAAGTGCCTCAAATAGGCTTGGAATGCCTGGCAAGATACACACATTGCCATTGACACGCACCACAGGCACCCATAGTTGCTCCGTTGGGAAAATTACTTCAGAATCTTTAGGAAACAGAGCCATACGCTTTCGGGCCTTTGTCATCTCGTCTGTTGCTGAAAGGTCTTTGTAATGGTGTTGAATGCTAATTTCCATTCGATGGAGTGTCTCATCGTCGTATTCGAGCGGCTCTTTGCCAAACGCCTTGGCGATCGATTCGTATGTTATATCGTCAGGAGTAGGGCCAATACCCCCACTGGTCACCACAAAATCATATGTACGAGACTGTTGTTAGATAGGAGAAGAAACGTACCATGCGCTGCACAGCTTCCATGATGTCCTCGACCACATCAGGGATCACTTCCACACGCTTGAGCTCGATGCCGAGTTCAAAGCACATTTTCGCCATCTTGTTGCTGTTACTATCGTGAGTCTTTCCATTTAACACTTCATCACCAATGATGAGGCAAGCAGCTGTGCGAACGAACGGACGATTCACATCCGTGGAAACTGGCGTGCGCTCATACAGTGCAGGCAACGAAGAAATGGAAGGAGTCGGTGCAGATGTCATGAAATGAACACGGTTTGATGTAGCCAAGGTTCTTTTCTGTGGAGACAATAGTCGAGCTGACAGACACACACAAGGTACCCGCCGCCACACTGTGGGCATATATATATTCTCCGAAACCAATCTGTCAGACCTTTTGTTGTCGCCCGTACCCTTCTCCACACATGTCATGTTTTCCGGCCGAGTAAAGTGTGTGCGAACCGAAGTTGAAAGACTACAACGGTCAAGCTTGGCCCAGCATTCTCGACCTTATGACTATAGGAATTTCGTGATGGAAGGCGCACTACTAGTGCCCTGAGCAGAGGAAACATTCTTTACAGGACGCACTTCGTCTTCGTCAGAACCAGCAATAGATGCTTGACTTCGATATCCATCCAGGCTTTCCAGGTCAGCGTCTTTGTCCTGCCGGACTTGGTTCAACCAATCACTCTGGCTCTGTGAAAGAGTCTTGGCATCAAGTGATAACGTATCCCACATGCCCTCACGTAGGGTTTGAGTAGTCCCTGTAGCGCCGCGAAATGGTGCACGAACCGGATCCATGGCCAGAGATTCCGTTCCGATGGCTGCATTTGTCTTGGCTTGCTCAAGCCGCGACTTGGATTTGCGCGGTACAGGCGGTGGGCCAAACTGAATCATAGAAGGTCGCAAGTTGGACAGAGCACCCTCAACAAGCAAGTTGCGGTCTTTGAAGTGTACGAGGAAGTGATACCACAATGGGTCTTTACAAAGAACGCGTGCGTTCCCAATCACAATAAGACCGAATCGAGCTCGCGTCAGGGCTACGTTAAGTCGCCGTGAGTCACTCAGGAAGCCAATGCCTAGCCGGTTGTTGCTTCTGACGCACGTAACAATGATATAATCCTTCTCACGACCCTGGAAAGCATCGACACTTGCCACCTCAATAGCACGATAAGCATCTTTCATCATACTGCCATGGAACTGCATGTGGTTGATGACAAAGTTCCGTTGACCTTCATATGGTGTGATGACACCAATCTGTTCAGGGGCAACACCCGCCTTGAGCAGTGCTGTTACCAATTTTTCAACACTAGAGGCTTCCGTCCGGTTTAAGTATGAGGTACCGCTGGGGGAAATTTCTTCTTGGCCTAGATTCTGATAAAACATCATGGGCATCGTAGGGATGGGCCATGGGATAGCCACATGCTTTCGAAGTCGTTCATGCGAAGACACACCATTTTGTAGCATACCATCGTAAAACATATTACTGGGAAATTCGGACAGAGATGGATGCATACGATACTGGACTTCAAGACGACGTGGCTTGACCCCAAGTAGAACTAGTCGTTCAAACAAACTCTCATTGAGCCCTGCTCTCGCCACTTTCCGGTTCATCACAACAGGCCCAAGCTGCTGATGGTCACCAACCAACACAAGCTGTTGGCAACCCTGAACGATCGGAATCAAGCACTCAGGCTCCGTGGCTTGCGTAGCTTCATCGATAAGAACTAGCGGGAACTTGAACGCATTTAGTCGCTTGTCGGCAGAGCTTGAGCATGTCGTACAGATGACCTCGGCGGCATTGAGAAGCTCATATTCACGATTTTCTAACAATGTTCGGTACTTGGCTTCGTCAGACGAGTTCAATCCGCCATTTTTATGCTTGAGTTGAATCAAATGACCCAGTTGTGAGTTTGGTTCGACTGACGAAGCTTGCTCATGCAAACTTAAAAAGCTCACAGAGCTTTCCATCACTTCACGCGTACGTGACACAAGTCGGAGAACTCGAAGTCCTGTCCGGTGTAATTTTTCCGCAAGTTGGTCGACGGCCACATTAGATGGAGCACAAACTAACATCCTAGTCTTTCTCAAACGCACAAGATGATATATTAATGTAGCGCTTGTGACAGTCTTACCTGTTCCAGGTGGTCCTTGAATAAGACTGATGGGCGATCCAAGAACAGCCTTAATAGCAGATAGCTGCGAATGATTCAATTCAGGAAGACCCGGGACGCTGAGAGAGAGCGTCTTTTGTGTATTGATTAGAGGTATATCAACAGACTTTCCCAATAAAACATCACGGATTACAGGTGCCATGCATGAGTTGGACTTGGAAAACCGATTCAAGGCTCGGTTCATGCGACTGTATGTTGTTCCCGTCCAGATAAATTCCAAATTAAAGTTGGTTGTACAGTGCAAAGGAGCTTTGTTTCCATGCGGCACTTCGCATGCCACCTCGGTGGATGATACCGACGAGAAGCGAGCCACAGTGATAGGAGACTCCCACTTGTGCGCCAATGATCCGGTATAAATCAGTTTTAACTCATCACCCATCGCCAAGCGAATTTCACCGCTTTCTAATTGGGGCAAGCGAATCCAAACCAAAGTCTTCCCGTTGCTCGTTTCCCAGTTTACAGTGATATCACGCTGCGTAAGATTCTCTTTAAGGCGCTTATCATAATCTTCCTCAGCAGAGATTAGCTTTTGATGGATCAAGACATATTGTTTCGCTGTTTCATAATGATGCAACGTTTCTGGAAGTGTTTGCTCGTGCTCCGGATTTTCAACGTCAGCTAATGTGGCACGTTCATTATCTCTCCAAAGCTCCTCAAGCAAAAGGATTTGCTGCGCTGTGATAGGTCTCGCCTTCTTTTGCTGCTTGACTGAAGGTATCTTAACTAGCCATGATAGGAATGTACGATTTTCGATGAGCGGAGACCACTGCGTGGCATCCCAGCCCATGTCCTTGGTGTTCGCAGCAAAATTACACGGTGATCGGCAAAGAAGCATGACCACGGCGTCTCCTTTTGCAGGTAGAAAGCCCAGCAAAAATGGATTGCGCGAGCCGCACGAGTAACACTCAGGGACTGTGTCGCCAAGCGGAGAAGATGGGTGCAGCATGACAGACTTATGACGAGCACGCACCAAATGAGTGACAATATGGGAGGATGTTGTCTTGCCAAACCCGTTGCAAAACCATTTATCACACACCGTGCACTTCATTACGCAGTCAACATCATCCAAACCGCAATAAGCACATGCATGTTCGGCGACTGGCTCTGCGTCGTCTTCCACATATTCATTTGCTTCATTTACATACATCTCATCGATTTCTTTTTCCAGATCATCCATGACCGGATCATGCTCCCCAGTTCTTGCTGGTTGAGTCATTTTAGATTATGACGTACGAAGAAGAAAATTTCACGAGCGTACTGGTTGACGTAAGTGCCCATTGTGCGCGTGCAACATTGACCGAGTAAAGCCACGTGCGGTTTGGTTTCGGCACCTCATCGACACGCCTCAGGCATGTCTGAAGAGGATGAGCCATCTGTGAATCAAAACTATGCGCATAACGTACCATCCATGACCCCCTTACAGTCACAGATACCAGTCACCGAATTTGTATCTGCATTGGCCCCAGAAGAAGAGGAGGAAGCAGAAGACGAGTTGGAATGGCTTCGGCTCTTGCCATGGTGGCACAGGCCACGTCCTCTTTGGCTCTTCCCTGTGGTCTTTTTATTCGCCTTAGCAGCGGGTATCATGCTCGCTGCACGTATTGAATTGCTGCTCTCTTTGACTTGTGATATGCAACACATCGACGACCCACCCTCAATTCCACCGCAGCCTCTATCTCCCAACACTCCCTCGATACATGCCAGGAGCGTACATATTCCATCTACTCATTGCAGACAATCTGTTGAGGCCCAAAGTCTACTTTCGATTGTCCAACTTCAACTGCTTATGATCGTCGGCATGTGCTCAATGTTAACAACAGGATTCTGGTCGCAATTGTCCGATCGCACGGGCCGCAAGCCCATCTTATTTGCAGCTTTGGGTGGCGGTCTTATCAATGATGCTGTGGCCCTTGCTGTCTCCTCTGTACCAATGTCACGAATCCCCACGGGCTGGTGGATCCTAGTTTGGGGCAGTGTGATCGAAGGCGTACTGGGTTCAACAGGATTGGTAACAGCGATGGCTCAGTCTTACATGACTGATGTGACCGCCAGCGGTACACGATCGCATGAATTTGCACTCCTTACAGGCACAATCTTTCTCGGCGTGGCATTTGGTCCTACGATTGGCGGCCTTATCACCAAATATACCGAAAGCCTTAGTACAACCATTCTGGTCGCAGTCGCAGTTCGTCTCTTTATTTTCGTCATAACACCTGGATTGCCTGATAGCCTACGACCAGATGTCCGAATTCGTGCTGTTGCTGATCATCGTACTAGACTTCACGAGATTTATGAACATCAAAGCAAGGCAATGCGTGCCTGGGTTACCGTCAAGCATGTGCTCATGACGCCATTTCACAATCTTGCCTTTTTATTGCCTCAAGGACGTTCAGATCATTATGAAAGGCTAAGAGGTGACGAAAGTGGCGACTTTCAAGTCCATTCGCGGCACGAACCCCGGAATACTAGCTTGTTGTTTTTGTCTGCGGCTTATGCCGTCGAAGTAACTTGCATGGCTGTGGTGCCCATCAAGATACAATATGTGCAACTTGTTTTTGGTTGGAGCTCTAGTGCCGTGGGCTTGTTTGTGAGTTTTTCTGCCATGACACGCATGCTCACCTTGACCGTGCTTTTGCCTTTAATTGTCCGGTATTTGCATCACATGCCAAAATCCATCGTTCTGCCGCAAGATAATCCTTTGGTACCTGATGATGCAGGCATACACGCTTTGGATGAAAGCGGACGCAGTAAGAGGCATTCGCGTACTATCCCCCATCAATGGTCCACGACTGAACATGAACTCGAGAGAGAATGGCAGACACGCTCAAAGAAGCTCAAAATGATACATGACAGTCATATGGATAAGTACATCGCCGTTGTATCCTCACTCACTACGGTGGCTGCGTCAGTGATTATGGCGCGAGCCAAGACACCTGCTTGGTTTTTGATAGGCACATTTGCCGTTTCGCTTGGTGCGGGCGTTGGTTCCGCTCTGAGCTCGCTTGGTATGGCTGTCATTTCTCGCCCAAATAGCGCTGGTCGTCTATTTGGTGCATGGGCGGTTTTAAGCACATTATCGGGCACAATTGTGGGTCCCATGTTGTTCTCTCTCGTTTTTAGCCACAGTGCTGCTTACGCTCCCTCTTTGTCGTTTTACTTGGTCGCATTGCTTCAAATATCTTCTGTATTTTTACTATGCTTTGTGCGTCTGGGCTCTACGGATACACTAGAAGGATTACCACCCAGGCCATTTCCCCCGCGTAGATCCACGTAGGTGATGTCTTATTCACCTGAGTGCCGTGCATGTCTGTGGAGGCGTCACGTGTCACGCTCTACACACTAGCGTCGGGCGTCGCCACGATAAGTTGACGTGCTTGTTGCTCTTTGACGTGCGGTGATGTCGACGTTTTTCCAGGCGCAGCAGCAAGTGGCTGCTCTAGACCCGCGTCTCGGCAATCTTATGGCGAGTGCAGGCCTCTACAATTTGCGTGCACTCATTAAGGGTGTGCGCGCATGCAAAACATTAGCTGATGAGCGTGCATTGCTGCAGAAAGAATCTGCAGCGATCCGAACATCATTTAAAGATGATGATGCCTATATGCGGTACAACAACCTCTCTAAGCTTCTGTATATTCATATGCTTGGATATCCCGCGCATTTTGGCCAGATGGAATGTCTCAAACTTGTCGCATCTCCTCGCTTTACCGATAAGCGACTGGGTTACCTGGGCATTATGGTTCTTTTGGACGAAAACGCTCAAGTTCTTATGCTTGTGACAAACGGTTTAAAAAAGTATGTGGAAGTTGATGCGAACTCACATCCAGTGATATGAATCATTCCAATATGTATATCGTGGGTCTGGCACTCTGCACTTTTGCGAATATTGCCTCGGAAGAAATGTCGCGCGATCTGTGTAATGAGATTGAAAAGCTTATGGGTAGCTCGAACTCTTACATTCGAAAGAAAGCCGTGCTCTGTGCTATGCGCATTATTCGCAAAGTACCCGACTTGATCGATCACTTCCTGGAGCCAGCGCTTCAGCTTTTGGGTGACAAGAGTCATGGCGTCCTGCTCTGTACTTTGAGTCTGGCAATTCAGATCTGTGAAATTGACCCTTCATCTATTTCTCTCTTTGGTCGTTCAACCTCTTCGCTTGTGGCCGTGTTGCGAAACCTGCTTTCCACCAGCTTCTCTCCAGAGCATGACGTGGCAGGCATCACGGATCCATTTTTGCAGGCCAAGATTTTACGCTTCTTGCGTATTCTGGGTCGCGAAAGCACCGAAGTGTCTGATCTGATCAATGATATCCTTGCCCAAGTCGCCACAAACACTGACGGAAGCAAGATTGTTGGAAACAGTATTTTATACGAATGTGTACTGACCATTTTGGAAACCAAAGCAGACGCTGGTTTGCGCGTGATGGCCATTAATATTCTTGGCAAGTTTCTCGGTAATAGCGATAACAATATTCGTTATGTCGCTCTCAACACGCTAAACAAAGTTGTGGGTATCGATACCAATGCTGTCCAAAGGCACCGAACGACGATTCTTGAGTGTCTACATGACCCTGATATCTCTATTCGGCGCCGTGCATTGGAGCTCACTTACAAACTCATAAATGAAAACACCGTATCATCGGTAATGAGCGAATTGTTGCAATTCCTCGAAGTTGCTGACAATGAATTTAAACTTGGTCTGACGACACGCATCTGCATGGCAGCGGATCGATTCGCTCCAAATGCACGTTGGCATTTGGATACCATGCTACATGTCTTGCGTGTATCTGGCCATTATGTGCGTGAAGATGTATTGGCTTCTTTCTTGCGACTCGTTTGTCATACACCCGAGCTGCACGCCTACGCTGTCGAAAATTTGTACCTCTCTCTTCATGCAGACATGTCACAATTGTATCAAACACTGGCGGCTGTGTGGGTCATTGGCGAATACGGCGATTTGCTATTTGAACGTGGGCGCATTGAGCAGAATGGCACTGCGCAACCTGTCCATCCCAAATCTGTGGTTGATATGCTGGCCATGCTACTCGACTCGGTGTATGCAACAGAGCCTGTGCGTGAGTATGTTCTCACGGCCTTGACGAAACTCCATACCCGAATGCAAGACACAGAACAGCAAGAACGAATCCGATCGATTCTTGCTCAATATGTGGAAAGCATTGACCTCGAGACGCAAAAGCGCGCGCTGGAATACTCCGTGCTCTTGAAACGTGATTCTGTTCGTGACGCGGTGCTAGAGGTCATGCCACTACCCGTAAAACGCTCTATTGTTCTTGAAACGGTAGGCGGTGTTACGAAAGATCTTCGCTCGACTGTTTCATCGGGACAAAATGATTTGCTTTTGGATGCAGAGAACACACCAGCGGGAAACACCGCTCATTCTCAACAAAATGCACAGGACTTGCTCCTCGATATTTTTGGTGGCAGTAAAGAGCCGGCACCCCGAGCTGTCTCTGCGACAGCATCTCGTCAAGACATTCTCGGCCTGTTTGATACTCCTCCCCAGCCGCCCGTGGCACAGACAACATCGGCTTTGAGCTCGATGAATTTGCTCGACGAGCCGGAATCCGAAAAGCCACAGGCCTTGCCCGTGTACAACAAGAATGGTTTCAGTATGGCTCTCACTATACTCTCACATGGTACGGACGTCACGGTACAGGCCTGCTTTACTTGCACGACAGATGTGCAACATATCATGCTTCAGGCTGCTGTGCCCAAGACACAGCAACTGCAGATGTTGCCTCTGAGCAAGTCGTCTATCGCGCCGGGTGAGCAGGCGACACAGAATATGCGTATCTCGGGTGTAAGTAACAACGGCAAAGTGCGATTGCGTATTCGATTGAGCTATCATGTACATGGTGAAGAAGTTCGGGACCAGTTGGACTGGATGCAGCCATAATGATCGCCTGAGGAAATGTGCCATTACGCATTTGGCATGGCACGAATGATTTGGATTATATATTGCCGCTCGTCGATGAATGCTTCGTTTGTGCTGTCGGGAAGGAATGCCTCCAAAAATGACAATATTCGTGAGCGATTACGGCGTAATATTGCCTCGACTGCTGGTGTTTTTTTGGGGTTGGCAACAAACACCTTGAAGACATGGAATGCTTCGAGTTGAATATGCTTACTGCGATCTCGCAGTGCATTCATAATGCGTTTAAGATTTTCCTCATCTGAGACATAACGTATCATGGTAGAGTAGTGTGCACGGTCGACAAGTAGCTCACCAAGCAATTTGAGGGACTGGCGACGTGTCACATAATTTTGTGAATCGAGGAGTTGCGTGAACATCGAAAAAAATTGCACATATTGCTGCTGCAAAAATTCAGCGGCCATGCTTCGATGAGATACAAGTGCATCTCGTAAATTCTTGAAAGCATCACAAGAAATACTGAAGGACGTCAACTCAATATACTGAGGGAAGCGATACAAATCATCCGAATACAGGAACAATTTAGCAAGAATCTCATATTGTAGCATCTCGTGTAGAATCATACCGGTGTTGAGGGCTATACTTGGCATGTCATACCCACGAATTGTCATACTGACAATGGATGGATTAGAGTATACATATTCAACCGTGGGGTGTCGAGAACCGATGCTTCTTTGAAGCAATGCGACAAATATCTGCGTGATATCTTTTCGAGCCTCAAACTCGAGGCGTGGCATGACGGTAAGGAGATATTCCATCATATGGTGTTGGTAAGCTTCTTGTGCAAATTGCGCAACTAGTTCGGGCACAGGGTCTCGATCCCCCTCACCATACAACACCAGTTTTCCTTGCTGCAGCAATAAAAAGAGCTCATCGTATAGCTTGCGACGGCTATCAGATGAAGAAGACACGTCGCTAAGTCGCCATACTTCATCAGTTGTGACTTCGACTCCCATACGAAAGCATGTATCACAAATCGATCTAGCCAGCTCGGCAGACGTTCGCTGCTGCCGACCCTTGATCAGGAAATTCATTCGGTTGATAACCCACTGCGCAAGACCAACACCTGCACCAGGACTTGTTCTTTGCCACGTGGCACATGCGCCGCGATTGAGCTGAGGCACGCTTCAAGTTATCCCTCTACGACAGTGACGGCAGGCATGCCGAGCTTGTCCGCAGGATATCTGGCAGTTTTTACTGTGGGCATCGCGCTACGTGTGCTCATATCATGGGTAAGCGCCTGGGGCGAGTCACTCATCGATGTGCTCGAGTTTGCGACTCCCTTAGACCGATTAGACCTGCTTCGCGAGTTGCATGCGATCTTTCGATTTGCGAATGCTTCACCGCAAGATATTTGGGGCTCTCTCACGCAGCATCACTCCCCGCTGTTGCTTCTTTTACCCACGAACTTGATTCTAGATCCATTCCTGTCTGCCGTTGCCTGGATTGCTGTGGATGTAGTAACTGGTGTCACACTGGCCAAGACGGCCGAAATACTTCGTTCACGCTCTAAGAACAAAGCCGTTTGTCTCTCACCTGTGCTCGTTGCAGCCTGCTTTCTGCTTAATCCCTATGCTATTGCAGCATGCGTTGCCAAGTCTATGAGTCAGGTTCGCACATGCCTCATCATGGTCAGTTTGTTGAGCGCTATACGAGGATCTTCTCGGTTGTTGGTCCTATCTCACGTACTCAACAGCATACTATTTTTCACGCCAATCATGTTCACCCCTATCTTTGCTCTGTTGGGAAGTGATTCGTACGCTGATTATGGATCTTGGCGCTCCAAATTTGGGCTACGACGAGTGGATGCATGGTATGTGTTCCTGCGCAAGTTTGTATGGCATGCATCACTTTTGCTAATAGCCTCTCTCTTCACATCTTATTTATTGTCTGGTGATCCAAATGGCGCATTCGTGCGCAGCGTGTACGGCAGTCGCTTCCTGGCTGACGATCTGACACCTACCATTGGACTGTTCTGGTACTTTTTTGTCGAAATGTTTTCTCACTTTTTCTCATTTTTCGTCATGGTCGTCCACGTTCACATGTGGATTTATACCATACCCGTGTTGCTCAAGTATCGCACAGACCTTGTGTTTGGACTCACAATACTCCTGGGTGTCCAGTGTCTCTTTGAGGCTTACCCATGCGTCGGCGACACGGCCGCGTTTCTTGCCATATGGAGCCTGTCATACGGTCGCTTGGCAGATTATCTGCGATACCCCATGGTGTCGTTCATGCTGTTTGCGTACACGACACTTTTATTCCCAGTATTTCGTTACCTATGGATGTATGCAGGGTCGGCAAATGCCAACTTTTACTATGCTATCAACCTTGTGCATGGGATGGGTATTGCCAGCGTGATCCTCGATGCTGTTTGGGCTTGGGGCAGAGAACGCTGGGAAGATGAACGTCATATTCAAGAGGCACCAAAAGATTTACAAGGGTCAGTGCGTCTTATCGTCCAACAATAGGGGTTGTAGTGTATCATACCATGGATGATGCGAATTTGTCCACAAAGACTTTACCGGCCCCTGAGAGGGATGCATACGAACCCATGCACCAAGTGCTAGTGCCACATCCAATATATGCTGGTCCAGAGTTCGACGTTCACGGCGACATAATATCGCAGATGCATCAGAGACTCGAGCTTCCATCGCGTGTTTCGCGTAAATCACACTTTGGTCGAGATGATGCAATGCTGGTGCATGCATTGGCTGTGAAAGCGTCGTCTGATGCCATGATTCATATGTTTTCCAGCACATATTGACATCAAACGGAGCGGAAGATGTTACGATGCATAGGCGAGGCGGGGAACACCATGGTGGCCTGCGAAGCCACTTCAGTCGTCGAGCAAACGCGGCGTGCGTCCGAGAGAGTTGGTTTCCATGCGTCTGTACATGCAAGATAGCCAAAGCAGAACACAGATGTTGTTGTGCCCTCGAGGCATGAGCCATACATTGCCATGAACTGGACGTATGATCCTTCGTTAAAGCATATTGCTCACCGTACACGAGGGCGAGGACCCAGTACATGCATGCGCGTTCTTCGGCATGGTACAGCTCAAGCTCAAAACCCGACCCCATAGTGTGTTCCATATGCACCAGTATCATGTACAAAATAGGTCCAGTCAGTGCATCGCCCGGGATCGGGACGATATCGTTGATCCTGGAGGTAAGAGTGCTCGCCAAGTCAAGCAGGTCCATCCACGACGAATAGGCTTTGCTGAAAGAGCGTCTTTGACGCGCGCGATTTTGAGCAAATATTCTCAAAGTTTGGGCGATGGATGCGCCGAGTCGCTGCAAGAACTGCGACAACATTTTGGGAAGTACGCTAGTAGGCTGTCTGTGTTGATACCATTCGAGGCGCACCATAATATTTTGCACGCAGATGCTTCGCCACGTCTCAAGCAGGTTGACTGCAAGATGCTCGGTATCATGCGTTCCACCCATCACTGTGTACCCATTAGCCACCATAGTTTGGATGAAGGAGCGGACCAATGGCACAGGCGCCTGCTGCCGCTGGAAGGTCACGGCGGCGCACTCAAGTAGTGACTTCCAAGCTAGTACGTCAGTGGATGCAAGAAGTCGCAAAGGTATAGGCATTTCTTTGAACAAAATGCGGTGCCAGCCATCAAGTACCTGCTGCATATCTGGCGGCGCGACAGGTCGCATAGGGATGTGTGACGAAAGCGTGCGGCTCAACGCCACGTCAAAAAACACGTGCAGGTGTTGAGGTGCTTCAAGCATCGCTGAAGCTTGTAACGGGTACTTGGAGGTCGATATCGCCACCCACAGTTGCATACATGACTCTAGATGAATGTGCACATCCATACTGTCGGGGACATCGGCTGCCAAAGCCGAGAGGCACAACAACCAGTGTTTTCGGAACGCGAGACGCATAGAAAGACTAGAAGCCTCATCACGGTCCAGCTGCTGTTTCACTTCAACAGCAGCCTGTTCGAGTCGGTCGACAATGGACGAGACAGAATGCGCATCAGGAAAGGCGATGCCACCTGTATCGCTGCAATAGTCTTCCTGGTCCAGTACTAGCTGCTTAGCCAGCTCATTCCATTGTATGCCGCATCCTTTGACTGTGGCAAAAATGTAGGCTACCAAGACCGTATGACTCCAATGCCGCCCCGTTTGCGTACCGAGCAAGACGTGCTCATGAAAAAATGTGCTTGTGTAAATGGTTTGCACCAGTGCAGCGCCATGCAACCA